>Ga0074195_1002354_pt1 | contig 21552 bp, 13 predicted proteins | sample EPASupsiteHSE623_FD_64525 | JGI IMG/M metagenome (GOLD analysis project Ga0074195, IMG submission 64525) | Bioremediated contaminated groundwater from EPA Superfund site, New Mexico - Sample HSE6-23 | ecosystem: Environmental > Aquatic > Deep subsurface > Groundwater > Contaminated ...
GGGTAGAAAGGGGAGGGGGGGGGGGGTGGGGAGAAGGGGTGTGATAAATATTTTCTTTTTTTCCCCCCCCGCCATAATTTTCATAATCATTCTTTTCGAATGCTCCCATCAAATTGGCAGCGAGGGTGAGCCTGTCCTTCAGCGCTTTTTGCGTGACACTGATACGGGCAGTGGTTTGATCCTTGGATGTTCCCCGCATGGTTCCCTGCCAGTTTGAATTGGTCACGGATGCAAGGTATGAATTGTGCTTGTTGCCGCCGGAAAAACTCAGGCTGTTCGTCGTGGCAATTCCGGTCTTGTAAATCTCGTCCTGCCAGTCTGTGGTTGCGCCTCCATCGATGAACACACTGTCGATGGTATAGTTGGGATGCGTTTCCTGCGCCTTTTTCAGGAGTTGGTTGGCGAAATTCCGGATGTCTGAGGCATCCATGATATCGAGTTTCTTGGAAATGTGTTCAACTGATATCTGGCTGCTGAACTCGATATTGGTATAAGCTCCGTCATTCACCATGCCGTCTTTTCCGGTGACCGAGGATCTGCCTTTCTTTGTTGTAATGATAATGACCCCGTTTGATCCCCTGGATCCGTAAATAGCAGTTGAAGCGGCATCTTTAAGAATATTGAAGGATTCAATGTCCTCAGGTGCCACAATGTTCGGATCTGCTCCGGGGATCCCGTCGATCACATACAACGGCTGGGTGTTGGAGCTAAACCCGGATGCACCGCGGATGCGCACCGAGAAATTTTCACTGGGGTCACCTCCCTTCTTTGATACAAGAACTCCGGCAGCCTTCCCCTGCATCGATTGAATGGCGTTGGTGATCACCCCGCCGTTCAGATCATCCGATTTGACCGTGCTGACTGCACCTGTTTTATCGGTCTTTTTCTGTGTGCTGTAACCGATCACAATAACATCATCAAGGGTGGTTATAGCTACCGTCATGGTAATGTTTAACGGGCCGGCTTTTTCAACCGTCACCTCCTGGGTTACATACCCGATCAGGGAGAACACCAGGACAGCTCCTTGAGGAACACTGATTTTAAAATTACCGTCAATATCGCTGACGGTGCCGATTGTTGTTCCCTTCTGAAGTACGGTGGCCCCCACGAGAAAATCGCCGGTACCGCTTTCAGTAATGACTCCGGTCACTTCGAGATTTTGTGCATTCAATCCCAATGAACCACATAGTAACAGAATGACAATCAGTAGTTTATTTAACTTCAGGCGTATTTTTCTTTTCATATTCTTTAGGAATTTGAGAAAGGTAAAGTTAATAATTATTTTTTATTTTGTATGCATCTAAAAATTAACACAACATCGATCCAATAACCAGGTAATTTATTGCTCAGGCCTTGATTCACTATCCTTTGACAGGGTTGCAAAAATAGTAAAAATAATATAAATTTTTTTAAATCCTGCAAGTTTTGTCATTAAAGGATTTAAATACTTTTATTTTCGTATATACACCCTGTATTCCCATGGATTCAGCGTCACTATTTCATCTTTTTTGAATGTCTGTGCAGTTCCGGTGAATGCCTCCTCATAGTTTCCCGGATATTCGGTCCCATTCAGTTTTGCTGTTTGGGTTTGTCCGGAAAAATTCAGCAGAACAAACATCTGGTCTGTATCAGTACGTCTTATAAATGCATAAACAGCCTGGTCGCGGGAGGTTTGCACCTTGATGAAATCCCCGCCTGTTTCACCGGCATTTAACAAGGTGTGCTGCTTTTTAAGCGTTGTCAGTATTGTGTAAAATGATTCAAGCGGGTAATTTCCCCAGGGGATGGTGTCCTTGTCGAAAAACCTTAACCGGCGGTTCATTGCTGATTCCTGCCCGCTGTATATCAAGGGTATTCCCGGGAAGGTGAAGGATAAAACAGCGAACGCCCTGGCGCCTTCACCCATGCGTTCAAATTCGGTCCCGTTCCACGAATTTTCATCATGATTTGAGGTGAATCGCATACGATAGGCATCTTTCGGATACTTTTTTATCTCCTCGCGATATATCGAATCAAAAACTGTAGCTGGTTTTTTTCCTTGTGCAACTGCATTCATTGCGTGAAACAGATCCCAGGAATAGGTTGCATCAAAGGCGGTATCGTGCATCAGGGGCTTCTCCTCTTCGGCGAGCATGAATAACGGTTTAATCTTCCTGAGCTTAGGGACTGCCTTGTTCCAGTAATCAATCGGCATCATCCCTGCCACATCACATCGGTATCCGTCAATGTCAGCTTCCTTTATCCAGTAAACAAGTGCTTCTGTCATATATTCCCGTAATGCGGGCTGGTTATAATCAAGCGCTGCCACATCGGACCAGTCGGCGACAGGCGGCACGATTTTGCCGGTTGAATCTTTTTTATACCATTCCGGATGTTTGGTTATCAGTGAATTATCCCATGATGTGTGGTTTGCAACCCAGTCAAGGATTACCTTCATCCCCAAATCATGTGCCTTTTTCACCAGATCGGTCAAATCCTGTTTGGTCCCATATTCCGGGTTCACCGCAAGGTAATCACTCACCGAATAATAGCTGCCCAGACTTCCCTTCCGGTTTTTTTGCCCAAGTGGATTGACCGGCATCAGCCAGAGAATATCGACACCTAATTTTTGCAACCGGGGCAGCTCCAATTCAAAGGCTTTAAATGTGCCTTGCGGCGTATATTGCCTTATGTTAACCTCATAGATTACCGCATTTCGGCTCCATTCAACATGGGGAGAGGGGCCAGCCCGTTCTGCTTCCGGTTTAGGTTTACATGCCGCAATTGCCATGATGGCGCCAAATAAAAGAATTGACAGCTTTTTCATACATTTAGCGTAAAGTTAAGGATTAGTTTGATAAAATTTCAAACGCATTTGGGCCTATATCCATCATGATCTTCCCATTTTCCGCGGTGAATTTATGGCCAAATTGCGCGATGAAAACGCTCTCCTTATAATGGTCGGGCAATTCAAATTCGATTGCTCGCGGTGATTTTTCCTTGCTGAAAACCACAATCACGGCCTTGTCGAAGTAAGAACGCATGTAAATGTAAACCTTATCGGTGACCCTGATCGTGGTAAAGTCGCCATAAACAAGGGCCAGGTTTGAATTCCTGAGATGAGCCAGTTTGGCAGTGGTGGTTCTGAGCGCCATTTCATGCTTGTTCAGACTGTCGAATTTCATCATCCGCCGGTTATCGGGGTCACCTGCGCCTGCCATGCCAAATTCATCCCCATAGTAAATTACAGGTATTCCGGGGATGGTCATGTTAAAGGCTTGCAGGGATGCCAGTTTCAAATAACCAAGTGTGTCTTTGACCTGAATATCCCGCTTCCATCCTGCCTCAACGGCATCCTCATTGAAACTGAGCGCGCCGCCTGCGTATGAAATGAATCGTGCCATATCCTGGTTCCCGGTGATATTGCCCATCAGATTATGTTCTCCGAAATAACTGAAACTCTGCTGCAACGAATAATTCAGGTCACGGAAGGAGCTGTTGTCCATCGCAAAGGCTGCCTTGGCCTCCCAGAAGAGGTTAAATTCAAACTGGGCATCGAGCATCCCGGGATTGATATAACTTTTTATAAGTTCACGGCTGCCGAAGGTTTCGCCGATCTGGTATAACTTGCGGCCTTCCGGTACCACCACTTCGCTGTTTAACTTGTTATTAAGCATGCGCCAGTATGATTCAGGAACGTGCTTTGCCGCATCATGCCTGAATCCATCCAGGTTATATTCTTTTATCCAGAATATGGCCGAATCTGAAACCATGTTCGCAACATCAGGTTTTGTCAGGTCAAAAGTGGGCAGGAAAATATCAAACCATGTCGTCAGCCTTTGCTCATCCCATAACCGAATATTTTTCCTTTTTCCCGGAAGGTCGACTTGCGTTATCCAGTCGGGATGGGCTTTTAAGACCGGGTAGTCCTGGTGAACATGATGTGATACAAAGTCAAGGATAACATTGATATTTTTTCCGTGGGCTTCACTGACAAGGGTATGCATATCATCCGTATTGCCAAAGCGGGTGTCTATGGTTGTAAGCGTAATGGGCCAGTATCCATGGTAACCGGAAAATTTCCGGTGGGGTGCAGGGTATTCCACATAGCCTACCAGCGGATTTTGGGTTATCGGTGAGATCCACAGGGTGTTGATCCCGAGATTTGAAAAATAACCGTCTTCAATGATACGGGTAATCCCGGCAAGGTCCCCGCCCAGATAATTTACCCTGGAATCAATTTCTTTATCTGCGATAGGGGCATCATTGTCCGTTTTCCCGTTTTTAAACCGGTCGACCATCAGGAAATACATTACCATCGCCTCATGATCGTTGCGGGTGAGTTTATTTGGATCGGTCAATACTTTGCCTCGCTGCAAGGGAACCAGAATGTCATTGGAAATGCCCGAATTGTTGTATGCGAAAACACGGATATAGCTGCGATCGAATTCCTTGGATTTGCGGGGCACATCAATCACGATGCCTGAACTGTCAATTTTCCAGAATTTCTGATCCAGCATCCAGTTTTGCCAGAAGACGAATATGGAATCAGCTTTATTTTTCAGACCGATCACTATTTTTCTGCCATCTGCCCTGGATGTGTAAAGCACAGGGTGTCCTGCATGGTTAAGATTCCCGAGGGTCAGTAATGAATTGTAACCTCCGATGTTGTTGCTCACGGAATCGGGGTTTGCGGGATCGGATATTTCTTTTCCGTCAAGGATCAGTTTATATTGATACTTTCCCGGGAAAAGGTGAAAGTCGATATGCCATTTGCCATCCTTTTCAAAAAGATACCCTGCCGAAGGATTCCATTCATTCATCTGCCCCTTGATCTGAATGCGCCTGTACTTTTTATTCCCCGGATCAAAGGTGAATCGGTACCGCAGTTTGGTCGATTTTTCAAGCAGTATCGAATAGGGGAATCCGTTGACCCATAATTTTAGAACAGAAAGTTTCGGAAAATCCCGGGATGCCGGTTTAATCACCATCTGTAGTGAATCAGGTGATATTGCCGCGCTGAATGCCGGATCAATTTCCAGTGAATCGATTTGGTAAGGCGCCATCAGGTAATCGGACAGTTCAATCACGGTTGAATCATTGTCAACAAGAATGGGAGCAGCAAGTTTGAGCATTTGCGGCTCATCAGGGATCATGATATCATCGTCGGACGAACATCCCTGAACCAGGGAAAGGAGGCATATAATCGCCGGAAAATAGAAAAATTGTTTCATGTTGATATGGTATTTGGTGAAATATAATCAATCAAAAGAAATTTGAATCCACTTCGAAAAGTCCGATCAATTGGATTCTGAGCGAAGTCGAAGAATGCAATTTCCTGTTAATGAGGACACTTCGACTTCGCTCAGTGTCCGGTTTTGATGAAAAATGCCTTTTCGGAGTAGACTCAAATTTTAAAATCCCAAACCGGAAATCGTTAATGGTCATTCGTCATTTGCCCATCGTCATTGGTCATTGGTCATTGGTCATAGGTCATTGGTCATTGGTCATAGGTCATTGGTCATAGGTCATTGGTCAATCGTCACTCACAAATCGTTACCACCATACTTGTCCGCGCGCTTCCTGACTGCAATGTGCACAAATAATTCCCTGGTTTATAATAGTTATTTGTGAAAGTAACCATCTTGATCGTATTACCTGGTGTTCCTTCATAGATTGTTTCGAGTAAGTGCCCTGCAGCATCCATCAGGGTCAGTAATACCTTTGACCCTGATGGTGCATAAAAAGGAATAACAGTATGGCCGCGAAAAGGATTGGGCCGGTTTTGTTCGAGTCTGAATCCGGGATTCTGCGGCATGGAATTCAGGCCGCTGGTAAATGGGAAAAACTGTTCCAGGGGAAAGCGGAGATGTCCTTTCCAGTTACCCCAGCTGTGACCCTCGCTCCATTCGCGGAATTGGTATGCATATCCATTGGCCTGCAGGATATCACGGAAATTATATGCCATTGGAATCAGGCTTGCAATATCATATTTCCCAATGTCAAGGTATATCGAAAGATTTAGTTTAGGTCCGGTTGAAAAGGCAGAACTGATGGTTGTTTGAATATTGCTGGACACTGCCGCAATTTTCCCGAATATTTCCGGATGTTTCATTCCAATATAGAGTGCGATGTTGCCACCGTTAGATGCTCCAACCATGGCACGTTTGGATGGATCGGTGCTGGTTTTATATTTGGTATCAATGGACGGCATCAATTCCTGGGTTATAAAATCGGAGAAATTGTCAATTTTACTTCCTGCATATTCCGATGTACGGTCCACCGGCGGAACAAAAACGGCAATTACAGGTGTGATAAGGTGGTTAGCGATGAGGTAATCCAGGATGTTGTTGGCCTGGCACAGGGAAATGTATTCAAGTCCGTCATGAAAAAGGATCACAGGATAGGCCTCACTACCGGTGGGATAACCCGGAGGAAGGTAAATGCGCACCAGGCGACTGTTCCCTAAATTGGTACTGTAGAACGATGTATCGGAAAGGGAGCCATGCGGGATTTCAGGGTAATAGCTGATTTCAGGTGGAACGTTGTAGCCGGGCATCCTGAGCTCGGAATTGGGACCAAAACCGCCCGAACAGGTGTATGAATTGTTAGGGTCAAGAATCCAATTGCTCCCATTGATGATTAACTTGTAATCGAGACGGGCATCAGACTCATATGATGTTGAATAATACCAGAAATTACAACCGCTGATGTGCATGAGATTTTTATTGGGATTCCAGCCGGTGGCATCACCAGCCATGGCAACAGATTGTGCTGATGCATTGTATACGAAGTTTACCAACGTGTCATTTTCTGTATATGGGAATGAGTTTCCGGAATTCATGAAACTGTCGGCAACAGCCTGCCGTTGGGATTCAGGCAGCGAATTAAGCCGGAATATGAAGTGGGCAAAGGATTGTCCATTCACCTGAAGACATGAAAAAATCATCAGCGTTATGAAAAACCTCCTGATAGAAACAAGTTGGAATTTATTCATTTGATTTATACTTCGGCTGTTTGAATTTGCAAATGAAAACAAGTATTAATGTTCCTTTTCCGAAAATGTACCCTTTATGATCGTCGTTTGTCTGAAACCAATAACCATAAAGCGGCTGAAATGGCAAGTGATATTCCACTGATAATGAATGTGATAGACTTGTCGGCCGAATTTTTTATGATGGTCCCGACCACTGAACTGGCGATGAGTTGCGGCAGTACAACGGAGAGGTTAAAGATTCCCATGAAAAATCCCATCCGGCTTTTATCCACCTTTTCCGACATGATCGCAAAGGGCAGGCTTACAACTGCCGCCCAGCCGAGGGTAAGCACACACATCATGGAATAAAGCAGAATAGCGCTGCTGGCCCAGATCACGATACCAAAATAGCCCAGCGCCATGATTCCCACCATCAGGGCATGGGTTCTGACCCTTCCCAGTTTCTTACTCATAGGTTCCAGGAGGAAGGCGGGCCAGATGGCCCCGACGGCATTGAGAATAAAAAATGACCATCCTATCATCTGCCCGAGCCGTGCGTTGCGGTCGGCAACAGACATATCCGTCATCGCCGGGAGTTTTTGTTCCAGAAATGCAAACATGTAAACGAACATGGTCTGGATCCCGAGCCACGAAAATCCATGGGCAAAATAAAGTTTGAACAACTCACCCCACTGCGTTGAAGGAACAGCGCTGCTGACAGATGATTTTATATTTTTGTCAGCATCGGTTCGCTCGGGCGAATCGTCGGCAGATGGAACCAGTTCACGTGGCTCCTGAATGAAAAGGAGGGGGCCAATCGAAAACACAAGGACGATGACCACCCCGGCATAAATCAGGAAGTAATTTCCGATCATGGCTCCCATGAGATAAGCTCCGCTGCCGAAAAGGTTCGAAATGGATTGCATCCAGGTATAACCTTTGGTCCGGGGTTGCCCGTCGGGCGTTACATCGGCGATAATGGAACGTGTCGGATTAAAGCTGATGTTGATGGCCAAGTCGAGGGTGAGCGCCACCGTAATGGCAACCGCCATGATGCTGGCAATGCCGAAAAAATCACTGATTTTGTCGATGTTGGGAAGGGCAAGGATCATCAGTGCAGCAAGGATACCGCCAATAATGATGAAGGGTTTGCGTCGCCCGCCCCAGAACCATGCTTTGTCACTGATCAATCCGATGATCGGCTGGCCAAGGATGCCTGCGATGGGACCGGCTGCCCAAACGATGCCGATCTGGTCGATCTCCAGGTTGTATTTTGTATGCAAAATCCAGCTCAGTACCGCAATCTGGATCGAAAGTGCAAAACCCATGGCTGTACTTGGCAAACCAAGGATGATGTAAAAAATGTTGCTGAGTCGTTTCTGGATTCCTAACATAGGGACTAATTTACGATTTACGATTTACGATTTACGATTTACGATTTTACGATTTTACGATTTACGATTTTTCCATTATTTCAAATCAAGTACCAGCACGGTTTTCCCGGGAATACTGATCGCAGAAAGGTCACTTATCGTAGCGCCTGAGATTACCTCGGTGGCCGATTTATACTGTTTCAGAAACTCCGCAAATCGGCTGGTCTCCACAGTTTTCACCTCTTCATTGTTGTTGATCAGCACCATGACGACCTTTTTTGAGTTATACCTGAAGTAGGTATAGATCCCGTCCCTGGGGATGAAATGGCGGAATTTACCGGTTTGCAGCACATCCTGCGATTGCCGGTACCTGAGCAGGGTTTGGACAAAGTTGAACATGTCGTTTTCCAGGACGGTCCGACCCTCCGGGGTGAATGCATTGCTGGCATCGCCAGGCCAGCCACCCGGAAAATCCTTGCGTTTCATGCCATCCCCTTCATCTTCACCGGTGGTCATCAGGCACTCGGTCCCGTAGTGAATTTGTGGAATTCCTCTGATGGTCAGCACGACTGCCATGGCCATTTTCAGCTTCCTGATATCGTCATTTTGGGTGTCGAGATAGCGGTTCACATCATGATTGTCGGCGAAAACAAGCAGATTCGACGGATTCGGATAGGAAAAATCCTGGGAAAGGATCTCATAGATTCTGGTGATGCCTGAATTCCATCCTTCGGGTTCATTGAATGCCTTATTCATGGCATCATACAGCGGGAAATCAAAAACCGAGGGCAACCAGGAGTTGTAGCCATCCCCGTTTCGGGCATTTTTTTGCCAGTAGGCCACTGAAGCAGGATAATTCATCCAGCATTCTCCAACGATATTAAAGTTGGGGTATTCCGCTGCAATGCGCTTACCCCATTCGGCCATCATGTCCCTGAATGGATAGGGGTGGGTATCCTGCCTGATGCCATCCAGCCCGGCGTATTCAATCCACCAGATACTGTTCTGGATCAGGTAGTTTTTAAGAAACGGATTACGCTGGTTCAGATCGGGCATTGTCCTGTCGAACCATCCGCGTACGAACTGGACAGAGTCAAAATTTGAAACATAGGGATCGGTTGCAGCGCCTGCGCGGTAATTCGACCGGGTAAATTCAGGCCATTCATTGATCCAGTCGGGTGATGGCAGGTCCTTCATCCACCAGTGCTCACTGCCGCAATGGTTGAAGATCATATCCATGATCAGCTTCATGCCCCGCTGATGCAATGCCTCACCCAACCTGACATAGTCGTCGTTACTGCCCAAACGCGGATCGATTTTATAATAATCTGTTGTACTGTACCCATGATAGGAATACTTCGGCTGGTTATTCTCGAGTAACGGATTGATCCAGATCGAATTGACGCCAAGATTCTTCAGGTAATCGAGGTGATCAGCAATGCCCTTGATATCTCCGCCATGACGGCCATTCGGATTGGCGCGATCAACCAATTCAACCATACCGGGTAAATTGTCATTGGCAGGATCCCCGTTTGCAAACCGGTCGGGCATTAGCAGGTAAATAACATCGGATGATGAAAATCCTTTTCGTTCAGCCGATCCCTTTTTCCTGGCCTTTAATTCATAAAGATATTTCCCGACGATTTTATCCTTCGATTTGAACAGGATAGTGGCAATACCTGCCCTGGTGCCTTTGCTGATTGAAATGTCGAGGAAGAGGTAATTCGGATTGGCTACCTTGTTTATTTTTTTGATCACCATCCCTGGATAATCGATTGAAACTGTTGCTGAGGAAATATTTTTTCCATACACCAGCAACTGCACCTCTGCTTTGTTGAATCCGATCCACCAGAATGGCGGTTCAACCCGTTCCAGGTTAATATCCTGGGCCAATATGCTGAGAGGACAAAGCAGAAGGATGAACCCTATTAATCGTTTCATAAGCAGATTTTAATTTTTAATTTTTACTTTCCTGGTCCTGCCATACAAAATCGTGAAATGGGCCAGCTTTTCAGTAAGGGCATCGCTGAAATCGCCTCCCCTGGCACGCCATTGCCAGTTGTTTTGGGTTGTCCCGGGCAGGTTCATTCGTGCCGGTGTGTCCAGCCCCAGAAGATCCTGCATGGGAACAATGGCGGTCAATGCCACCGAAGCCCATGCCAGCCGGATGAATGACCAGTGAATATCGGATTCAGACGCATTAAGATAATCCAGCACATATTTGCGATCCTCAGGAGTGGCATTTTTAAACCATCCAACAACTGTATCATTATCGTGGGTCCCCGTGTATACGATGCAGTTTTTTATGTAATTATGTGGTATGTAATCATTTGCCTCGGATGAATCAAAAGCAAACTGTAAAATTTTCATTCCGGGCAGGTTGAACCCGTCGCGCAGTTCCTCCACATCGGGTGTGATGACTCCAAGGTCTTCGGCGATAATCGGAAGATCGCCCAATTCAGCGCGCAATACATCAAAGAAGTCCTTTCCAGGGCATGGTATCCATTCTCCGTTGATGGCGGTTTTTTCTTCGTAAGGCACAGCCCAATAGGCTGCGAATCCCCTGAAATGGTCAATCCGGATGATATCGTAAAGAAAAAGGTTGGTTTTAATACGTTCAATCCACCAATGGTAGCCTGTTTCCTTTAAAACATCCCACCGGAAAAGCGGATTTCCCCATAACTGGCCGGTCTCACTGAAATAATCCGGAGGAACCCCGCCAACACGTATCGGGTTGAGGTTATCGTCAAATTCAAAGATTTCGGGATTTGACCATGCATCGGCGCTGTCGAGTGCGACATAAAGCGGAATATCGCCGATTATTTTAACCTTGTGGTTATGAGCATATTCTTTGACGGCCATCCACTGTTTGAAAAACAGGAATTGCATGAATTTATGGAAATCAATCTCCTCATGCAGCAGTGTTTGCATGGCTTTCAGCGCCTCGGGTTCACGCTTTTTCAGCGCATCTTCCCATTGATACCATGGCTTCTGCTGACGGTTCACCTTGATGGCCCGGAAAAGCGCGTAGTCGTTGATCCATTTTGCCTGATCCTTCAGAAAGTTGCGGTAAGCAAGTTTGTCGACATTGTCGGCATACATGGTGAATGACTGAAAAGCCTTTTTCAGCAATGGTAACCGCGAAGCCTGAACACCCTCAAAATCCACCTTGTTTTCGTCAAACTGAGGATAACTGATCAGGTCTTCAGCATGCAGCAACCGGGATTTAACCAACAGGTCAAGATCAATGAGATTTGGATTGCCTGCATGGGATGAAAAACACTGATAAGGTGAATCCGCATATCCCGTTGGTCCCAGTGGTAAAATCTGCCAGTAATGCTGTTTTGCCCGGGCTAAAAAATCAATAAAATCAAAAGCAGCTTTTCCCAGGGTTCCAATCCCATATTTCCCCGGTAGTGATGTGGGATGAAGTAATACTCCGCTTAATCTCTCTTTCAACATCATTTCTGGTTTTAATGAAAACAATGCAAGCAATGCAGAAAAGGCAGGAATGCAATTGTTTATGTTTGTTTCTCCCTGATAAAAAGTGCGCTGACCGCACCCATTATCATGCTAACCCCGGCCATGACAATACACAGCATGGGATTATCGGCAAAAAAATATTTCAGGATCAGCCCGCTTACAATCCCGCTGACTATTTGAGGTATGGTAATCGACATGTTGAACAATCCCATGTAAATCCCCATTTTCTTTGGAGGAATCGAACTGGCAAGCATCGCATAGGGCATGGCCAGGATGCTTCCCCAGGCAATGCCGATCCCGATCATGGGAATGATAAGGAATACCGGATCAGTAAAAGTCAGGAATGATAACAGGGATAACCCTCCGATGGTCAAGGCTAGGGCATGCGTGATTTTCTTTGAGAACCTTTTTGCCACAACAGGGAGCAGCATGGCGATGACCGCAGAAACCCCGTTGTATATGCCGAACAAAATTCCGACCCAGTCACCGGCTGTTTGGAAAACTGTGGCGTTTGCATCGGTGGTACCGTAAAACTTCAGCGCAACGGCCGGTGTTGTATAAACCCACATCGAAAACAGGGCAAACCATGAAAAAAACTGAACCAGCAGCAGTTTAACCATGATCCGCGGAATAAAGAATTTTTTCGGACGATCTTTCTCTTCTTCCTGAGTCAGTTGTTCTGGCGGATATTCAGATGTTGTAAAGATGGTCCACAAAATGGTTCCGAGTAATACAATAGCACCGATGTAAAAGGACCAGGTGACATTGGCAGGCACAAGGCCTTCCCCGTCTGCCTGTTTTGATATACCCATCCAATTTCCCAGGATGTAGGGGAGCCATGATCCTACGATGGCGCCGATGCCGATCAACAGCGTTTGAACCGAAAAGCCGAGTGTATGCTGTTTCTTGGGAAGCTTATCGGCCACCAAAGCCCTGAATGGTTCCATGGATATATTGATGGAGGCGTCCATAAGCATCAGCAACCCCCCGCCGATAAACATGGGTGCAATGAATGAGGCGAGGTGAGGTGCATTGGGCATCAGCACCAGTGCCAGGCTGGTTAAAACAGCCCCCACCAGGAAATAGGGCCTTCTCCTGCCAAGGCGACACCATGTTTTATCACTCATATAACCAACGATGGGCTGAATGATCATACCGGTGATGGGTGCAACAAGCCAAAACCAGCTCAGGTGATGCACATCTGCGCCAAAAGTCAGCAAGATCCGGGAAGCATTGCCGTTTTGCAGGGCAAAACCGAACTGGATCCCTAAAAATCCGAAACTCATATTCCAGACCTGCCAAAAGCGCATTGTAGGTTTTTCAATCATTGGATTGAGAAATTTATCATTACCAGTGTTCAAAAATAAGAACTTTCTATTACTTTTATGGCCCAAATACGCACTATGATCCGAAATCTTTTATTGATCAGCAATTCTACCAATGCCGGCGAGGATTATCTTGCCTGGCCGCGCACCCATATCAAGGACTTTCTTTCAAAATTCGGTGTCCGCAAAGTATTGTTCATACCCTATGCAGGGGTAAACCTAACCCCGGCAAGCCTTGAAAAATCATTTGATCTTTACGAGGAGAGAGTAAAGAAGATTTTTAAGGAGATGGGATTCGTTATGAATTCCATACACCGCGAACCAAATCCTGTGATCGCGGTGAATGAAGCCGAATCCATTGTAATTGGCGGGGGAAATACCTTTCACCTTGCCCTGATGCTGCACGAATATGGGATAATGGAGCCGATCAGGCGTAAGATCCTTCGCGGGATCCCGTTTGTTGGCTGGAGTGCCGGGGCCAATGTGGCTTGCCCAACGATGAAGACCACCAACGACATGCCGATTTGTGAGCCACCCTCATTTAATTGCCTGAAAGTCGTTCCGTTCCAGATCAATCCACATTACCTCGATGCAAATCCGGCCGGCCATGCCGGTGAAACCCGCGAACAGCGAATCCTGGAATTTCTGACTGTGAACCGAGAGGTCACGGTGGTAGGCCTGCGCGAAGGATGCCTGCTTAAAGTGGAAGGAGATACCATGACCCTGACGGGCAAGAGGCTCCTCAGGGTTTTCCGGTTCGGGATGGAGGCCCAGGAATACCAAGAGAATGAGAACCTTGATTTCCTGCTGAAATAATCAGGGTTTGATCAATTTAACAGACCCTGTCTCATTTGAAGTTGTATATGCCCGGATGAAATAAAATCCACTGGCCAGGCTTTTGATATTCAACCTGATCGTTTTTGACTGATTGGCTGCAGCACGCAACATCATCTGACCCATCTGGTTCATGAGTTCAACCCGGTCGAGATCCTTTCTGGCCTCAATGGTAATGTAATCCACTGATGGATTTGGATATACCCTTGAGATCAGCGCCGGCTGTTCATTTATCCCGACATCCCAGCCAGAGATACTCGATGAAGAGATGACCCGAACTGGCAGACCGGTCGCGGAATCACCGTATGCAGCCCTGGGTGTGACTTCGAATACAAGCCATTTGCCAATATCAAGGGTATCGATTGTATAGGTGATTTTCGTTGCCGAATCAATCGGTGTTAAGGTACTCCCGATGGCATCAGGACTGCGGAACCACTGATAGGTTGTACCGCCCTCCGGAATTCCATTCACATTTTCATAGGAATACACTCCACTGAGGAACTTCTTGTACACCAATTTTCCCTGGATGGCTACATCGTAAACCCATGGAGGGGTTAGGACCGAGGGATCAAGGTTGTTATAAAAACAACTGAAAATATTGGGATTTTGATTGATGGTATCGTGAACCGAATAAGTCCGGTAAGGCATCTCCGGCAACTCAGCTGTATCCCAGTTGCCATTGATGCGGAATTTGAATTCAAGTGGTCCCTTACTGAACCATGTCGTGTCAAGATAGGTTTCAAAGGTGTAAACCGAATCCCCGTCCGTGTCGAAAAGTACACTATGGTCATCTAAGTCTTCGAAATTTCCTGCCACATCCACGAAATCAGTTGATGGATAAAAGTGGTGTGCCGTGATATAGTATCCCATATTGCACTTAAAAGTCATAAGGCGTTTCCCGGGATTGAAATTATCGAAATCGTTGTAAATTTCGAGCAGGGTATCGGGCACACGAATGATCCGGTCAGGTTTATACAATAGTTCAAGTCCGCTTGAATCGGCATTGATCCGGTATTTGTACTGCTGGATGGAACCAGGATCCAGACTGTAGGTATACATGTATTCGAGCGTGGTGTCAACGCGCTGCATCCTGGGTGAGCCCATGTAATTGTTCATGGTTCCAATGATGGTTATCGTGTCGATAAGCGGGTTGAACAGGCCATGTTGTAGGGCATATTCCATGTTTACCGTGAAACTGGTGTAATTAATGGGGTCGTCATTCCACCAGGCAGTTACAGTCACAGTACCGGGCTGTGCGGTAAGGGATCGATCTACTGTTTCCCAGGTGGCGTCATTGATTCTGAATTTGTACTGGTATGTAACCCCCGAATCAAGCGCGTCGAAAAGGGTTCCGGTGTGGGTGTAGCCTGGCCCCGGAACAAGTTTAAATGGCTCGATCCCGTGATCCATGATCACAGATACATAATCGGAATCGGGATCGAAAATCTGCTGATTGACGGCCTTGGTCATGTTTAGTTTGAAGGAAACCGACCAGGTAGTATCGGTATTTGCCGATGCAGTGTGCCATCCCGATATTGCAAACAGCAAAGCAGGAGCCAATAGCATTATCAGCAATTTTTTCCGGACGGTGGCAGAACGAATGCAGGAACTCATAAGGTTGTAAATTTTGAGCACGAATTTCGGGCAAAGATACAAAAATTATGAAGGCTAAAGAACCTGATCAAAGACCAGGGCTGTCCGGTTTGTATTGTAGATCATCAGGTAATGCCTCTGATCATCGTCGTTGTATTGCGTGGTGTAGACCAGTGTGTCGTCAACCCTGCCGTGTCCGCCGAATTCCTTGCGGTCAGTGTCAAGTACGATCCGGTAATCGCCGGGATCTGGTACCGGGAATTTATAATCAGGAACAGAATGGCTGACATGGAAGTTGAAGATGAAAATCAACCCCTTCCGCCGGAATACAATGGTTTGATTCATGGCATCCATGTTGATCTGGTTTCCATACCCCTCGTCGAATAGCCTGTATTCTTTTACCATTTCCAGCATCTTGCGGTCAAATGCAGCCAGGAAACGGTATTTGAGATCGGGATTTTCAAGAAGAGACCATTGGCGACGGGCATATTGGTAGCTCCAGCGGTTCCCTTCACGCGGAAAATCAATCCAGTCGGGATGACCGAATTCGTTGCCTATGAAATTCAGGTAGGCCTGGCCTCCCAGGCTGATGGTGATGAGCCGGATAAGTTTGTGAAGGGCAATGCCGCGGTCGATCACAAAACTTTCATCCTTTTTGCTCATCTTAAAATAGATCTCGCTTTGCATGAGCCGGAAAGCAATCGTTTGGTCGCCTACCAATGCCTGGTCATGAGATTCGCAATAGGCGATGGTTTTCACATCAGGCAGCCGGTTGCTCATTATCGCCCATAACTCGTGGATATCCCATTCCTCATCCTTCTTCTCCTTCAGTACCTTGATCCAGTAATCGGGAATGGCCATGCCAAGCCTGTAATCGAAACCAATTCCACCTTCGCGGATCGGCCGGCAAAGTCCGGGCATGCCGGTAACATCTTCAGCGATGGTCACTGCATGCGGCTTTATCTTGTGAATCAGGGTGTTGGCAAGTTGAAGATAGGTCAATGCATCCCATTCAACACCATCTTTGAAATATCCGTCAAGATCCCAGTTTTCCCTGTATCCATGGTCAAAATACAACATGGAGGTTACTCCGTCGAACCTGAATCCATCGAAGTGGAATTCACGCAGCCAGTATTTGAGGTTCGAAAGCAGGAATTGCAGAACCTCCCTTTTGCCGTAATTGAAACATTTTGAATCCCAGTGCGGTTGATTTCCGCGGTCGCCTGGATGAAAATATTGATCCTCTGATCCGTCGAACTGGTTCAACCCTTCGAGGGTGTTTTTTGCTGCATGGGAATGAACCAGGTCCATCAGGACAGCAATACCCTGCTCATGTGCTTTGCATATAAGGTACTTCAGCTCTTCAGGGGTACCAAACCGGGAAGAAACGGCGAAAAAATTGGTAACATGGTAGCCGAACGATCCATAATACGGGTGCTCGGCCACTGCCATCAGCTGGATGGTATTATAGCCTGAATTTTTAATGTAGGGTATGATGTAATCCGCGAATTCAATAAAGGAGCCAACAGCCTCACGTTCCTGAGCCATGCCAATATGGCACTCGTATATAAGCAGCTCATTCAGTTCACAGATGTCGAAGCGGTCGCCCTGCCAGTCAAATGCATGCGGTGGGGCCCAGTGCTGACCGGCAAAGTCGAGCGAAGCAGGATCCTGAATGACCCTGTTGATATAGGCCGGAATTTTTTCATGCCAGCCCGCATCCGAATGGATCATCACCTTCACCCTGCTCTGGTGGGTGAAGCGATCCTTATATTCTTCATCCGGGAGGAATATTTCCCACTGACCATTTTTTCCCCTGGTCATCCGGTGTGAATATCGCTGCCAGCTGTTGAAGTCTCCAAAAAGATAGAGATCCTGGGCCTTTGGCGCCCATTCCCGGTAAAACCAACCCTTTTGCTTCCGGTCGTAATGAAATCCAAAATATTTGTAAGCATTGGCAAACTCGGTAAGACTGTCCCAATTTTCCTCAATCTCCAGGAGGGTATTCTGGTATCGCTCATAGCGGGCTGTTATTTCATGGGTTACAGGTTTCAACCAGGGGTCGTTCCGCACCAGTGCAAGCTGTTTTATTCTTTTTTCCTTCATGATTTATGGCCGAGTTTCTATCAATATCGACAAATTTAGTAATTTATCGATGTTGAGTAGATGTTTTGCCACAATTGTTTTCATATCTTTGAAAGAACTATTTCTGATCGTCAATTACCAATGAAGCGTGCGAACCGAATCCAAATCAAGCCAGTATTAATCCTCCTGATTTTTATCACACTGATCACCGGACTTTTTCTCGGGGGACATTTTTATTTCAAGAGGGAAAAGGCTGCCATGAAAGCCAGTCAATATGATTTTCTATCCGCCATTTCATCCTTCAAAGTCAATCAAATTACGAAATGGATGGAGGAACGGAGAGCTGAGGGTGTATATATTGCAACCCACCCCAACTTCATTTCGTTGCTGGAGAAAATCAACACCGCCAGGCTCGATCCGAAATTGAAATTTGATTTGGGCCACTGGTTGCTGCCACTTAAAAAGAATCATGATTACAAAGCCATTTGGGTCTTCAATGTGCATGGTGACCAAATCGTGTTATTGGGTGATGAGTCGCACCCTGCCCCGAAAATAAAAAGTGAAATGAAGGCCAGGTATCTTCAGGATACTAAAATTGGTTTTACTGATTTGCTGACAGTAGATGAAACAAGCAAGTCCTACATTGATATGGTGGTACCGGTCGCAGAAGGGAGCCGTAAGCTGGCAGTTGTTGTTTTCCGCCTTGATCCCGAACTTTTCCTGTTTCCTTTGGTTCGAACTTGGCCAATCCAGCGTGTTTCCGCCGAAAACATCCTGGCCAGACAACAGGGTGACTCACTTGTTTACCTGCACGGACATTCACAGTCGTTTATTTCAGACGTTAAAAGAAAGCAGATGGAGAGCCCCGATGGCCTTTCGAAAAATATTCCGGAAACGGGAACCCTTGCCATGCTGGAGGCGAAAGATTACCGGGGTATTGATGTCCTGGCCGATATTCGGAAAATCGAAGGAACATCATGGTCGCTGGTCACAAAAATCGATCTCCACGAAATTGATGTACCACTCAGGGAAAGGGCGGTTAACATGCTGGTTTACCTTTTGGCATTCATCGCGGTTATTGTAGTTAGCATGATCCTGTTATGGAAGAATCAGCAGTTGCAGTATTTCCGGAAACAACTTGAGCTTCAAACCCTGGCCAACAAGGCCGAAGAGCGGATCCGCTTTATGAACGCCCTGCTCGAAGGTGTCAACGATGCCATCATTACCTTTGACAAGGATATGATGATCCAAAGCTGGAATAAGGGAGCCGAACGCATCTATGGATGGAAGGCCGAGGAGGTGATTGGAAAATTCGGGGGTGGTTCACTGCGGGTCGATTTCCCGGGAACAGCGCGTGAAACAATTTTCAGGGAATTGGAGAAAACCGGAACCTGGAAAGGAGAGGTGATGCACAAGCGGAAGGACGGGACTACTGCTTACCTGCTGTCGTCAACGGCCAATTTGCGGGATGATGAAGGCAGTTTGCTGGGTATTATTACGATAAACAAGGATATATCGGAGGTTGTGCAGTCGGAAAAGGCCCGGCATGCAGTTTATCGCATTTCTGAGCTTGCACACGCCTCACGCGACCTGGATGAATTGTTTATGTCGATTCATGTGGTGATCGGCGAACTCATGGATGCCCGGAACCTTTACATCGCCCTCCGGGATCCGGGAAGTCAAACCATCTCATTCCCATATTATGTTGATGAGAAAGATGCCCAGCCATCACCCCATCAGATTGGCAGCGGTCTCACCGATTATGTGCTCAAAACGGGGAAACCCCTGCTGGCAAAACCGGAGGATCTGGAATATTTTATCGACCGTGGGATCGTTGAGTCGGTCGGCAGCCCGGCCATTGACTGGCTCGGTGTCCCTTTGCGGATAGACAAGGAGACCATCGGGGGGTTGGTTATCCAGAGTTACACCCCGAAAATACGCTATGGCGATCGTGAACGGGATATCCTCATCTTTGTTTCAGAACAGATTGCCCTTTCCATCTACCGGAAGAAAATGCAGCAGGAGTTGATCGAAGCAAAGCAGAAGGCGGAAGTCTCAAACAAACTCACCACCTCTCTGCTGGCAAATATGAATCATGAGCTTCGTACCCCTATGAATGGAATCCTTGGGTTTGCTGAAATTCTGATGAACGATCTCAAGGAGGAAGAGTCGAAAAACAAGGCCGAAAACATCCTTGTATCAGGTCGCCGGCTCATGGATACGCTCGATGCAATCATGGACCTTTCGTACCTGGAGTCGGACAAGGTTTCCCGTAAATTCAAACCTATCCTGGTATTGAAAACTGTTAAATCAGTGGTCCGGAGCTATGAGCAGGCTATCAGGCGTAAAAAACTGATCCTGGAGCTTGAGATTCCCGACCATCTCGCCATTTTGGGGGATGATCATCTGTTTCAACACCTTGTTAAAAATCTGTTAGACAATGCCGTAAAATATACAGAGCAGGGAAGTATCACAATCACGGCATCCCTGGTTCAGCGAGATGATAAGCCAATGGTATTGTTCTCTGTCAAGGATACCGGCATCGGCATATCCACGGAACATTACCGGATGATCTTCGAGGCCTTCAGGCAGGTAAGTGAAGGTTATGGCCGTCAGTTTGAAGGCAGTGGACTCGGTCTCACCATCAGCAAGCGGATTGTGGATATCATGAATGGCGAAATCAGCCTGAGCAGTTCGGTAAACCAGGGATCTGAATTCCAGGTATTGCTGGTATCTGCAACGGATCTCAAGCCGGATGCATTGATCAGCCGTGAGGAAGTACTGAAACCAAAAATTCACCCCGATGGGGGAAGGAAACTTCCTGATGTGCTGATTGTTGAAGATAACCTGGTGAATATTCAGTTGCTGATGATCTATATCAGGAAATACTGCAATATTTATACAACCCTGGATGCAAAATCTGCCATTCAGTTATCAAGGGAGCGGAAATTTGATGCCATCCTGATGGATATTAACCTTGGACCCGGGATGGATGGGATACAGGCCATGCTTGAAATCCGCAAGAATCCCGATTATTATGACACCCCAATCCTGGCTGTGACAGGGTATGCATCCATTGGCGATCGGGAGAGGCTGATAACGATCGGATTCAATGGATATATTCCCAAACCTTACGACAAGGTCACCATAGCCGCCATGATGATGGAACTATTTCCGGTTTAAACCAGCAGCTTAGGCCAGCAGTGCAATAGCAACAATCAAAAGGATGACCAGGGGTACCAGTATTAACACCGATTTCCGGTCGCGGTCAATGTGGTTATTCATGATTTCAATCTGCTTCAGACATTCTGCGTCGCCGGGTTTGTATTCCAGTGCAGCTTTGAATTCTTCACGCGCCGAGCGGAAGAGGTCTATCTTGATGAAGTGTCCGGCACGTTCGGTATGTTCCCTGAATTTCAGCTGATCATGCGTGAGGTGTTCGTTATGCTCTTCGTGGTGGGCCATGTTAATTCAGATTATAGGTTAAACCAATGCCAAACAACTCCTTGAACTGGGTGCGCGGACCTGCAGGTTCCGTGGGATCGGTCTGGATCATTACATCTTCATCATAGATCAACTGTGTTTGAATTGATGCAGCAAGCCATTTGTTGACCTTCATGCTTAACAGCAAACTCCAGTTTACATCAACACTGCCAAAGTTCTTCAAATAATTTGTGAAGAGTTCCAGGGTGGAGGAGAGGTTGATATTCTTTGCCAGGTCTTTATTGAAGTCGGCACGCAGGTATGCTCCCATTTCTGTTCTCATTTTCTTTCCCGGATCAACTCCAAATGCACCTGCCGCGGATAATGCAGAATCGTTCACAAAGGTTAACCGGCCCGACGCAGGGGAGATGTAGAGATAAAACCAGTTTTTTGGTGTGTAGGAAATACCGATACCCACAAC
>Ga0074195_1002355_pt1 | contig 21548 bp, 24 predicted proteins | sample EPASupsiteHSE623_FD_64525 | JGI IMG/M metagenome (GOLD analysis project Ga0074195, IMG submission 64525) | Bioremediated contaminated groundwater from EPA Superfund site, New Mexico - Sample HSE6-23 | ecosystem: Environmental > Aquatic > Deep subsurface > Groundwater > Contaminated ...
TACTCTAAATAGGGAGACAATATCTATATAATTTTATTGTTTAAAGACAATGCAAGCGCATTGATATTAACATTTTGTATTCCCTACTTGATGGGAGTTAAGGTTAGAAAGTAAATCAGGTCCGGGAGAGATGGCCAGTTTCGCTATATTGATACGCAGGCAGCTAAATTCATAGATGACGGCGATCCTGAAAAGGTAAATATGTAGCATTAATTGGCGAGGAAAGCCGTTGACCAGCTATGAAACGATTATCAAGCTAATCGGTTCAACCAAGACAAAGAGAGGACTTAGAGTAGAGGCTCGACTAGATGAACGGGAATATGAAACAGGGAAAAAGATCTCAGATGATGAGATATTTGTATTAGACTGCAATCTAATTGCATGTACCACTTATTTATATATTGATAGAATTTACTTATTATCAGGGAGTGAGTGGATATGAAAAAATTCATTTGCCGCAACTGCGGAGTAGTCAATGAAGCAGAAGATGCTACCGTATCAGACAGTGGCGATTGGCTGGAGTGTGATCTGCCGACAGGCTTTGAATGGACATTGCCCGCAGGGAAGATCACACCGGTCGTTGGCGATCCCATTTATATTTCTGGCAATGGAGAGCATCTCTCTCAGAGTGAATATCTTGAGAAATATAACATTGATCCGGAAATAGCATATAAACTGATGCGCGGGAAGGCCAGCTCTCAGACTGCCTCTCAACTCGTATCCAGTCAAAACCTTAAGAAGGCATCCACTGTCAAGAACTCATCATCAAAGATCTAATTTTGATGTCGATTCCTTGACTGCCACAGGCCCGCACATGGCTGATCATGGACAGGACTGAGCAGAAGAGGATGTACCCTTTTGGGATAATTTACCATCTCGGCCCCGCTAGAGCCCTTTTCCCTTCATTGGTCAACCCCGCCGCACATATGCCGTTGGGAAGGCAAAAACCTTCCATATCAGTTTCGGATTTAGTCTTGATATATCCCTGCATCTCTAAGACGCCAAGGCGTGCCCCAAGCTCTTCCGGGTCAAGTTTCAACAGAGAATAAATCCTATCTGCCTTTGGATATGGAACCTTAAGGTCGCTTAATGCTTTCAGGATGTCAAAATCGATAGTATCCGTTGTATATCACCACAACCAGATCATAATGCAATCCAGTTATAGTTATCGTTGAATGCTCCTGCTTGCGCAATCCAAGCCAAATTGAATCTGCTTTCACTTTGCCATGAGAATATTAGCCCGTTAAAAAGGAAATAAGATATGTGGAACTGCCAGGCGGTTCACTTGATCTTCTTTTGAAGCTTCTTGAGCTTCTTCTTAGCGGATTCGCTACCCAAAGCTGCCTGCTTCGAGAGCTCTTCTGCCTTGGCCTTTTTCACTTTGTTCAGCTTCTCCAGCTGCTTCTTACTTGTTGGCATGCAATCACCTCGCTACGCCTTTGGCTGATTCTCTTTAACTCTTTCCGTCTTAATAATATCCCTGTACCATTGTGCAGGAGGTAGTTTACCCACTTTGATGAAGAAATCGATTGCCGATTATTCTCTCTTTTCGCAGGATTGAAGAGCCGCATGCAGCTCCTCGAAGGTTACCGGTTTGCTGATATAGCCATCCATGCCCGCAGCAAGACACATCTCACGATCGCCCACCAGTGCTGATGCAGTCATTGCGATTATCCTGAGTTTATCAGGCCATCTTCGACGTATGATTCGGGTCGCCTCCAGACCATCCATTTCAGGCATCTGTAAATCCATCAAGATGACATCGTAGGCCTTTTGCTCTAAAGCCTGCAGGACCTCGATGCCGTTTGCTGCCACATCTGCCCTGTAACCGAGCTTGTTAAGCATTTTCTGAGTCACCATCTGGTTGACTGTGTTATCTTCGGCAAGCAGTATCTGCAAGTCGTGGTTTGCAGGATGAGCCAAATCCAGAGAGCTGAGCTGGTTGAATTCTGCCGGTTTGCAGATTGTAGGCTCAACTCGGATGGTAAAATGAAATATAGACCCCACTCCGACCTCACTATCAACCCAGATTCGCCCGCCCATTAGCTCTACGAGCCTCTTGCTTATGGCCAGGCCAAGCCCTGTGCCACCATGCTTGCGTGTAGTCGATGCATCAACCTGGCTGAAGGATTGGAATAAGCGGTTCTTCTTCTCATCAGGAATCCCGATTCCTGTATCCTTCACTTCGAAATGGATCTCATGGCTGATGCCTTCAAGTTTTCTGCTGGAGACCAAGACAGTCACTTCGCCCTTATTCGTGAACTTGACTGCATTGTTCAGCAAATTGACCAAAACCTGTCGGATCCTTGTGGAGTCACCTAAAATGATCTCAGGAGTGGCTTTCTCGATTGAGTATGAGGTCTTCAGTCCCTTTTCAAAAGCCGCAATCCCGACAATATCCAGAGCCTCCCTAACACATCTCCCAAGGCAAAAGGGCTGGCACTCCAGCTCGATCTTGTTCGCTTCTATCTTTGAGAAGTCAAGGATGTCGTTTATGATGACAAGCAGCCCTTGCCCGCTGCTGCGAATGATCTCAGCATATTCTCTCTGCTCAGAAGTGAGATTCTCATCCAGTAGAAGACCTGTCATGCCTATGATCGCATTCATGGGGGTTCTGATCTCATGGCTCATGTTAGCCAGAAATTCGCTCTTGGCGATGCTGGCCATCTCGGCTTGCAGGGCCAATTTTTTCGCATGGACGATGATTTCCTCAAGTTGACGATTTGTTTTTAGCAATTCCTCCTCAGCCAGCTTTCTCTCGGAGAGATTGTCATAGACGGCAACGATTTCCCCAGAAGGCAATCTGTATACGTAGTTCTCATACCATCCAGAGAGCCTGGTATCCTGGTAATGAGCTATTGGGAAATGCTCCGGAACGCCGGTCTCCCACACCCTTTTTAAGACATCAAAAAGCCCAAATTCCTTAATGCCTGGGCGAGCTTCTAAGATGCTCTTGCCAATGAGATCTATCTTAAAATCGCCGTCCAGCTTTTCTCCTGCCTTGTTAAGATTCTCGATGATAAAATCGTTGCCATCGTCTATGGCTCTATAAATAGCCACACCACTGCTGATATTGTCAAATAATTCCTTATACCGTGTTTCGCTATAATGCAGTGCATCTTCCATCTTTTTTCGCTCGGTTATGTCGATGAGAAAGTTTAGCGTCGCAGACCGATTGTTCCATATGATCCTCACTGCTGAGATCTGGACCCATGTCACCAGTCCGCTCTTGCCTAACACGCGGAAATCGTAGTTCTGGACAACATCCTCGCCTCTGATACGCTTCTGGTAACGATCGAAGACGAATGCTCTATCATCAGGATGGATAAAGTAGACGAATGACGCATCTCCGATCTCTTTGAGACTGACCTGAAGCATCCGGAGGGCACGAGGATTCGCATACTGCAATTTATCATCCTGAGCAACAACAATCCCTTCTGCTGCATTTTCTACGACGGATCTGTATCGTTCCTCGCTGTTGATGAGCGATTTTTCCGCCCGCTTGCTGTCGGTAATATCGCTCGTGGTCCCAAATCCGACCGTCAAGCCATTTTCCAGGCAATAGGCAGAACCTCTGGACCGAACCCAGAGGATCGATCCGTCTGCCTTAATCAAACGGTATTCTTTTGTCCACTCCTTGCCAAGCATCCGAATTCCCTCAAAGAGCATCTGCCGAACAACTGGCAAGTCATCAGGATGGACACAAGAAAAATATCTCTCAAAGCTATTGCTTATGCTACCATCCGGCAGGCCGAGCAATCGGTCTGCAACCGGCGAGATATAAGAGCCTACGTTCTCTCCTTTGGCATCAACATCATAGCGCCAGATGATATCGGATATCATTGAGACGACTTGCTCGTACTGAGCTTTGCTGATTTCTGAGACTTGCATAGGGTCCTGCAAAGCTTCCTCAGGACTCAAGTGGTCTACAATGTCGTTGCTCATGACTACTACAAACCAAATGGTCTAAGATTATATCTCTTTCGGGGAATTTTAGATACATCTAGCTAGCTACAAAATCTAGCCAACTATAGAGATAAACATCCCAAATAAATTATCTTATTCCCAATCCCACGCAATGCAAGCGGCCAGCGTCCTTGCCGGTAAAATCGGACAGCTGAGCCGCGAAGTTTGCATTTGTCACTCACTTAGAATACTTTTCCTCGAATGCAGCTAAATCACCTTCCAACTTCCATTGGACTTTGGCTTTATTGTTCCCGCCCAGGAAGGCCTTGCACTTTTCTTCAAGGTTATCGGATCCCGGATTGCAGCCTGAGCATTCAGGGACCAATGTTGTATAATTTCCTTTGGACGACCATATGCTTCTTCCCTGCAGGAAGCTGTATTCGATGCTGTTTCTCACAAATTTTTTGAAATCCTGGTACTTGATCTGGGGATAATCGGAAGCTATGACCACAAACTGCTCGCCAAGATCGGTACGCAGCACTCCAGCGTCGTCTGAAGCCAGGACAACAGGCACCCTGCGCTCAAAGTAGACAGGGAACGGATGGTCCTTTCCGGTTACCCCGAGGATAACCCGGTTGCTCACAGGCATGATCTCAATTGCCACATGGTTCCTGGCCATTTCTTTAAGGGTCTCATCGGAGTCCAGCTCCCACATAATATCCACTCCGTGTCCGATTCTTGAAGCGTGTGCGACTTCAACAGCATCTTTTATGTGGAACCTCAGGTCATCGGTCGGCACGAGCCCGAGATTCAGCTCTCCTGCATGCAGAGCTATGCTGACATTTGGATAGATGCTGTGAAGGAAACCGACCATCTCCATCTGCCGGGAGTAGTCCTCTCTGGATCTCCAATTGTCCTCGGCTGCCAGGAGTGTCACGCCTACTGCCAGGCTTGATCTATTGACAGCATCGAAGGCCGCTGCGAGCTGGCCGAAGACCCTTTCTTTAGACATCGTCCTGGTGCCTGACAGAATGTAACGGACAGGGATGCTGCTGCCAGGATCGCCCTCATTATTAAGAATGCTCAATGAACCGCTATCAGTATCATTTATGTAATCGCTCAGGCTCTGGGAGACAGAACCAAGGCCGTTGTCTACGAGCCTGCTATAAAACACCGAGAGGTTGTCGTCCCACCCAACAGTGCTGCCCAGGTTAGCTGCAGCTGATCCGGCGCCGGTCATGATTTCAAGGTACGCCACATTCTCCCGGTAGGCGCTGGACCGAAGATATGCCAACAGAGCGCTGGTATTTCCTGTCGCTCCTCCGAAGGTTCCAAAGGTGTTGAAGAAATGGTCGCGCTGGCTCTCGTCCTCATCGTCGAGCAACTCAGAATCTCTCATGGACCAAGCATCGACTATTTTACCATACAGTAAGGAGTTCGAATAGGCGTCATCAACAGGTTCTGAGTTATTCATGTCGCAGTAATTGGCTGAGACCGTGTAGTTATCCAGACTTACGCAAAGGTCTCCTGCAACTGCCTGATCTATCAGATCCTCGGCATAAACTGCTCCAGTCAAATGGTTGTGGATATCTCCGCCCTTGGGCATGGCCAGAAAGAAGGCCCTCAATTCCTCAGGATTCTGCCTTAAGGCGTCAAACTGCCGTGCGACCAGCTCTTCATTCGATGTCGCACTGCCCACATCATCGCTTCCATCAGCAAAGAGAACCGGGGCTGAAAATGCTAAAAGCACAATCAAAAATACAACCTCAATGGATCTGAGTTTCAAATCTATATCCCCCAAATAAATGATGAATAATCCATTATGACAGCCGCGGATACTATTTAAAATTTGTCATATTATTGTAGAAGTGCCGCAAGTAAATTGACGGCGCTATCCGATAATTGGAATTGGAAAAGATTTATCACTACTCAACCCCACTTAACCAAGAGACGCAACCAAGGAGATCGTGCTTTGAAGATCGGGATTGATATCGACGGAGTCTTGGCTGACCAGGTCAGCGCTGTGCTCAAGGAGATCGAGAAAGATTATGGACGGAGGTACAGCAAGAGCGATATCACAAGAGCCCACTGGAGCTTTGACGGAATTGAGATCTGGACTGAGATCTCACGACTTTTGTCCGATCCGGAATACGTCATGCGAGTCCCCACAATAGAGGGAGCTCGGCACGCAGTAAAACAGCTCGCCGGACATGATCTGATGGTGGTCACAGCTCGAAGACCCCACACAGAAGATGCCACACGAAGATGGCTCAAGGCCAACTTCCCTTGCTTAAAGCAATATCATCATGCCAGAACGGGCACAAAGCACAGCATACCATGCGATCTGCTGATTGACGACCTCGATCTCAACATTGTAGAGTTTGTGAAAAGCGACGAGAATCGACGCGGTGTGCTCTTCTTGCACCCCTGGAGCTTGAACGACACGAACATTTTGGATTACCCAGATCAGGTCATCTACTGCCAGGAATGGCAGAGCATCGTAAAGGCCATTGAAGACATAGATGGCAATAGTGGAGATCAACCTTGAGACGAATCCCTGAACTGCTCGCTCCAGCCGGATCAAGAGAAGCCCTGGAGGCAGCAATCGCCGCCGGAGCCGATGCAGTCTACCTGAGCGGCAAGCGATTCGGAGCTAGAAAATTCTCTGCCAACTTTGATGATGCAGCTCTAGGAGAGGCCATCGACTACGCCCACCTGCGCGGCGTCAGGGTCTATGTGACTGTCAACACACTCATCAGGGAGAACGAGCTTGACGACGTGGGCGAATACCTGGTCCGCCTCTACCAGATGGGCACAGACGCTGTGCTGTTGCAGGACTTGGGTATATCCCTGCTAGCGAGCCAGATCGTCCCGGAGCTTGAGAGGCACGCCTCCACCCAGATGACCATCCACAACGCTCCTGGCCTGCTCTGGGCCCAGAGAGCCGGATTCAAGAGAGCCGTCCTAGCCAGAGAGGTGAGCTTGAATGAGATCAAAGAGATTAATCCCCAGGGAATCGGCGTTGAGATCTTCGTTCACGGGGCTCTCTGCTACTCCTATTCAGGACAATGTCTTCTCTCCTCAGCCATCGGCGGACGCAGCGGCAACCGGGGGATGTGCGCCCAGCCATGTCGAAAGGCCTATATGCTGCTCAAGGGCGAAAAGGACCAGTACGGCCGGCCAATAGGCCTCTCTGCCCAGCCGCAGAAAGGGCGGTTTCTTATCTCCACTCGCGACCTGTGTACCTACCGGCACCTGGACAGGATCGTCCGCTCGCCGGTCTGTTCCCTCAAGATTGAAGGACGGATGAAGTCCCCGGAGTACGTGGCCATAGTGACCGGCATCTACCGAAAGGCTTTGGACGCCATAGCGGCAGGGAAATGGGCGCCATCCGCCGAGGATGAAAGGGATCTGGCCCTGGCATTCAATCGAAGCTTTACTGAAGGCCATCTCCTGGAATCTAAGGATGTGACGGGCCGGGAGGCGTCAGACAACCGCGGCGTCCTGATCGGCAGCGTGGCCTCATTCGACACCCAGAGGGGCGAAGCTGCTGTGAGGCTCTCCGGACCACTCTGCCCAGAAAAAGGAGACGGCCTGGTCTTCCAGGCACCGGGGCAGGAGGTTGGCCTGGTGGTCCAGAAGGTTGTGCAAAAGGATGGCATGCTCCGACTGATGACTCCAGAGAGGATAAAGCCGGGCGCCAGAGTCTACCTCACAGGCAGCACAGCTCTCGCCAAGAAGGCGCAGAAGATCATCGCATCAGGAAAGACCGAGATTCCCCTGGACATCAGCCTCACATGGAAGGAGGGCCGACCTGTGGCGGAGGCTCGGCTGAATGACGCAAAGAGCATTTCAGTGACGGCTTCATTCCAGATGGAGAAAGCGAAAAACCTGCCCATCACCCGCCAGCAGATTGAGTCGCAGCTGCGCCGCACTGGAGGAACGCCCTTCGTCGTCCGCCAGATCAGCATGGACTACAACGAGGATCTCTTCGCACCACTGAGCGCATTGAATCAGTTGCGTCGCGATCTTTTGGAGAAGGCAAAAGAGGCACTGCTTGAAAAGAGACGTCCCAGCATAGAAAAGGTGGAGATGGCTTTAGCCAGCTACAGAGAGATGAAACTCGTCGAAAAGATGCGGTCTTCTCTTGCGGCAGCCGCGCCGTCAGCCCCGACAGGCCGCGGCCTCAGCCTGGCAGTCTATGCCGATAGCCTGGAGACTGTGAGAGGAGCGATCGACGGAGGATGCGACCGGGTCTATTTCGAGCCGATCTTGGGCAATCAATCTGAGAGATCAGACCGAACTGACCGGGCGGCAAAGGCTGAGAAATTGATCGAAGAGGCCGCAGCCATCTGTGCAAATAGACCACTCATCTGGAAGTGGCCACGCATCACTCGCACTGATTTCTTCTCTCTCGCGGGCCCCCTGCTGGCCGATGCAAAATTTCAGGGCATCATGGTTGAAAATGTGGGTGCTCTTCAGGCCGCCTTAGACCAGCAGCATAGCCTCCACCTTTACGGCGGGATGGGATTGAACGTCTGCAACCACCTGACGACCCAGGCCCTTGCTCCACCACTGGAGCATCTCACCCTTTCCCCGGAGCTTTCCGCACGGCAGCTTGCAGGAATCGTCTCAGCAGTTCGGGGACGCTCAGACGCGCCGTGCCTGGAGCTGGTTGTGCAGGGAAGCCTTGAGGTGATGGTGGCCGAGGACTGCGTCCCCTGCCTGGCCAGAGGAAAACCGGAGAAAGGATCACGGGCCATTGGGGAGCACGATGCACAGGAGTTCTGGGGACTGCAGGACATGAGACGCATCTTTCCACTGCGCCTGGATGACGAGTTCAGGACGCATATCTTCAACTCAGCCGAGACCTGTCTTTTGGACATGATGCCTGATATCATATCCACGGGTCTCTGCAGCATAGCAGTGGACGCGCGCGGCAGGACTGGAGAGTACGCGAGACGGATGACTGCTGCTTATAAAAAGGCCATTGATTTGTCTGAGAAAAGAGACGATAACCTCCGGCAGGAGCTGCAGGGCCTCAAAGAGGCAATAGTGCCGCTCACACTTGGCGGCATCACCCACGGTCACTTCGTCAAGGGGCTAAAAGACGAAATCACCTGAGATGGTCCCGATTCAGACCTCTTTGCCTGATATGAAGCCGCAGTAGCCATAGCTTATCGGCCCAAGCTTTGTGGTCTCGCATGGAAACTCGGGGCAGGCAAAACACAAAGATACACCCTTTTCATAGGCACATGTCGCGATCTTGCACATCCGGTTTTGCCGCGGCAGGCAGCCCATTTCTCCGTTGGGGCATATCCCTCGAACCATGCGCGGGCAGACCTCACAGGCTATGCCGCATACCCCGATCTTCATCGAAGTGAATGAATCAGATGACATAATCCACCACAGCTCGGCTCGTGCAGGCTTTGCTCACAAAATCGGCGACTTTAAGATGATCGGGATGCTTCTGATAGCTGTAGAGGGCCTCAACGCTCTCGAATTCAGATACTAAAACGACATCATAGGCAACGTTAGCCGCGAAAAAGTTGACCCCCACCTCAAAGAACCTGATCTCCTCGATCTTAGCCGGCAGAGCCTCAAGCATTGCCTTTAAGGCCGCAATATTCCCGGATTTTTCCCTGCCTTCCGCCGATTCCTTGAACTTGAACATAACGATATGCCTGATCATCGAAGATGCCTCAATGGCAATCATTCTGCAGGTTCATGATGAATATATTTTTGCCCTACTCGCATAGATGGCTCACCGTGAGATTCAAGGGCAGGATAGGAAAACATAGGCTTTCGCCATTATTCTATTATGCTCATAAGAAGGAGGGAGGCAAAAGCCACATAGGTGTAGGAGGGAAAATGGCTATCGACTTTTGCCAACATATACTACGTTGATTGCCTTTATTTAAGGCTTTCGTCTGATTGGAAAAGCACCTCGATAGGGCGATTGACACCGCAGACCTGAAACCCTTACAGCTCAAACCTGCCCTCTCGGCAAACCTGCTTCATCAGCTCATCTGCTGCCGCAATCTGCTCTTCGCGTCCATCCAGCGCCAGCAAGACCGCACCCTCCGCGCCACCTACTCCGCCCGCCGCGATGATCTCCGCCTCAGCTCCGGTTAGGAGTGCAATGGCATCGATCTCAGTGAAGGCCGCGCCCGGAAGAGGCAGCAGCCGATATCCGCTATTGTCCGGAAGATTGAGCCGACAGGCGAGGTCCATGAGACTGCCTGCGACGCGCTTTTCCAGGCCCACTGGAAGCATGAGCCGCACTCGACGGCCCGCCGACGCTGCCAGGACGGCGATTGTCGTGCCTCCACTTGAGTGGCCGATGAGGACAGCCGCCTGTCCTGTCTCCAGGTCCAGGGCATTGGCACCCTTGAGTATGATGTCTTCTTCCCGTAATCCATCTGCGACGTCGAAGATGCTTTTGCCCTTCTGCCAGACTCCCTTTTCTATGACCACGTCACCTGGAAAACCGCTCTCGTCCGCCAGCCGCCCCTCCTCGGTGGTCCTGCCGGGGGGCAGGATCACACCCCTCATGAAATGCCGCCTGCAAAATCCGTCTGCCTGCCCGATGCTCTTCAGGACCTCCTCAGCGACGTAGCCGTTGGTTGTGCCGGCAACGATGACGAGTGTGCCGGATGAGAGGACTGACCGGATGAGGGGGTGGGCCGCCAGGGCAAGACCGATGAGCCGCTTTCCCGCGGCAGGGGATAGAACGAACTGCTTCATCATGGCAGAGGCGAAGATTTTTTGATAGAGATAAATCCTCTGGTGGAGCATGGGAAACGATGTCCTGACCGCGGTGCGGCAAGAGCTGAAAAAAGAGATCGACGAGAAGACGAAAGAGAGCGCGCAGCGGTTCTTCAAGGAGCCTGTCAAGTTTCACGGGGTGAAGAGCGCCCAGGTCAAGAAGATCGCCACAAAGTATTTTCGGGAGATCAAGGGCCGGGACAAATCTGAGATATTTGCTTTATGCGAGGAGCTTCAGGAGACGGGCTACGGAGAGGAGGCCTTCATTGCCTTCGAATGGGCCTACAGAGTGCGCGAGCAGTTTGTTCCCCAGGACTTTTTCGTGTTCGAAGGATGGGTGGACAGGTACGTGGACAACTGGGCCAAGTGTGACACCCTCTGCAACCACACCCTTGGAAGCTTCGTCGAGATGTATCCGGAGTTCATCGAAAACCTGACAGGCTGGGCCCACGAGCAGAATCGCTGGCTACGGAGGGCTTCAGCCGTGACGCTTATTCTGCCGGCTCGAAAGGGCATGTTCCTCAAGGAGGCTTTTCAGATCTCGGATATCCTGCTCATGGACGGAGACGACATGGTGCAGAAGGGCTATGGATGGCTTCTCAAGGAAGCGAGCAAAAAGCACCAGGCGAAGGTCTTCGATTACGTTATGAAGTGGAAGGCCAATATGCCGAGAACTGCGCTGCGATATGCTATCGAGAAGATGCCGGAGGAGATGAGGAAAAAGGCGATGGAGAGATAAGAGAATGGCAGAGAATGTAGAATATCAGAAGCCGAGTGGCTGTGAGACCGGTGCCAAACCTCGGCTCAGCTTTCTGAGGCAACACTCAAACGCGGATAGGATAGTAGGCCTTTTAAAAGATATCGATATCGATTCCGTTGATCTCCAACATGCTACAGGAGATGTCTGGGTGAGAAAGATTGTATCTGATTGATAACAAACCTCAAACAGATATTTTTGGACAAGCCAATCGCAGAAAGACCAGAAATGTCCTTTCGGCTGCTGGACTCAGGAATAGGAAAAACAAAAAAAAATTCTGCAATTTTCTGATGCACAAGACCCCACAGCCAGGCCTTACTGCACTGCGCTCTTGACCTCATCCACGATCTTATCGAGAATGCTCTTCTCCTTCTCAGGGGGCTTCGCATTCTTCTTCTCGCCAAACTCCTGTGCGAGAGCCTCCAAAAGTTCCCTCTGCCGCTCAGTCAAAGCCGATGGCGTCTTTATGTTAACCTTGACATGCAGATCGCCAGAGCCCAGGCCCTGCAGCCGTGGCATGCCCTTTCCCCTCAGCCGGAAGATGGTCCCGGTCTGAGTCCCTGCTGGGACCTTCATCTTGGCCCGGCCTGTGAGAGTAGAAACCTCCACCTCGGCACCGAGAGCTGCCTGTGTGAAGCTGATGTAGGTCTCGAGCAAGAGATCGCTGTCCACCCTCTGGAACTTAGGGTGAGGCATGACGTTTATGACAACGTAGAGATCCCCGTTCTCAGTTCCCTGATCGCCCGCATCTCCCTGGCCGCGCAACTTCAGGTGCTGGCCGTCCTCGACTCCAGCAGGGATCTTGATGTTGATCTTCCTGGTCCTTCTCGTCCGTCCAGTGCCACCGCAGTCCCCGCATGGATTGACGATGATCTGCCCTCTGCCGCCGCATTTTGGGCAGGCAGAGGAAGTAACCATCTGCCCGAATGGAGTGTTCTGGGCGCGGGTGATCTGGCCGGACCCGTGGCAGTTGCCGCAGACGCTCGGAGTTGTACCGGGCTTGGCGCCGCTTCCACGGCAGGTGGAACAGTTCTCGGTCCTGGGCACATCGATGGTTGACTCCAGGCCCGTGGCCGCCTGCTCGAGGGTCAGGCTGACGTCATAACGCAGGTCTCGACCACGCGCCGGACCCCGGCCCCTCCCTCCGCCGCCAAAGAACATATCGAAGATGCTTTCCCCGCCACCTCTGGCCCCGCCGCCCCCGAAACCAAACCCGCGCAACAGGTCCTCGAAGTTGACCCCCCGGAAGAGATCCTCTTGCGAGTACTGGCTGTTGATTCCGGCATGGCCGAACTGATCGTACTTCTGCCGCTTCTCCGGATCTGAGAGGACGGCATAGGCCTCGGACAGCTCCTTGAACTTCTCCTCAGCGTCGGGCTCTTCCGACCTGTCTGGATGGTACTTCATAGCGAGCTTGCGATAAGCTCCCTTGATGTCCTTCTCGTTCGAGTCCTTGGGGACACCCAAGACCTCGTAGTAGTCCTTCTTCTCCGGCATATCTTGCTCAGTTCTTCAGTTCTTCAGTCTGCCACGTCTTACTTCTTGTCGTTTACTACCTCGTAGTCGGCATCAACCGTCTGATCCGACTTGCCTGACCCCGAGGTCTGCTCTTGGCTCGGCCCTTGCGAAGCCTTCTCCTTTTGTGCTGCCTCCGCCGCCTTCTGATACATGGCAGCAGACAGCTCGTAGATGGAGTTCTGCAGGGCCTCGGTCTTGGCCTTGATCTCAGAGATCTCTCCGCCAGTCTGGGCGTTCTTGAGATCAGCAATGGCCTTTGTAATCTTATCCTTCTGATCTGCAGTGGCCACGTCCCCTGCGTCTTTTAGCATCTTCTCAGAGGCATAAATCAGGGAGTCTGCTGCATTCTTGACCTCGATCTCTTCCTTTCTCTTCAGATCGTCAGCCGCAAACCTCTCAGCATCCTTGATCTTGGAATCAATCTCATCCTTGCTCAGCTTATGGGGAGCAGTGATCGTCATGTTCTGCTCCTTCTTGGTAGCAAGATCCTTGGCCGAGACGTGGATGATGCCATTGGCGTCAATGTCGAAGGTGACCTCGATCTGAGGAATGCCACGAGGAGCCGGCGGAATGCCCACAAGTGTAAACCTTCCCAAAGAGACGTTGTCCTTGGCCATGGGCCTCTCGCCCTGCAGCACATTGACCTCAACGCTCGTCTGGTTATCTGCCGCGGTTGTGAATATCTGGCTCTTTCTGGTTGGAATGGTTGTGTTCCTCTCAATCAGCTTGGTAGTGACGGCTCCGAGAGTCTCAATGCCTAACGAGAGCGGCGTTACGTCCAACAGCAGCAGATCCTTGACCTCGCCGCCCAAGACGCCAGCCTGAATGGCCGCACCCATAGCCACGCATTCCATGGGGTCCACTCCTCGCTCAATATCCTTGCCCATGAAGCTCTTCACGAACTCCTGAACAACAGGCATCCTGGTGGGGCCACCTACCATTATGATCTTACCGATGTCTGACTTCTCCAGCTTGCTGTCCCGCAGGGCCTGGGTCATTGGACCGCGGCAGCGCTCAATAACATCCTGGATCAACTCATCTAGCTTGGAACGGGTAATAGTCATGCTCAGATGCTTGGGACCGCTGGCATCAGCTGTGATGTATGGCAGATTGAGATTGGTCTGCATCACGCTTGACAGCTCGATCTTGGCCACCTCGACGGCTTCCCTCACACGCTGCATGGCCATAGTATCCCGCTTCAGGTCTATGCCAGAATCCTGCCGGAACTTATCCAGGACATAGTTTGTCAGCCTCTCGTCCATGTCCCTTCCGCCCAACTGGGTATCGCCAGAAGTAGACCGAACCTCGAAGACGCCCTCGCCTATCTCCATGATGGTGACATCCAGTGTACCGCCACCCAGATCAAAGACAAGGATCTTGTGCTCTCCAACCTTATCGAGACCAAACGCTAGAGCTGCTGCCGTGGGCTCATTGATGATTCGAACGACCTCAAGGCCTGCAATGGTTCCGGCATCTTTCGTCGCCTGCCTCTGGTTGTCGTTGAAGTAGGCAGGAACGGTGATCACTGCTTTATCAACCGTGTCCGCCAGATAAGTCTCAGCATCCGTCTTGATCTTTCTCAGAATCTGAGCGGATATATCCTCAGGACTATACTCTTTTCCATAAACCTTGACCTTGTAGTCTGTTCCCATCTTCCGCTTGATACCTGTTATGGTGCCCTCCGGATTGGTGACGGACTGCCTCTTGGCCGGCTCTCCCACCAGTGCCTGGCCCTCCTTGGTAAAGGCCACGTACGATGGGAAGGCTTTGCCGCCGATGCTCGTACCTTCTGCACTGGGAATAATAGTAGGACGGCCGCCAATCAGAACTGCAGCCGCCGAATTGCTGGTTCCAAGGTCAATGCCGATAATTTTTGACAAGATCTCATCTCCTGAACTTGAAAGTTGAATCGACTTTGTGAATATTTAAGCTTATCATCTTTTTGCCACTGCCACCTTTGAGTAGCGAATGACATGACTGTTGAAGATGTAACCCTTTTGTATCTCTTCGACCACGATGCCCTCTTTTTGATCCTTCGATTCAACCTGATAGAGAGCTTCATGTCGATATGGATCGAACTTTATGCCTATGGACTCAATGGGCGCGAGCCCCTCCCCTGACAAAATGCTCTGCAGTTGCATATAGAGCACTCGGCTTCCTTCGTCGTGTTTTGCCGCCTGCTCCAGGCTATCGACCACAGGAAGAAGCTTGCAGATGAGCTTCTCGGAGGCATATTTTACATTCTCTTCCTTCTCGCGAGCTGATCTCTTCAGGACGTTGTCCAGATCTGCCCGACAACGCATCAGCAGGTCAAGACGCTCCTTGGCCAGGCCCTCTGCCGAGGCAAGCTGTTCCTTTAGCTCCTCGGCACTTCCACAAGACGTCTCCGCGTCTCCTTCTGATTTTTCAAATTCATCCTCATCCGCCATAAGCGTCACCCAATGTCCATTGTTTCCGAAATCCAGCGGGATAGATATCGGGCCAGAAAATCCCTGGCCCATTCCAGCCCATTCAGTCCCAATTCCTAGTAGTGAGGCATTGGCATTTGGGGCATGGTGTAGTCGTGGGGACTCTGACCGGGCTTTGGAGTCAATTCTCCCTGCTTGGCTGCAATGACATCATCAACACGCAAGACCATAGTAGCGGCTTCAGTTGCCGACTTGATGGCCTGGGTCTTGACCTTGAGGGGCTCGATAACGCCCTCTGCCAGCATATCTGACGGCTGTCCAGTCATAATGTTCAGCCCGAAGTTCTTGCCCTGACCACACTTAGCTCGTAGAGCCGCAAGGCTGTCCACAGGATCAAAGCCTGCATTCTCGGCTAGAGTCAGCGGAATGGATTCTACTGCATCTGCAAAGGCCCTGACCGCCAGTTGCTCCCGCCCTTCCAGTGTAGAGGCATACTGTCTCAGCTTCTCGGCCACAAAGATCTCAGGCGCACCTCCACCAGGCACAATCCGACCGGAGCGAATTACATCTAAAACCACATTGAGAGCGTCATCAAGTGCCCTCTCCATCTCCTCTAAGAACTGAAGAGATACACCGTGCAGGATGACAGATACTGCCTTGGCCTTCTCGCAGCCCTCTATGAAGATCATCTGCTTGTCCTTGCCAATCTTGCGCTCCTCGACCAGTGCAGCCGATCCGAGGTCCTTGGAAGTGACGGTCATGACATCTCCTACAAGCCGGGCACCTGTCGCCAGAGACAGCATTTTGAGATCCTCTCTCTTCACCCGTCTGATGCCCATCATTCCAAGTCTTGCCAGATAGTTCTGAGCAGTGACTCCGATGCCCTTCTCGCAGAATACTACATTTGCGCCTGCCGAGGCAATCGAATCTACCTGAGATTTGATGACCTTTTCTTCACCCTCTTTGAAGCTAGAGAGGTACTTGGCATCGGTTATGGTGACCTTGGCATCCGTATCCAGCTTCTTGAGCTCAAGTGTGCCCTCTAAAAGCAAAATCCTGGCATTCTTTATGGACTTTGGCATCTCCTGAGAGGTTCTCTCTTTCTCGATTATTATGCCGTGGTTTATGGAAGAATCCTCTATCTTGCCGCCAGGTATCTTCACGATCTTGATATTCTCTTCAATGTCCTTGCCTTCAAATCCCGCCACTGCCCTCGCTGCTTCAACTGAAATTGCCGCCAGCTTGTCCATGGCGATCTCGATGCCTTTTCCTCTCATGGCGGTCTGGGCAATTTTCAAGAGCATGCCAGAATCTCCAGAGGCATCTATGGCCATCTCGGATAGCACCTCTTGTGCCCTGGCTGCAGCTTGCTTGTATCCCTGAACTATTACGGTGGGGTGGACATCCTGATCCAGGAGAGCTTCCGCCTTTTCCAATAGCTCGCCGGCAATTATTACCGCGGTGGTGGTACCATCCCCAATCTCATCGTCCTGGGCTTTTGCCACCTCTACGATCATCTTGGCCACAGGGTGCTCGATATCCATTTCCCTTAAGATGGTGGCACCATCGTTTGTGATGGTTGCTTCTTGGCCTGAGATGAGCATCTTGTCCATCCCTTTTGGTCCAAGGGTGGTCCGGACGGACTCTGCGACCGCCTTTGCAGCTAAGATGTTCTTACGCTGCGCATCTTTACCAGTCTCTCTTTTGCTTCCTTCCTTCAATATGATTATCGGAACGCCGCTCAAACCTGCCAAACCTATAGTCCTCCCCGACTTTTTCTTTACTACGAGTTTGAAGTTCTATATAAAAGATTCGCATGGTTGGCAGCCTTCTGAAGCAGCATTTGTATACAGCCCAACATATGTATAGTCTATATAGGAAGAACTATATAGTCATCTCGCAATCTGCAGGACCAAAAAAATAAAATTCCAATTAGCCGAATGACATTAAAAGGGATCTGCGTTGACATCCAAGATAGTCTCAAATAATTTGAATCTCTGGTATGGACAAAAGCAAGCTCTCAAGAACATTAGCTTGGACATCCCAGAGAAGAGAATTACTGCGCTTATCGGGCCGTCAGGCTGCGGAAAATCCACATTTATCCGTTGCCTGAATCGCATGAACGACCTTGTAACAAATATTCGAATTGAGGGTCAGGTCCTCTACAATGATATCGATATTTATGGCAAAGACGTTGATGTCGTGGATCTGCGAAAGAAGATCGGCATGGTTTTTCAAAAGCCCAATCCCTTCCCCATGTCCATTTACGACAACGTTGCCTACGGCCCCAGGATTCATGGTCAAAAGAATATCGACAAAATCGTCGAGTACAGCCTCAAGGATTCAGCTCTCTGGGAAGAGGTCTCTGAGAGGCTGGACCAGCCAGCCCTTGGACTCTCTGGCGGACAGCAGCAGAGACTGTGCATCGCCCGCACTCTGGCCATGAGGCCGGATGTCATCCTATTTGACGAGCCGTGCAGCGCTCTCGATCCCATATCCACAGGCAAGATAGAGAGCCTGATGGAGAGCCTCAAGGACAACTACACTCAGGTGATCGTGACCCACAACATGCAACAAGCGGCCAGGATCTCCGACTACACCGCATTCTTCTTGATAGGAGAGATGATCGAAGTGGGAGAGACGAAACACATATTTGAGATGCCAAAGGCTAAAAGCACTGAGGATTATATTACAGGAAGATTTGGCTAGGCTTGCTGGGGAAGTGGCTGAAGGCATAAAAGGGGAGGGGGCAAGATGATCCCATACAGAGAGCGTTATCATAGAGACCTGAAAGAACTAAAAAATCTGACGAAAGAACTGGCAGACCGAGTTGGAGCGGCCATAGAAATATCAGTTGCCGCTTTGGGCGAAGCTGATGTTGATAGGGCCAGAGAGGTCATCAAACATGATCAAGATATGGATGATTTGAGCCTAAAGATTGAGAATCTTTGCATGGAGCTGTTGGCGTTGCAGCAGCCTATGGCCAAGGACCTCAGGCGAATCATCGGCATCCTGAAGATAGGCATCGATCTGGAGAGGATAGGGGATCTGGCCGTGGACATAGCCAGAGTCACAACTCAATCTCAAAACAAGATCAAGATAACCAAGCTTGAATTCATCCCCAAGATGGCGGAAACCATCAAGAAGATGCTCGACCAGTCCATGCTGGCCCTCATGGACAGCGACGCGGATTTGGCGAGACAGGTCACTAAATGGGACTATGAGATCGACGGGCTTTACGTCAAGGCCAGAACAAAGCTCTTGAAGATCATCATCGAGAATCCGGACGTTATCAATGAGGGATCAGCTCTGCTCATGGTGAACAGGCATCTGGAGAGGACGGGCGACCACATCTGCAACATCTGTGAGAGCATCGTCTATATGGTGGAAGCAAAGAGAGAGCATCTGAATTAGGATCTTTTATGGACACAAGAAAGGTACAGAGGACCGGCAAATCGACCTTTATAGTCTCCCTTCCTAAGAACTGGGCGACCAAGAACGGCATTTCAGCCGGGTCCATCATATACATCAATCAAGGGGACAACGGAGCGCTCACCCTATCCACAGATCGCTCCGAACGCGACCTGAGGGCGCGCCTGGACATAGGCGACAAGACGGGTGAGCATCTGGTCAGGGACATCATCGGATGCTACGTTGGAGGATACAGGACCATTGAGGTTACTGCCGGGCACATGTCCTCTATGCAAAAGAAGGATCTGCACCAGATTGTCAACAAGCTCATCGGCCCGGAGATCCTAGAGGAGACCATAAACAAGGTAGTCATTCAGGATCTCTTGAGCTCAGAGGAGCTTCAGTCTGAGAGAGCATTGAAGCGGATCAGGACTGTTGTGAAGTCCATGATATCCGATTCTCTTGCGAGCCTTCTGCACAGCAACGAGGAGCTGGCTGCTGATGTGATCTCCAGGGATAATGATGTGGACCGGCTCAATCTTCTCATCTCCCGTCAGTTCACAGAAATATTGAGATCAGGTTCAGTCAAGCAGGAGACGCTTAATCCCATCGCGGCCTTCAATTACATGCAGGCGGCGTCGAACCTTGAGCGCATTGCAGACCATGCACATCGCATCGCTGAGATCGGCTGCAAAATGGGCCTAAACCTGCCAGACGATCTAAAGGAGGAGCTTTCAAGCATGGATTCGTTGCTTTGCGGCCTGATCGACGATGCAATAAACTACTTGATTCAGACTAACTCAGACAGGGCCAATGAGCTGATAGATCGGATCAGAGATATTCAGAGCCATGCGGGGTTAATTGCCAAGTCTTCCGGAAACAAGGATGAGTCTGAGATGCTGGTCCGGCTGGTTCTCGCAAGCAGCTTGGAGCGCATGCTGGACTATATAAAGAATATCTCAGAGCTGACAATAAACCTCAGTCATGCCACCCACTCGATCGAGAAGGCAGGATGAGGCGAGAAAAGGCCTCGCCCGTGCGCGTGCGTGGGCGGCCTCGTGCGGCTGCGCTGGGGGCCAGGCAGCTTAGCCTCTCCGGTTGCAGGGGCTCGCATGCCCTCGGAAAGCAGGGCAAGCGGAAGCGTGCCGAAACGCCCGGCCTGGTAGTCGGACTGTGTTGCAGTCGGCTTCGATCTTGATCAGATGTCAATCGGAATAGTCTCTCAGAAAAAGTATTTAAGTCCGAGGATATCTAACTATAATGGAGATGTGCGGAAATCATGGACAAGCCTGATACGATGAGCGTGCTCGGAAAGAAATACACCAGAGAGACTGCCAGAAAGATGCCTTATGGCGGACTGGTTAATTCAGAGGGGATCATTGTAGAAGTTATATCTGAAGATCAGGCCAAAGCACAGTTCAATGCCTGCAAAGAGCATTTGAAGGAGCTCCTTGCCGATATGGATTAATTTTCATGCGGGTGTTTTTAGATGCAGATGTGCTGTTCGATTCCGTGAATGATCCTCGTACCTCGACACTTCTTAGAAGGATAAAGAATGCCGGGCATGAGATTATTTTGCCGTTCTCCGTCCTTGGCGAGATCATGCTAATATGCATTTCAGAGGATAGGGAAGACGACCTTCTTTGCATCAGAAATATTTGTTCTGAGCTAAAACCTTTTTTTATTGTATCACTAGATCAGTCTGCCATCTGCAATCTTTGCCTGAAAGACTTCGATAAAAGATCTTTCAATAGGACTGACAAAGATCATCTGGCCCATGCTATGGCATACAGTTCTGCATATGGTGACGGCAAAGAGAACTATTTTCTCACCACGGATCTCTATTTGCTGGACATGATGCTGCCATGCGTTGGTCGGCATAGAAAATGTGGTCTTTTCAACAACAAAACTGTTCTCAAAATAGTTGACAAAGATGGGATCCGCAAGCTCTTTTAGAATTGATCTGTTTTGAAGCACCTCAGGGTATTCGAGCAATCGCCAAGAGCGCCGACCACCTCAAGCGGCGCGTCTACAGGCGAGAGAACCTGGGACGGCAGCCCGTACCACTGCGCAGAAACGGCTGATGCCAGTGCGAACACTACTAATATCGATATTGCTGAAGTGCGCATGATCATTTTGATTCCTTCACAGATATGCTTTGATTGCATTTTCATGAATACGACAGGCTCGAACGGGCCAGATCGCATCGGTGACCCAGCCCGCGCGCGTGCGTGGGCGGCCTCGTGCGGCTGCGCAGGCCCGCCGTGGCGCGATGCGTGCCGAGAAAAGCAGAGCGCATGGGATCGAGCCAGCCTGCATCAATGGGCAGTTGGTCGAGCGTGGCCATAGGCATCGAGCTTGGGCAGCCAGACATCATGTCAGACTCGCAGAGTCTTCTTGTCGCATCTGCAAGACTATTGGATACATGTTGAGGTACATGGGCGGAAAGTTGCGGCTTGCATATTTCATTATCAACTTAAACCCGAACTTTTCATAAAAGCCAAGAGATTCGCGTTTCGAGTCCAGAGTTATGTACCTGCATCCAACCTCGTTAGACAACTGGTAAACCTTACCTGTAGCCCAAAGCAGCAGGAAGCGCCCTATACCGCATCCTTCAAATCTCTCATCAACAGCCAACCTGGCAATTTTATGGATGGATATCGAGGATAGGGATAGCCATCCACGCAATCATCTTTCTCTATCAGCTTGACTTCAATCGTGTCCGTGATAAGCGTTAGGTAGCCCAGTATGCTGTTTTGCCAAAGACACAAATATGTCCT
>Ga0074195_1002357_pt1 | contig 21519 bp, 17 predicted proteins | sample EPASupsiteHSE623_FD_64525 | JGI IMG/M metagenome (GOLD analysis project Ga0074195, IMG submission 64525) | Bioremediated contaminated groundwater from EPA Superfund site, New Mexico - Sample HSE6-23 | ecosystem: Environmental > Aquatic > Deep subsurface > Groundwater > Contaminated ...
GAAAGAACTGTCAGATAGAGTGCATGAGTGCCCTTATTGCGGTTTCTCATGCAATCGAGACTACAATGCCTCCAGGAACATACTCCTCGCAGGGATGGAACAGCCCGTAGCGCCCATAGAGTCGAAACCTCTACGTCACATATCTGTGAGGCAAGTTTTGGCGATGAAGTGGGAAGCCGCGCCCTTCAGGACGCGGTAGTTCACACAGATGCGAGCTGGAAGGGTTCGAGGCGGATTTTCAGGTAGTCGACTTCAGGAATGTCTACGGAGTTCCATTGGATTTTCTGGTCGACTTGTCTAGGCGAAGAGAAAAAAGGCTGAGGCTTCTGCCACCATATCGAGAGCATCTATCTCAAGCATTTGCAAGATTCTTTATGAGAGTGGGCCTGCCCGTTGATATTGATTTATTTAAATAATTTATGGCATCATCTGTCAATGCACCGCCCTTTTCCTATGTGATCGCCATCAGACTGCGCTTTTGCAATGCTACTGCTTGCGGTCGGCAAATACCGCCAGCCGCACGATCGTGACATGCTTCCCGCCTCCGCTGCCCATGGGCACGCGGTCCGCCTGCCCGGCTCCACCCGCAGGCCTACAAGCACGGGCGCGCGCGGGCGGCCACGCGTGGCTCCTGCTCTTTTTGTTTTTGAGGATGCGGCATGATTCTCGAATCTGCAAAAGATTGATCATCCAGAACCGCACCTACCCTTGAGGAACAGGTGGGTGCCATGTTTCAGAATGAGGCCATCGAGAAGGCGAAGGATCACTTTGCCAAGCTGCTGGAGGCGCAGCTCAAGCGTGTCGACCAGATGAAGGCGGGCGAGGACTGGGCGGACTACAGCAAGCTCAAGCCCATCATCATCGGAATCGTTGCCGGTGACGGTATCGGCCCCTACATCACAAAAGAGGCCGTGCGCGTGCTGGAGCACATCCTGGCGGCGGAGATCGCAAGCGGAAAGATCCAGCTCAAGAATATTCCCGGCCTGACCATCGAAGAGCGGGCCGCGGCCATGAAGGCGCTGCCGGAAGAGACGCTGGCCGCCCTGAAGGAGTGCCACGTCATCCTCAAAGGGCCCTTGACCACGCCCAAGAAAGGGGACAAATGGCCGAACCTGGAGAGCGCCAACGTCTCCATGCGCCGCGAGCTGGACCTCTTCGCCAACGTGCGGCCTGTGAAGGTGCCGGAGAAGGGCATCGACTGGATCTTCTACAGGGAGAACACCGAGGGCGAGTACGTGCTGGGCAGCAAGGGATTCAACGTCACCGAGGACCTGGCGGTGGATTTCAAGGTCATCACCACGCAGGGAGCCGAGCGCATCGTGCGCCTGGCCTTTGAGTATGCCAAGAAGAACGGCATCAAGCGCGTTTCAGCCGTCACCAAGGCCAACGTCATCAAGACCACGGACGGCAAGTTCCTGGAGACCGCCAAGCGAGTGGCCAAAGAATATCCGGACATCCAGTTTGACGACTGGTTCGTGGACATCATGGCAGCCAAACTGGTGGACGAGAAGCGCAGGAAGGACTTCAAGGTCATCGTGCTTCCAAACCTTTACGGCGACATCCTCACCGATGAGGCGGCTGAGTTCCAGGGCGGCGTGGGAACGGCAGGGAGCGCCAACATCGGCAAGAGGTACGCCATGTTCGAGGCCATCCACGGCTCTGCACCGCGCATGGTCGATGAGGGGCGGGCCTGCTTTGCCGATCCGGCCAGCATGATGAGGGCCTGCGTGATGCTCCTGCGCCATATCGGCTTTGTGGAGCAGGCAGCCAAAATGGAGATGGCGCTGGACATTTGCGGCCAGTTCGAGAAGAAGGTCGTGCTCACGGGCCGCGCCGACGGAGCCACAGGAGCACAGTATGCCGACTACGTCATGGAAACTGTCAGGGACCCGAATCTGGAAAGCCGCTGGAAGAGCTACCAGAGCTAGAGCTTCGGCCACAGGTGCCGGAGTATAGATAGCCGGAAGTTATAGATGCCGGAAGCCTTTGAGAGGTAAAGCTAAAGCCAAATAACGGCATTAGAATAGCTGTGGAAAATTTCGCAGAAACATATCTAAAGCTGAGCCGGGAGGATTTCTCCCTGCTCGGCGCTATCGAGACCGGGATGAAGGCTCATGAGTGGGTCCCCATCTCGGAGATCTCGCAGCTCTCCGGCTTGCCATTGCGCAAAGTCGAGCATAGATTGGAGCAACTTTTTGAGCTGAAGCTGGTAACAAGGGAAACTTTGCATTACGACGGCTTTCAGATGGACTTCGACGCCTACGATCTTCTTGCGCTATCCGATTTTGTTAAACGCAATTTTGTATCGAGCATCGGCGACAGGATCGGAGTAGGCAAGGAGGCGGTGGTCAATGCCGCTATGGGAAACGGTCCTCTGGCCATCAAGTTCCACCGCCAGGGGCGAGCCTCTTTCAAGCATGTGCGCCGCCTGCGTGACCACCTCACCGACCTGCCGCGGTTGCCCTGGCTTCATGCTGCTGCACTTGCCGCTCGCCATGAGTTCGAGGTCATGAAAAAGCTCTATCCGGCAGTGGCCGTGCCAAAGCCTGTGGCGCTGAGCCGACATGCTCTGGCTATGGAGATGATCGCAGGCGATCAGCTGGGCAGGGTCACAGTCAGCAATCCCCGGGATTGCCTGGACATGATCCTGGATGACGTAAGAAAGACCTGGTCCTATGGCATTGTCCATGCCGATCTGAGCGAGTTCAACATCCTTGTGGCCGAGGGGGATGAAGGTCCCAGGATCATCGACTGGCCGCAGGCGGTTGATCTCGCCCATCCTCATGCCGAGGAGCTTTTGACAAGAGACGTGTCCAACGTGCTGCGCTTCTTCTGGCGCAAGTACAAGATTGAAATGCCTCTGGAGAGCGCCCTGGAGCTGGTTACGGGGAAGGAGGCCGGACAGGTTTGAGCATCTTTGGCGTTGACATCGCCAGCGGGTCGCCGCACAGCCGCCAGAGCCCGAGCTATTCGCTGGTGATCCTGGATGGGGATGCAGCCATTCCTCACCACATGATCAGCAGGCATAAGCTGATCCGGCTCATCCGGGAGCGGCAGCCGGAGATCGTGGCGCTGGACAACGTCTACGAGCTGGCTGATGATCGATCGGATCTCGTCAACCTGCTGCGGCGTCTGCCGGCAAAGACGAAGCTGGTGCAGGTGACGGGAGGCGAGCGGCCCGAGTCTCTGCTCAAGGTGGCCAGGTGGCACGGCATCACCTTCGACCGCACCAGGTCGCTGGAGGAAGCGGAAGCCTGCGCCCGGCTCGCTGCCCGCGGCGTCGGAGCGGTTCTTTTCGCCTTCGAGGATCGCACTTTTGTTAAAGTGAGCCGCCGCCGCTCGCCTGGCCGGGGCGGATGGAGCCAGAACCGCTACTCTCGCAAGATTCACGGGGCAGTGAAGGGCCTGGCCCGTGAGGTAGAAAAGCAGCTTCGTGAGGCTGGATTGGAGTTCGCCTCCCGCGCCGTGGAGGGCCTGGGCGGCTACACCCGCGCCGAGTTCGTCGTGGAGGCGGCACGCGAAAAAGTGCACATCGACCCCGGCTACTACTGCGATGCTCAGTTGAAGGTGCAAAGCATAGAGCGGCCCGAGCTGAAATGGGGTCCTCTCTTGCAGCGGCGCGGATACATCATCGTGGGCCTGGACCCGGGAACCACGACGGGCATCGCCGCACTTAATCTCAGCGGAGAGCTGGTGGACCTGATCAGCTCCCGTGCAATGTCTTCGTCAGACGTGATCGAGTGGATCGCAGCGCGCGGGCGACCACTGGTGGTGGCGACGGATGTCTTCCCCACTCCCGGAGCCGTAGAAAAGGTGAAGCGGGCGTTCAATGCGGTTTTATTTTCGCCCGGCGCGGATGTTCCGGCAGAGGAAAAAATCGCAATGGCCAGAGAGTTCGGCTACAAGAACGATCATGAGCGTGACTCCCTTGCCGCAGCAGTCAGTGCATTTAAAAAATATAAAAATAAATTCATGCTGGTCGAGAAGAAGGTTCCTTCCGAGATAAATCCCGATGAGGTAAAGGCGCTGGTGGTCAAGGGCTATTCCATCGAGAATGCCATCATCGAGTTCATCAAGCCGCCGGAGATTGAGGCAGTCAGGGCTTCGGCGGGAGGATCGACTGTTGCTGCTGCGGCGACGGCAGCGGCTCCGGATGCACCGCCTGAGACAGCGGCGCTGAGGAGCCAGAATCAGCAACTTGTCGAGCAGGTCAGGACGCTGCGCTCTTATCTCGACGAGCTGAGGGCGCAAAATGCAGAGAAGGATGCCAGGCAGCGCGATCTCCTCACAAAGCTCGACAGAATGCGAGACAAGAGGGCCCGCGAGATCAAGCGCGACCAGGAGATCAGAATTCGGGACAAGGAGATCGAGCGCCTGCGATCCCTGCTGCGCGGCGAGAGGAAATACATAAAGAAGCTGAAGAAATCCCTCTCGCGCCAAAAAAAGATGGAACAGATCGAGGATACCCGCGGCCTGCGGCGTCTGAAGCTGCTGGAGTCCTTCTCCCGCGAGGCTGTGGCATCCGTCCAGGAAGGCTGGGGCCTGGAAGAGAGAGACATGGTCCTGCTGCAAGACGCCAGCGGCGGCGGCAGGAGTGCGGCGGACCTCCTCATCGAGCAGGGGATCGAGGCCGTGATCACCGACAGCGAGATGGCGCCGTCGGTGCGGGAGCATTTTTACGAGAAGGGCATCCCGGTCTTCTCCAGCCGGGAGCTGCCTATAAAGATGATCGACAACCTTCCGTTCGTTCGACCGGAGGACGTGGAGTCGGCCCGCGCCCGCTGGGAGGAGCAGATGAAAAAACGCCGGGCGGACCGCCAGGTGGAGAAGCTGGAGAGCATCATCCAGGAGTACCGGGTGGAGCGCAAGAAGGAAGAGAAGAAAAAGCGAAAGACGGCCGGCGGCTCAAGGACTGGGGAATTGCTGGACCTTCAGTGAGGCGCGGGCAGCCGCAAGCGTGCTCATCAAATGGCCTGCATCCCGCCATTCAATGCTGAGAATGTTTCGACGCAGAATGAGCACTTTTAGAATTTCGCTGACTGTCTTAAAAATGAATCATCAAAAAAAAAAGGACCCGGACAATGCCGGAATCCTGTTATTTGTGATACTCAGGGACGCATTCCAAATCCATTCCAAATCCATTCAAAGTCTCTTCCGAACCCTATTCCGTGACCTCCATTACAATCTTATTCAGAGTCCCTGTAAACTTGAACGGGCTCTTGTAATTCTCAGTTACGGGCGTCTGAGGATCTTTGCCTATCTCCAGGCCCTCATCGTAGGAGTAGCGGGTCGGTACGGTCATGTTTATGGTGGTTTCGCCTTCCGGCTTGCCGTCGATAAACAGCGTCGCAGTTCCCTTGTACTTTCCGGTCTTGTTGAAGGCAACGCTTAGAGTTGCGGGTCCCGTGGGCACTTTGTCCTTCGATGTGATGGTGTAGTGCTTCTGGCCCACGAAGTTATAGTCAAAGACCAGATGGCCGTTCTGAACGTACAGCGAGAGTCCGGCAAACCTTCCGCCTATGGAGAACAAAACTCCCTCGGCTCCTTTCTGGGGAATAACGACATCTGCGGTGATGCTGTAGGAGCTGTTGTGAGTATCGGGGATATCCGGCTCCATAGCCTTGTCCACTCCCGGATAGTAGGTGAATGTTCCTCTATTGGGTGTGGATGGATAGCGCGATCCGATGCGATCATCCAGAGGCAGAACGTTGTACTTGCTGGCCTCCGCCCACCAGCGTTCCTGCATCTCCTGAACCTTTTCAGGATTCATCGATGCCAGGTTGTTTGATTCCGAAACATCATCTGTGAGGTTATACAGCTCCCAGACATCGCTGTCGAAGTCGCCTCCTGAGTTCGTGTGGTGGAAAGCGACCGCCTTCCAGCCGTCGTACCAGAGGCCGCGGGTTCCCATCATTTCGAAGTACTGGACAATCTTGTGGGTGGGCTCGTCCGGATTATCGAAGGTGTAGGCGATGCTGGTCCCTTCTATCGGCTTTTGCGGGTAGCCGTTGTATTCCTCGGGAGCCTGAACGCCCAGGATCTCCAGGACTGTCGGGACCACATCAATAGCGTGGCAGAACTGGTTGCGGACGCTGCCATTATCTTTGATTCCATCCGGCCAGTATACGATCATCGCATCATGCACTCCGCCTTCGTTGGTGGTCCACTTGTAGAGCCGGTCGGGAGTATTGTCCGCCATGGCCCAGCCCAGCGGGTAGGTCGGATAGGACATCGGTCCGCCGATCTCATCCAGCTTCGTCAGCATGGTGCTGATATTTGATGCGGAAGGATAATTGTATCCTATGAATCCGGATGTGTTTCCTCCTTCCGACAGCGAATTGCCCCAGAGAACCATGTTGGTGTAGCCGTTGGAGTCACCTTCGGGACTGGCACCGTTGTCGGAAATCACCACGATCATAGTGTTGTTCAACTGTCCCGTCTCGTTCAGGTAATCGAGGAACTTGCCGATCTGCTCGTCGGTATAGTCAAGATATGCGGCATGAACCTCTGCCAATCGTGCATACACCTTCTTCTCGTCGGGGGTGAGGCTGTCCCAGGCCTCGACGTACTCGTCCCGCGGCGGAAGAACGGTATTATCGGGCACGACTCCCAGAGCTTTTTCTTTGGCCAGGGTGGTATTACGCATGGCATCCCAGCCCTGATCGAACTTGCCCTTGTATTTCTCGATGTATTCTGTGGGCGCATGGTGCGGCCAGTGTCCGGCACCGAAGGCCAGATAGAGGAAGAAGGGCTTATCCGGATCGACCGCCTTTCCATCATTTATAAACTCAATGGATCGGTTAGCCAGATCTTTGGAGAGATGATATCCCTCTTCGGGCGTGGCCGGGGGATCTATGCGGTGAGTATCGTAGACCAGGTCGGGATACCACTGACTGGTGTGAGACTCCAGGAATCCATAGAATCTCTCAAAGCCCCGGCCTGTGGGCCATTCATCGTAAGGCCCTGCTGCATTGATGTCAGCGGAAGGCGCGAGATGCCACTTGCCCACAGCGTAGGTATTGTAGCCCTCATCCTTGAGCATCTCCGGCATCGTGGCGGCATTCTTGGACAGGTGAGCATTGTATCCGTCGTATCCGGTTGCAAACTCCATGAGCGTGCCCACGCCTACGGAATGGTGGTTGCGGCCCGTGAGAAGACAGGCGCGAGTGGGCGAGCAGATGGCCGTGGTGTGGAAGTTGCTGTAGCGAAGTCCTCCTTCTGCGAGCTTATCGATGTTGGGAGTCTCCACAGGCCCGCCGAAGCAGCCCAGGCCGCCGTATCCGATATCATCGAGTACCAGGAATACGACATTCGGAGCGCCCTTGGGTGGCTGGGCGTCCTTGGACCAGCACGGTGTCGAGTCCTTGTAGGTCAAACCTACAACGGGCTGGCACTCCTTGTTCTGGCTGGCCTTGACGACTACAACGCTTTGGGCCTTGTCGGGCGAAACGACGTCGCCATAAGCCACTGCATCCAGGCTGGAGTTCGCAGCAAGCGGATTTCTCCTATTCGTCAGCAGATCGGTCCCCGTGCTGGCATTTGCCAGTTGACCGTCGCTAATGTTGGTATTCGTTTGAAGATTATTCGTGTTGCCCGCTCCCTCATCGGAAGCCGGGCTAATTGTGGCTCCCAGGAATAATATTAAAAGTACCAGAGTAGCCGTCATAAGCCTTGAGGATATATGAATGAATGTTCCTCCTTAAAAAAATAATACCATCTTAGTATATGATCTTTTACCTGCATTATCCCATTCAACTATCAGGAATTTCCATTGAGCTGTTTTGGGGGCTTTCGCTTTGCAGGCAAGTTGAAATTCATAGATGGCGCGAATAGTATGGAAAGAATGCTGAATTGCAAATATCATGAAGAGTATAAGCTCCAAAGAAACGCTAACTTAATTTCAAAATTGCCAATATTGCGATTATTTTAATTGCTATGTATCAAACTGCATATGTGTCAGACTGTATTTTGCAGCACGTTTTGCAGCGCGGACCATGATTTTCAAACTAAAAATATACAAATATAAAAAAAGCACTTATTATTATTGGGATATATCCCTGCGAAAAAAATTGGAATTAAGACATTCTCGCCGGGATCAGCTCGCGCCTCCTACGATCGGATATGCCCTTGATGGCGTATTTGGATATTGTTTCATACTCGCCACAAGCTGTCTATAGATCGTTTGGAATGCCGTAATCGCGAAATCGTGCTCCCCTGCAATATTGTGCTGCTCGCTTGGATCCATTTCGATATTATAGACGGCAGGAATCTGAGAGTAATCGCTCTCCGGTCCCTGGAATGAATCATATCCCTTCCTGATGATCTTGAACTGATGCCAGAGCACAGCTGCCGGAAGCGTCGTTGCGGCGCTGTCGGTTCCAGTGTACCACACCACCCATTCTCTGCTGGAGTTTTTCTGCAAACCAAGCAGGAATTTCGATTGGTCCAGACCGTCGATTGGCCTGTCCGCGGGAATCTTTCCTTCGCCGAAGTGTGCAAGGGTTGTGAAGAGATCCATGGAGCACATGATCTCGTTGGATTGTCCTCCTTTCTCGATCACTCCAGGCCATCTGAATATGCAGGGAACGCGCACTCCACCCTCATAGACTGTGCCGATTCCTCCCCGGAAGGGAGAGTACCCTGAATCAGGCCACTGGTCGAGCGTCGGCCCGTTATCGCTGGTGAAGATCACCAGGGTATTATTGTCCTTCTTTATATCTCGGAGCGCATCCAGTACCTGCCCGACATGATAGTCGGTCTCCATTACACCATCGCCGTACGGACCCCTGCTGGACGCCCCGGAGAATTCCGGATTTGCAACACTGGGGAAGTGCGTCCTGGCCAGAGGAAGGTATATGAAGAACGGCTTGGTGGAGTTGGCCTGATTTTTGATGTATGCAATTGCCCTGTCTGTGCACTGCTCATCAACAATTCCGAGGCTGCTCGTATTCAGCGGCATCACGAGCTTGAGGCTCTCGCCTTTCTTGGCTTCAACCAGTCCGTAATTTTCATCCAGACCCTTGTCCCATTCGGGATCGAAGCCGATGCGGTCTTTCAGGCTGTAGGTATTAAGATGATAGAGTATTCCGAACCATTCATCAAAGCCCATATTCTGAGGCATGCTTTCATCGATATCTCCCAGATGCCACTTGCCGAACATTGCCGTCTTGTAGCCGGCGTTGGATAGCACTTTTGCCAGTGTGGTCTCATTGGGAGACATGCCTGCCAATGAGCCCGCCTCTGACGCCAGGGTCATGCCGGTCCTGATGGGCAGCCTTCCGGTCAAGATTGCAGCTCTGGTGGGTGTGCACTGCGTCTCGGAATAGAAGGATGTGAGCTTCAAGCCCTCCTGGGCCATCTGGTCGATCCTTGGAGTCGGTGCGCCCAGCACCGCGCCGCCGCCATAGCAGCCCGGATCCATGTAGCCCATATTATCTACGAGTATGATTATGATATTCGGCCTTGGGGGCGCAGGCATGACATCCTCGGTAACAACCTGTGCAAGGGTCGAATTATTGGATAAAACATTTTTCCTGTTCGTTAAAACCTCTGCCCCAGGATTCTCCGGTATTATCTGGTCAGCTCCATGTCCCTTCAGATCATGTGCTATGGGAGACAGACCAGTGTTACCCGAATCGAGGCCACAACTGGCAACCGAAACTAGAAGAAAAGTGACTATTGCCAGTTTAAATAATAGTCTTTCCATAGGTTATCCTCCTTTAATCGACTATTTGTAAGCAAAGGTATATTTCTTTTTCCTATTGATTCAATAACTTTTTTGAATTTGTATTGTAGCTGAGATGGGTAGTTGCACAAATGTATAAAATCTCTCTATAAAATTTTGCAGCATTTGAGAAGCCGAAAACAAATCCACCAAGCAAGAAAATGATTATCCATTTTGGGCCCGGCTCGCTTTGATCGCCTAAATTAAGATGTCTTTGGAAAGGAACTCTCCTGTCGCATAAGCTTCATCCGGATACAAAAATTCTTGCCTCAGCATTTCTCCTTTTTCTTCCGTTACATTTCTTGTTTTTTCCTCCATTACATTCCTTCTTTTTTCCATCCGTTACAGTCCCTATTTTTATCCGGCCTTGCCGTGGCATTTCTTGAACTTCAGGCCGCTGCCGCATGGGCATGGATCGTTTCTTCCCGGCTTGAAGATCACACGGGAGATTTGACCGTCCTTCATGTAGTTCATAATGTCGGCGGGAGCCCGGCCAATCCGAAGCTGATGGGCCATGAACCGCATCGGGCCGTCGATGTGCCTGAAGAATTCCCTGTATCCGGCGCACAGGTAGTTGAGTCCCGGCTCACCGTCCGGCGTCTCGATGAAGCGATTCTTGGGGCATTCGCCGTTGCAGACGAATTTGACCTCGCACTCACGGCAGTACGCGGGCAGAGTATCGAGCTTGTCCCGCCCAAATTTTTTCTGCTTTCTGGAAGCGGCAAGGACGGCCATGTTCTTGTCAAAGATATTGCCGAGAAAGTATTTCGGCTCTACAAAGTGATCGCACGAATACATGTCGCCGTTGTGCTCCATTGCCATTGCCGTCCCGCATGTCTGGGAAAAGGCGCAAATTCCCGGAGGCGCACTCACCCAGGCGGCCAGGGCCACATCGAAGATCTGAACAAAGACCCGTCCCACGTCCCGGCGCACCCATTCATCGAAGACGGCGATGAGAAAACGGCCATACTGATCCGCCTTTACAGAACGGTCCGTAACCGTTTCGCCTTCCTGATAGCCGGTGTCGTTATCCCGCTCAACAATGGGAATGAATTGAATGAACTGTGCCTTTACTTCGTCTCTCAAGAAGCGGTAAACCTTCAAGGGATGATCGGCATTGGCGGCATGAACGGTTGTTAGGATATTGAACTCCACTTTATGCCGCCGCAGAAGCTTTGCGGCTTTCATTACCTTATCGAATGTGGGATTGCCGGCTTTGTCCGTCCGGTAGGCATCGTGAAGCTCTCGCGGCCCGTCCAGGCTCAGGCCGATGAGGAAGTTGTTTTGGTGAAAGAACTCGCACCATTCATCGTCAAGCAGGATGCCGTTGGTCTGCATGGTGTTCTGGATGGTCATCTCCGGGCGCTTGTACTTCTGTTGGTATTGAACGGATCGCTGGAAAAATTCCAGGCCCATCAGAGTCGGCTCTCCGCCCTGCCAGGCAATGGTGGCTTGCGGTACTTTCTGCGCTTCCAGGTATTGGCGGATGTAGGTATCAAGAAGCTCGTCGGACATTCTAAAGCTACTGCCGGGATAGAGATTCTTCTTGGAGAGAAAGAAGCAGTATTTGCAGCCTAGATTGCAGGCCGCACCCGTGGGCTTGGCCAGGAGATGAAAGCCGGGCAATGAATCAGTCCTGCTCATTGGGTGCAAGGCTATATTTTTAGGCTATCATTAATCTTTGTATTGTGCGCAATTTTGCGTCGCATCATTTTGGGCAGTGTACCTGTATCAAGCTGTTAAGGCTGAAATCGCAGAAGGCAGTCGGAAGAAAAATCCGTTTATGCAATTCCGGTTTGCAATTCCGGTTATCAGGAAATATGTAAAAAATATGTAAAAAATATGTAAAAAATATATAAACAGACTAAAAAATAATATACGCCAAACGGCTTAAAATTTCAGCCGTTTGGATGCCATAGCCAGGCACAGGGCACCTAAAACGGCACCGAATCCCGGAGTTGCTTTGTTTTGGCCTTCCGACGCGCTCGCTGCCTGGTCGGTCGCCTCCGGCTCGACATGATTGGATGCTGATTTTTCCGCGTTTTCAGCATTTGAGGCATTTGCAGCCGCACTATCCAAAGCCGCAGCATTGGATTGCGTTGCCGGTCCGTTCGCTCCGACGACTTCAACGTAGCCGGTCTTCTTGCCGGAGGGCGATCCCGTGGCGGCTACATCGACCACGTAGGAATAGTTGCCCGGTGCAATGTCCCCTGCCTTCATGGTGCAATTGTATTCTGTAACTCCGGCAGGAAACACATATTTGATCATCTTGGGGCAGGAGACTTCCAGGCCTTCCGTCATATTCTTGAATACAAGCTGCACATATGCTCCGTGGCTGCCCAGGCCCTTCACGTCGACGGTGAAGTTTGCCGCGCCATTCGGCGCCAGACTGATTGGCGAGATGTGGATCACCTGGAACCAGTACGACCCGACTGCCTGGCCCGTGAGCAGCAAAAGAAGCATAAAAATCATAATTGGAGGAACCGTTTTCATATTCTGCAGATTATGCAGAAGATTATAAATATGTTTCGGGATAATTAGATAATATATTCTAATATGAACAGATTCTAACCCAAAAGATTCTAATCTAAAAAGAGTGATCTTTGGCCCTGAAGCCATTGTCCCGGAAATCCGGCAGCGTCAAAGCTTTTTGAACATCTTCTTCAACTCTTCCACGGACGGGCTCCTTCCTACGAGTACTATCTCTCCGTCGATGGCTAATCCCGGGATCATCATGATGCCCCGGTTCATTATCTCCTGGATGCTGTTTACTTTGACAACCTCGGCGTCCATGCCCAGCTCCTGCACGGCTTTCTCCACATTTTTGAGCAAGCTCTTGCATTTGGCGCAATCCGTTCCCAGGATCTCAATTTTGGTCAATTATCTCACCAAATTTTTTATCATTTTGCATTTCCAGGTCTATCGATCTACCAGAGCAGGACGCCGAAATATCTGGCCGAGTACACCAAACCGACACCGATCACCAGCAGCCCGAAGAACTTGGTGGTCCATTTGCCGATGGATACGTATTTGTCTCCGATTCTGCCGCCCACCGCCCGAGAGAAGGTGGCAATGGGAATTATGGGAATTCCATGCCCCACGCCGAAGATGAAGAGCATCATGCCGCCCGCCAGAGGCGTCACGTTTTGCGATGCCAGCCAGATCAGGACCGGCAGGACCATTGACAGCGCGCAAGGTGCCCAGCCCAGGGCAAAGAAGACACCGAGAGTGAAGGCCCCGATGAAAGCAGAATGCTTGAAGAGCCCCACGGATGTCTCCACCGCCCTTTGCATAAGTCCGGGTCCCCTCTCATGAACATCGCCGTCGGGAGAGTCGTAGCCGGAAGAGCGCCGGATGCGACTCGTCACCGGCTCGATGATCTCCTCCAGCGGCTTGAAGTTTCCGATGCCGAGCAGAATCATGATAACGCCTGCAAATAGGTCGAAGACCTTCGAGTCTCGGATGAAAAAGCCGATCTGAGAGATGAAGAGCCCCAGCACAAAGAAGACTGCGGCCATGCCGAGCGTGAAGGCGATTCCCATCATGAAGCCCTCTCTCGATGTGGATGTGCTCTTTTGCAGGTATTCGTCTTTCCTGCGCACCGTCAGGACGTAGGAGAAGACCGCGATCAGCAGCGCAATGGAACAGGGCGCGAGAGATGTCAGGATTCCGAGCAAGAACATGCCGAAGGCGGATACGTTCTGCTTGGAGACCTCTCCTTCAAAGCCCTTCCACTGCGAGCTTTTCAGTTCTTGCAGCTTGGCGGAAAGGATCTCGGCGCTCTGCACTCCGTCTAAAACGCCTTCACCCACCCGGTAAACATGATAAACACCGGCGACGCCGCCATCCTTGTCGATTAGAAGAATGGTTGGATTGGATGAGCCGCCCTGCACATTCCAGTAATCCAGATACTTGCTGCCGATGGCGTAAGGCTCGATATCCTCCGTCCAGGGCCAGGTGATGTTGACGCGCCACCATTTCTCAGCCAGAACCTTGCCGTCTTTGGAGTAGGGATTCTTTCGCAAGTTCAGGGTTACGATCTGCACATCAGGCTGCATGGCCTTGAGCCGGATCAGCTCATTTACCTGCCCCTTCAGGGACTTCTCGCATTCCACACACAGCGGAACCTCGATATTGGTGATATGCAGCACGAGCGGCGAGCCGCGAAAGTCGGAAAGGGAGAAATTGCGGCCATTTGCGTCGGTTGCAGTAAATTCGGGGGCCTTTGCCAGATCCGAAGCTGCACCGGAAACTGTGATGAAAAAGAGAGCAATTATGCATAAGGAGATGAATGCTGCAGCAGCGAACAGCATTCCGGACGGCGTCATTCCCGACGGCGGCAGCATTCCGCAAGACAATTTGCAGGGAACGGAAAAGGCCGCTGCACTTGGCGCTTTGTTTGGCGCTCTGATTGGCATTACGCTAGTCATCTTGCTATCGATCATTATTTTATTGGCTCTGTGTTTTTATTCGACCCCGGACTATTTCGTGAACTGATCGGCATTATTTCACATGGGCATTCTGCCTGAGAATTATGCTGCGATCAACAATGCGGGGATCAACCGCAGTGATCAACTACGATGATCAGCTATGCGGTGATCAATTGATTCATAGACCGAAATTGCAGCGTTCATTTCCAATTAGCGGCATTCTGCTCGTGGTAGTAGATGGCGTCCTCGATATAGTCCTCGATCTGGCCCTTGTTCATGGCATCGATCTGGCTGTGCCAGCCAACCTGCACCTTTCCGTCGGACCCTTTGACCAAGGTTACAAAGATGGTGGTGGGCACATATCCCTGCCCCAGGCCCTGCGGATCGTAGGCATCCAGAAGATCGAGGGCCTTTTGCATGTCTCCGCTGGGTTCGCCTAAAACATCCATATATTCCACATCATTTCCGTAAGTCGCCAGCGGCTCCTTCAGGTTTGCAATCTGCTCGGCGCAGGACTTGCACGTGTTGCTGTGAATCAGGATGACCAGCGGCTTCTCCTTGAGGGCGTCGAGGACGACGTCGGGATGCGCAACGGCCTTTCCGGAATCTGCGTGTTGCGCCGGATATGTGGACCACCAGTCGCTCTCGCCTGAACCAAGAGCGTGAGCGGGCTGGTAGCTGCTCCAATCAACCGATAGAGCGGAAATCGTCAAGGCAGGAGAAAAAGCCGCCAGCAGCACAAGTAATCCCAGAATATGCATGAATCTCGTAAGCACGATTGAAACTCCTAACATCCGATATACACTTATTTACACTTGAATTATTTAAAGCTTCATTTTGCTTTTTTTGCACCTTGTTTTTAAACTTTGCCTTTGAACTTTGCTTTTGAACTCTGCTTTTGCACCCTGCTTTCGCATCTTGCTTTTTTGGCCCTGGACTGATGGGCCGATTGTTTTCATCCAGATCTATGGACAGGCCGCACTCAATAGGCCATGCTCAATGCGATCATAGCTTAAGATTTGATCAATGGCGATCGGAGGGTCCCCCTGCCACCAGCCGCCAGCGATGCCGGAACTACTCAATAAAAAGGATGAGGGACGCGTTTATATTTATTGCTTTTGGCGGGTGGAATATATTTCGCTGTAGAATCTCGAAATTATTTCGCCGAAAGAGCTTTATCCTTTCAACTTATAATAATATTTGGAATTGAATATGTGCATAATACGGGTCCTTTTAATTGCCCTCATAGCTGTCGGCCTCTTCGTTTGCGGGCATGGTCCGGCTGATTCACGAATGAAAAATGTCGGCGAGGATTTCGGGAAATCATGGCTGGCCCAGAACTCCAATAAGTATGCCGCCTCGGCCAGCCCGTCCAACGGCAGCAAAGACCTATGGGCATGGGGAGGAAAGCCGCTGGGCTACGAGATAATCAAAGGTGAGATTTACCCCCTGCCCTTATCAGATTACCGGGAAATTGATATACTTTGACACTCCATCCCAGACTATGGCTGATGAGAAGTATAATGGCCGACGAACGGAAGTTTACCTCCCCTCTAAGAAATTATTGGAGAAGTGGAAAGCGCTCGCGGACAAATCTCAAATGACCTTATCGGCTTGGATTTTTGAGACAGTGGAGCGGACTTTAGACGACGAGTCCGCTGAGCCCCTCCAAGACATCGCTAAGGAAAGGAGTTCCTTGCAGGAAGAAAACCGCAAGCTCCGCAGAGATCTGGAAAATGCCACAAAGCTCATAGAAGCCTACAAGACCGAAGCCTTCACGCTGCGCAATGAGATCTTCCTAAAAAGGGACATGAAGGGAAGTGGGTGGTTTGATGACAGACTCTGCAGAGTCCTGCGAGAGCGGGGAGTCTGGCGAGCCCAGGACCTCCTCAAGGAACTGGACATCGATGCGAAAGACGTTGACGCCATTCAGATTGTGACCAAGCAGCTCCAGACACTCCAGGACATTGGGGTTGTAAGGGAGAGCGCCACCGGCTGGAGATGGGTGGGATGAAAACAGACATTTTGCCCAGGCCGACTGCCGGAGCTGGGCCGGATCCCGCCTGCCAGCATGAAAAAGACTTAACAAAACTCGGCCTGAGCGCCTTCTGCCAAGACATGCAGCTGCGTGGTTTGGCCGAAACCACGCAGAATACTACATTGCGGACGGTCCGGAGATATTGCGTCTGGAGCCTGGAGCACGGCATAGATCCTCAGCATCCCAGGCGCGAGGATTTGCTGGCCTATCTGGCCTATATACGTTCCAGAGAATTGACACTCAGCTCGCTGCAGAGGGGATTTTCCTGCCTCTCCGCTTGGTTCACCTACCTGGAGGAGGCGAGCCTGGTCGATAAGAATCCCGTCCCGGCTATTCAAAAGAGATACCTGCACTCCTATAAGGAGGAGGTTCGGCAGAGGAAGCTCATAAGCGTAGAAGACGCTGCGAAAATGGTGCGGGCCACCATAGACACCAGGGATCGGGCCGTGCTTGTACTTCTCCTAAAGACAGGTATCAGGAAGAACGAACTCGTGACGCTCGACCTTGGAGATATCAATCTGCAGGAGCAGACTCTGAAGCTGAAGCCCACAGCAAAACGCAGCAACAGAGATCTTTTTTTAGACAGCGAGACAACTCTCGCGTTGCATCGATGGCTCCGCCAAAGAGAAGAGAGAGATATCAAAAAGAATGCCGGACGTGCGTTATTCATCGCCAGGGATGGTTCCCGCCTTGAGGGAGCCGGAGTGCTAAAAATAGTGACGCGTGCCGCCGTGCGCGTAGGTCTGCATGATCCGAAATCTGATCGGCTAGAGGATCATTTTACACCCCACTGCTGCAGACACTGGTTCACCACCCATCTCCGGCGAGCAGGGATGCCGAGAGAGTTTATACAGGAGCTGCGGGGGGATGTTCGCCGTGAAGCTATCGATATCTACGATCATGTCGATAAGGAAGAGCTGAAAGAGAGCTATCTGGCGTGCATACCCAAGCTGGGAGTCTAAGCGTTCGATAGCCTCCGCTGGGCTTTGAAAAATCATAAGAAAAGAAGGTTGCAGAAAGGCAGGCAAGGGATCTTAGCTCGAAAGCAGGAGAGCTACATCGAGCTTAGATACCACTCGCATCTACTCCCATCCTGCCTTCCTCGACCAACTCCGGAAGATGATCTTAGGTGTTTTGCCGTCGACGCCTGTGATCCTATGACCGTCCCGTGCGCCTATTTCACCAAAGCGCAGGACAGGCTGGATGATCCACAGGAACGGTCCAAGTTTGTCGCTGCTTGTCGCTACATTGGCCCATGTAGTCAGGGCCTGGAGCGAATCGTCGATGCGTATAGGACTCTGCGCGGACAATAAAGACCTAATTAAGACATTTATCGACGGCTGCGGGACAGGTTCTATGAAGAGCCCACGGGCCTGTCGTATCAATATTGCCTGCTCGAACTGGTCGAAAAGACATGAGGAGATAAGGTTGAAATTTAACTACCCGTTCCTCATTTAATCCCAAGCCCCTCCGCATTCATCTTCCTAGCCTTCATCAGAGCATCCTCGCGAGATAACTTCTCGCAGCTCCTAAGATGGACATTGCGCACCCTTCCACCCTCACGCCAGGAGGTCATACTCTCTTGATGCCATTTTGGTGCTATTTTCCTTTGCTTTCTTCCATACAGTATGATCCTCCCGCCTGGCCGTTCCTTTCAGGGTCTCAGCTTCAGTCTTCAGCTTATCGGCCTCCATCTGCAATTTACGCGCCTTCTCCTTGGTCTCGGGCGATCACTCTGTAGCATTTCGCTTTTCAGTTCAATTCCAAACGGCCACACAAATATTCGAGTAACCATGACTGTTATCAAATCCGGCAAGATCTAAAGAACCAAGCGCCCTGCTGAGCCTGGCAAGCGGCCTGGCATTGATCTATAATGCCAACTCCCACGAGATTCATGCGAGATCTCTCCAGCACAACGGGTCCTCTGCAAACAAATCACCGGTATGCGCTAAAGCTGCTGCCCTGCATCCACCATAACACATAATCCCAAGATACTCGCAATTACTGCACTTGCCTTTAAGGCACCCTCTCGTGATATTTCTGAAAATATCAAAAGTTTTTGAATTGTCCCATATGTCCTTTATATTGCATTCTCTCACGTCACCTGCTTTAAGATCACGCAGAAATGGACATGGGGCAATCTCTCCATCAGAATTTATATAAAGGCTTGATGTTCCGGCAGTGCAACCGATCTTTGATGAGTCCTCAAATTTCATCGATTTAAGAATCCTTTTGTCCAAGCCCTCAACAAGCCATGGAGATTCCGTTTCACTGTTGATAATTATACTTTTGCCAACTTCCTTTTTCTTTTTAATCATCATGCAGGCAAAGTCTTTGGCATCCTGTTTTGTTAAGACTAGTTTGTCTATATTACCCTTACCGCGACCGGCAGGCATAAAAAGCGTTGTCTTAAACGAGGGTATTCCTAGGTCAATAGCCATATCAATTATTTGGGGGATTTCGGTCATATTTTGTTTGGTAACTGTTGAGCTAATGGAAACATTATACTTTGAGTCTTTTAAAAGCTTTATCGCATTAATAGCGCGTTCATAAGTTCCTTTCTTGCCTCGGAACCTATCGTGGTTTTCCTCAATACCATCAATGCTTACCTGAACATTAAATATGTTGCTTTCTTCCAAGCGATTCAGCACTTTTTCTGTTATCAGAGCACCATTGGTTAACAGGTCAATGTAAAACTTCTTCTGAGAAGCATAATCAATAATATCAAATATATCCGTTCTCATCAGAGGTTCGCCGCCCGAGAGACTTATATTGAAAACTTTTATATATTCAAGATAATCTAATAGCCTCATGGCTTCCTGAGTACTTAATTCATTCGGTAATGGCTCTCCTGCGCTTGATAGACAATGCTCACACCGAAGATTGCATCGGCATGTAATTTCCCAGATAACAAATAGGGGTGCTGATAGTATTCTAGCCGATTTTGCTTTTGCGTCTCCTGATAATCCAAAATCCTTCGGCCTTTTGAGCTTCTCCATCTGCAAATCAATGGCATATTTATCCTTAAGAGAATTAATCGTTTTATCGACTAGCATATCAATGTATTCTTCAGAATGATTCAACCTGCAGCCTACTGCCTTCTTAATCTCCCCGATTGTGTGAGTTCCGTCACACATCTCCGCAACCCCAAACCTGACGTGATCCAGTCTTGTTTCTGGTGGAAGATATGGATTAAAGATAAATCCGCCGAAGCATTCCTTGCGTAGAACCATAAATGAATACAAAATTGGTATTTTCGAATCATCCAGTTTTAGAGAAGGATTTATTGATTGATCGCATTGGGCGCAAGCTCTGTCCATAATCTCACCTCATCTCACTTTGCTAAGATCGTATCAGCTCTTGAAATTAAAAAAAATTGGAGATCCAATTAAATTGAATCCCCATTTATGGTATTCTACCTTCATTGAGTTGGAAGGGCCATTACTGCTCTGATCGCCAGCAAAAAATGAGTTGATTATAACCGATTCACACCTATGATGGCGTCTAGGAGACAAGATCGTTTGCTGCTAGTTTCATGCTCATCAACTCATTTTGGTAGACAATCCCATTTCTTCATTAGCCGTTATTTCTCACTTTCAATTTTTTTGAGCATCTTCTTCATGGATCTAGATAATTCAGGCCTTTGAAGCACTTCTTGGATTATCTCCTCCTTGAATTGTTCCCTAATCTGAGGATCTATTCCCCAGTTCTCCAATTCTCGGTAGGGACCTACGATATATCTTATGCCGCACGAGCATTGTGGTTTAATAGAAGTATTTACGCAGAGGGTGCACGCTGAGTATATAGGATGTCTAAGCGCGCATAAGCACATTATAGAAGCTTTGCAGCTTATAACACTTGTGCAGGATATGCTGCTCCCGCAAAATTTCGCAGATATGAATATATCGTCAATATCAACGTAGTCTTTTGCAGCTTCTATTATGGTTTTTCTATCAATGCTTGCGAGGTTTTCTTTAATTATCTTGACTTCCTTTTTAATAATGTCAGAGTCTAGTTCCGTGATGGCCTTTGATATTATGCTTTTCTTGTCTTTGCCTTCTGGAATCGAATCATATATCCTTTTAATAGCCTCTTTTGCTTTTGCTACATCTGCATCTTCCGCTTCATCCGCGTCTATCATCATTTCACTAAGCGCAGCAGATAGCAATGCGGGATCAATTTTTCCCATTATGGTCTTGGCTCTCTCAAGAACATCTCTTTTTTTATCTTCCTCTTTCATATTTATGCACTTCCCAGGTTATTCAGGAACCCGTCTCAAACTGTTCGAGGAATTCACTCCAAGTTTTCCATCGAAAACTTGAACTGCATCCAGAAGATCGGTCGTTAGATAGCTGAGACACTGAGATCAATGAGATATGCGCTTGTGAGATGAGTTCTAAATTTTAGTGGCAGTATTCTTCATTATGCTATATATATTTTATGTGATTCTTGCCTTGTTTGTAGAGTCCTAAAAGCTTGGCTTTTGTGCACTTCCCCTCATCAATATTGCATCGGTAAAGGCAGAAAAAACAGAGTCTTAAAGCTGACTCCTGCCAAAGAGAAATGCATAATCCGAGCAAAAACCAATAATCTTGAATCGCTTTTTCATTGAGACCAGCCTTCTAGTGACTTGGAATCTCGATGTGGCAACAACCAGGTCGGAGTTCTATCTAATACGGGCCCGAGTAGACGCCCATATCCGGAACGTCGCTATGGAGATCAATGGAGTCATCGCGGTCATACTCCGGCGGCACCTGGAACTGCCACTCGCCTATGATCAGAGGAATGCATATGGCGCAGATGAGATCATCATGGGCCCCGACCTCAGCGTCAAAGCCGGTATGGCCCGATGCTGTCAGGTGGTACTTGAACGATGATATCTCCTGCTGTAGCAGCGGCAGTGCTTCCAGGCCGGGGCTGTAGTCGAACCTCTTGCGCTGCATCAGGCTCAGGAAATTCGATATTATCAGGCTCTTGCTGATATTGTAATTGAAGGTCACCTTATCGAAGCGTGCGGCTTCCCCGCCCGTGAAAACCACAGGATATAGATTCACCAGGCCGTTGATGACACCGGACTGCAGCAGGTAATCCCTGATGGGGGCCCCCAAGCCGCTGGCATCCATGCAGATGTGCGGGCCGTCTGTCGTCCCCTGCTCATTTTGCAGCCTCTGGATGCTGGCGATGACGAGGTCCGTTATCTTCGGGTAGTCCACGCCCTTGATGCGGTCCAGGGCCCTCAGGTGATCGGCAAAGCCCTTGATCTGTGTCTGATAAACCATCTCGATGACTGCAAAGCTGGTGTAGTCCAGCGACTTGGCCAGGTCGCA
>Ga0074195_1002358_pt1 | contig 21508 bp, 19 predicted proteins | sample EPASupsiteHSE623_FD_64525 | JGI IMG/M metagenome (GOLD analysis project Ga0074195, IMG submission 64525) | Bioremediated contaminated groundwater from EPA Superfund site, New Mexico - Sample HSE6-23 | ecosystem: Environmental > Aquatic > Deep subsurface > Groundwater > Contaminated ...
TTGGCATGTCGCCGCTCTACTTTACACTGCTACAATCCCTGGCAGTTGTTATGGGATTGATTGTCCTGGGACTTATAATGAAGAGAAGGTCCGTCATCTCGGCGAACCATAACTCGCTATTTGGAAGATTGGTGACTGATCTTGCCCTTCCTGCCCTGATCTTCACATCTCTCGCCAGAGAGCGGCTGGTGCTAGATGAATTACTATCTGCTGCCATTATGGCTACCACACTGGCACACGCTGAGGGCATTAAGATATATCAACTACAAATTATTGAGTCATAAAAAATGTATGAGTAATTTTTAGATCGATGAAACCCAAAATGATTTCAGGATTCCATGCGATGATATCTTTCGATGAATACCTCTGCAGACTCTCCATCTTGAAGGTATACCAGCTCGATCTCATCGTCGGAGATTATCGTCCCAAGATCATAGCCCTCGTCAAACTCAGCCATGTAAAGCGTTCTGTTATCCATGCCAATGGCCCCGGCTATGCCCTCAACCTCATACGTTCCATTCTCATGCTCGAATGTTAGATTTCCAGTGAAGACGCGGTTATTTTGCTCTGTAATAGTGAGGAACGTGGAATCGTTCTCCATCACCATAATTGCGCCTTCGTAATAACCGATCCCCGAACCGCTCCAATTTCCCACCAAGTCTGGAATCTCTGCTGTACAAATGCTTGCTAAGAAAACCAGAGCTAATGGGGCGAAATACCATATGCTTCTCATGCATATTTATAGCTCGTTGATGTCTAATGAAGTTTTCCGTAATATACTTTAGGCAGTAGGTCCTAAAGCTTGCCATTTTTATTCTGATCAACTCAGGTATGGCATGGGGAAAAAATCGACAGCCTGTAGTCTTTCAACATCGCTAAACATTTCCCGGATCGAAAAGATTTCGTCATCTTCACTGCTTACTTAAATCGTAATTGCACACGGCACTCGTCGGTACCACGCTTACTGAACTTTTGGGGATATTGGCTTCGAGCGAGGATTTGATCCTGTTGATCGTCTCTTGGACCTCGCACATTCTCCTCTCGCCATCGAATTCGAGATGGAGCTCGATGTATACGTTGCTGCCCGACCTCCGGGAACGGACGCTGTGCAGCGCGGTGTAGTCGTTGAAGAAGACGGCGAGTTCCCTTACGATGACGAGCTGGAGTTCCTCATCGAGGGTCTTGTCGAGCAAGTCAGGAAGGGATGTGGAGATAACCCGGTAGCCCGATGTCAGGAGGAACCCGACTATGATGAACGAGGCAAGAGGATCGATGTAGAGCGACCACGCATAATGAGAGAGCGCAAGGCTTGCGATAAGGGAGACGAGAACCGAGAAATCGGAGATCGCTTTCGTCCTGAAGAGTCGCCACTGGGAGTCAATGATCGGCGACGGCTCCTTTTTATTGAGACGGTAATTCTTCTGCCAGAGCCAGGTGTTCATGCTTACCCCGATGATCATTAGGAAGACGCCGAGCTGCGCGCCTTCGTGGACGAGCCCTGCTGGCACGGCGATTCGGTAGATCGCAACGAAGAAGACGAGCAGGAGGGATACAAACATCCCCCCGCCGGTGATGATGGAGGTCGTCGTCTCCATCTTCCCCATTCCGTAATCGTACTTGCTGGCACCCCCTTTTGCCATCTTGCTGATAGTGAGATAGGCAAGGAAGGTAGCGAGAATCTCATTTGCGCACTTCACTGCATCGGCGAAGAGAACAATTGAGCCCGAGAGGCCCGCCGCCACGATATCAGGAATCCAGAGGACGAAATCGACGATCAGACTGGTAAGAACGGTCCGCTGTTTCTGCGCGTAGTTGCCTTTTCCCTCGAAAGAATCTATAGCATGCGACATCTTAGATCTTCACCAGGCCATGGTATTTTTCGCTACAAAAAGCTATTCATTTTTTCCTGCACGATTTTTCTTGAGAGGTTCGGATAGTTGCGTGAATAGAGGGTTAGGTGAAATGGGTTTCAATGATGCCATGGCCATTTTATAAGCTTTTGTGTGCGGCGAATAAATCCGGAGAAAATCCTTGCAACTATTCGGGCCGTTTTCTAATCCAGAATATCCCACAGGGATGGAAGAGAAAATACCTGCCATTCTCGTATCTGCAGATTTCCTTCATCTTCTGAATGATCTCCTTCTTCAGATACGGATCGATCCCATCCAGATCGGACTCCAGAAAGAAGTTCAGGATTTTTCTGCCGGTTTCATTCTCTTTAATGCAATCGGTCACATCGATATCGGATATGAGGACATCGTAGTTGAAGCTAAGTTCCAGATCTTCGAATATGAGAGAGATATCATGGGCTGAGAACATCTCCTTCTCGTTCCCTTTCACCAGCTTCATGTAGGCTCGCTGGATCTCGTTTATACCCATGGTGGTCTGATGAAAGATCAGCAGGAACCCGCCGGGACTTAGCATCTCATAGGCCCTGAGAATAGCCGTCTTTCTATCAAGAATATAGTAAAGGCAGTGGGTCAGGTGGATCAGATCGAAACCTCCGTCCAGTCTCTCCTGGCCGAAGGGCTGGGGGATGATCTGGAACGATTCCAGCCCAAGTCCACATTCTCTGTAACGCTCTGAAAAGATTGCGTTATGCTCCTTGTTGGGATCAAGGGCGACGTAAGAGATACGAGATATTTTCTTTAGAAGCATGTGCATCAATGTTAGGTCGAAATCGCCGGTTCCGCTGCCGACGCTTAGCACTCTGGCAAACGACCTTCCAGCCAGGCAGGGGATGAACTCTTTCTCCAGCCACTCATCCATGGCCATCCACTCGGAAGAGACTTTTTTGAAGGCATCGAAGCACTGCGCATACTCCTTGTCGGTCAGCGGCCTTGTCAGAGACATGGTCGATTCTATTGAGAGCATATTGAAAAGATTTTCTCCTAGCCCTAACGACCTGAAAGGTAAACAATTGATTCTGGACTGTAATCATGTACACAACCATATTATACTTTGAACAGTAAAAATTAATGGGGTTTTGATATTTGATCGCAGGAATGGAGTTTGTTCCCACCACCTGCCCGTACTGTGGCACAGGATGCAGCTTTAATCTGGTGGTAAGGGACAATAAGGTGCTCGGGATAGAGCCGTGGCATACGCCGCCCATAAGTGAGGGCAAACTCTGTCAGAAGGGGAGGTATGCACACCAGTTCATTCACAGTAGCGATCGTCTCACAAGGCCTTTGATAAAGAAGAATGGGGCTTTTGTTGAATCGACATGGGATGAAGCCTATCGGCTGATTGTTGAGAAGCTCAAATCATACAGTCCTGACGAGTTCGGCTGCCTGGCATCTGCAAAGGCCTCGAACGAAGACAATTACGTCATGCAGAAGTTCGCCCGCATAGTGCTGAAGACAAACAATATAGACCACTGTGCAAGGCTGTGCCACTCATCTACAGTCGCCGGGCTCTCAGAAGTATTCGGCTCAGGAGCCATGACCAACTCCATACTCGACCTTCAGGAATCAAAGTGCATATTTGTTATAGGGAGCAATACATTTGAGCAGCATCCGCTAATAGGCAGAAGGCTTGTCCTTGCGAGGAAGATGGGAGCCAAGATCATTTATGCAGACCCAAGGCATACCCCAACTGCCAAGCAGTCTGATCTTCACCTTTCCATGTATTCGGGCACAGATGTGGCCCTCTTAAACGGACTTATGCATCATATCATAAAGAACGGCTGGGAAGATAGGGAATTCATCGAAAGCAGGACAAAAAACTTCAATTCAATGAAAGAGACGGTCATGAAGGATGACTATGATCTAAAGAACGTGTCAAAGATAACCGGCATTCCTGAGCCAGATATGGCAACAGCTGCAGAGTGGATTGCAAAATCCAAGCCCGCAGCAGCCGTCTTCTCCATGGGGATAACGCAGCATACAGTGGGAGTGGACAATGTGAAATCCGTTGCAAACTTAATGATGCTGACGGGGAACATAGGAAAGCCTGGGAGCGGTGTCAATCCGCTAAGAGGCCAGAACAATGTTCAGGGCGCAAGCGATATGGGCGGTTTGCCGAACGTTTACAGCGGATATCAGAAGGTCACTGATGAGGAAGCCCGCAGAAAGATGATGAGAATGTGGGGAGCAGACGAGATCGCCGGTGCTCAGGTGGGACATACTCTAACAGAGATGGTCGACATTCTTGCGAATGAGCCTGGCGCTATAAAATGCATATACCTTCTGGGAGAGAACCCAATGATCTCTGATCCAGACATCAACCATGTGAGAAGGGCACTGGAGAATGTCGAATTCATGGTGTCCCAGGAGATCTTTCTGAGCGAGACCGCAGAGCTCGCGGATGTCGTCCTTCCTGCAGCCTGTTATGCCGAGAAGAACGGAACCCATACAAACACGGAGCGGCGCGTGCAGAGGTGGAGGAAGGCAGTCGATCCGCCGGGCGGTGCAAAGCCCGACTGGCTCATCATCTGCGAGATAGCCAGGCTCATGGGATACGAAAAGCAGTTCCCCTACAAAAATGAAGGCGAGATATTCGACGAGATCGCCAGGGTCACGCCCTCTTATGCAGGCATGAACTATGGACGCCTGGAGCATCCTTACGCCCTCCAGTGGCCCTGCCCCGACACAAGCCATCCAGGAACCCAGATACTTCACAGGGAGAGGTTTGCCACGAACGACGGCCTCGGCATCTTCACGGCTGTGGAATGGAAGCCTCCTGCCGAGGTTACGGATTCTCTCTATCCCCTAATATTGACGACCGGCAGAAGCATCTGGCACTGGCATACAGGGACCATGACCCGCCGTTCGACGACTCTGGACTCAGAAGTCAAGACCGGCTGGGTAGAGATCAATACAAAAGATGCAGAGGATCTGGGGATAGGCGACGGCGAGGTTGTCCGGGTTTTATCACGAAGAGGCCAGATAGAAATCCCGGCAAAGGTGACTGAGGACATCAAATATGGAGAGGTCTTCATTCCCTTCCACTTCAAGGAGTGTCCGGCCAACATCCTGACCATCAATGCAGTTGACAGCATATCGAAGATCCCCGAATATAAAGCGTGCGCAGTAAAGGTCGAAAAGATAGAGAAAAAAACATTTGGGTGAAAGAATTGAGCGCAAAAGGCGATCTGCTTCATATATGGGCCAGCGATCCGCTGATCAGGGAGAGGGGCGAATCGGGAGGTGCAGTCACTGCTCTACTGAAGTTTGCACTTGAAGACGGCATTGTGGACGCTGTTCTCGGTGTCGAGAGGGGCGCAGACATATACGATGCGAGGCCAGTCTTTATCACAGATCCCGGCGAGGTCATAAAGACTGCCGGGTCCATCTATGGTGGCACACTTCTGCTCTCAAAGCACTTTGGGAAGTATTTGGATAGCGCGAAGGGCTTGAAGATTGCAGCCACCCTCAAAGGATGCGACGTGATGGGAGTCTACGAGCAGGCAAAGAGAGACCTGCTGAACCTTGATAATGTTTTAATGATCGGCCTCAACTGTGGAGGGTCCATTACCCCTGCCATGATGAGGCGGATAGCGTCCGAAATCTTTGAGGTAGACCCCTATTTAGTTGAAAAAGAGTCGATGTATAAGGGCCGCTTCCACATCACCTATGACGGTTTGCATAAAGACATCCCAATCAACGAACTTGAGGAGAGGGGTTATGGCAGAAGAAGTAACTGCAGACGCTGCAAGATGAAGATCCCGAGGCAAGCGGATCTCGCATGCGGCCAATGGGGCGTGAGAAAAGATTTGGTCGGAAGGGCCACATTTGTGGAAGTATGCAGCGGGCGTGGAGCAGATCTGGTCAGCAGGGCACTGGACGCAGGAGCGATAGGCATAGATGTGCCCGACGCCGCCTGCATCAAGGCCCGCAAGAGAAGGGAGGAGGCCATACTGAACCTGGCCGACAAGTGGCGCGAGAGGGATTTCACGCCGCTAGAGAACAGCCGCGAGCGCCTGAAGAGGATGATGGAAGAGACCTCCAGATGCATAAAATGCTACACGTGCATAGAGGTATGCCCTGCCCTGTTCAACACAATCAAGCCCTATATCACCTCATTCCCCGGCAAAATCCCACCAGAATTCGGATTCCATCTGCTGCGCTACGCCCATGTTGGAGATTCGTGCATAGACTGTGGCCAGTGCGAGGAGCTGTGTCCTGTCGATATCCCAAATGCGCTTTTCATGCATGCGATCGAAGCAGACCTTGAAGCTCTGTACGGTTATCATGCAGGCGAGGACATGTCTCGGCCTGTGGCGGCGATCATGGAAGACCCCGATGTTCAAGATGTAGAATTGCGAAGGGAGAGGAAGGGAAGCAATAACAGCCGACGCCCCAAGAGAGCCACAACAAAGCACACTTAAACTCTGCGGATAAAATATCCAGCGGCGCTATGATGACAAGGCCTGTCTGATCTGTGATGAGGATATTGAGTTCTGAGCGCCCCTATAGCTAGAGCCTAGAGATCCTTGCCTGGAACCAGATCGCATCCCGTGCATAGATAGCATCCTGTGAGAGCCAGATCTCCGCGCAGTCCATTCCTGTCCAGGGCTCTTCTCGCGTATCGAGCCAAACCAAGCAGCCTTTCAGCCGATGGCCTATTCATCACTATCTCGTCGATGCGCAGAGGATGAGGGTAGACGGCCCTTAAAACCGGCAGCACACCCGTCTCAGCCAGCTCATCTATTCCAGAGCGCAGAACTTCGTCTGATTCGCCCAGGCCAACTATCGCGTTGGAGAACACTCTGTTCTTGCCGAAGATCTCAACTGCCTCTGCCAGGGCATCCTTGATAGCCTCCATGCTCTGGCCCGGACAGACTTTTTCAAAGAGATCAGAGTCCAAGGTCTCCAGGTTGTACTTCACCTCGTCAGCCCCCGCCTCCTTCAATATCCTGTTCACGCCAGGGAAAGGGCTGATTGAGACGCCTATTGGCATGCCGAAGCTTTTTAAGTCCCTAACTATCCCTGCAATGCGCTTTGCCTCGTGCAGAGGAGAGACCTCCACGCCGCTTGTGATGGATATGGCCTTGAGGCGGCCGGTCAATGCTGCCTGCGCCACCATCTCCCTAACTCGCTTTGGGGATTTCGTGCCTCCCTGCAGCTTGGGCACTGCGCAGAACTTGCAGTCGTAAATGCAGCGCTCAGAGACTGTGATATATGCCTGATCGGGGCAGTGGAACAGAGGCTCTACCAGACGGCCGCATGCTATCTCCGCCTCGCCCTGAAGAAGTGCCACGCCCTCACCGCGCCTCTCCAGGCGGAGAGGAGAGCTGCTCACAACGCTCAGCCTGACAGTCCTTTCTCCAGATCTGAAGAATATCGACTGGCCGCCGGCGCCTGGACCGGCGGTGGACGACTGTCCTAAGGCCGCAGGCTCTGAAAGCTCTACAGTGCCTGCTGAGAGAAGACAGGCCTTGGTCTCGATATCCATCGCAGTAAACTTGGAAGTCCACATTAAAGAAACCACCCCTGGAAGAACTCTTTAACCACTTCTGCCAAGTAATATTCGTGATGATCCTGCTCATCTTTCGCGACAAAAACTCCCTCCCAGAGGTAGCCCGTCTCAAGAGCGCTATTGAGAAGTGCTATGGGCCATTCGGCCTGAGAGTGCAGGATCGAGGCTACCTTTTCGTCCCCTTCAGAGGGCAGAGCAAAAATGCTGCCAGGCTGCTGAACTACTTAAGCAAGGCATCAGGCTCTGAGAAGTCCCTATGGCTTGTTGACGGAGGAATCGTCTACCCTGAGATAGGCCCTGTCTTCGGCTGCTCGACAGAGAAGTCGGCACTATTGTCGACGGAGGGCCTTGATGCAGATGTTTTGGCCAAGGAGGCCTTGCATGAAGTGGGCCATCTTCTGGGCCTTGAACACTGCAAGAACAGATGCCTCATGAGCCTATCTCAAAATAGGGCTGAGGTCGAGAAGAAGCCTTCTCAGCTCTGCCAGAGCTGCTCTGCCCTGCTCACGGCTGCTGCAAGGGCAGGGCGGGAGCGCTAAGAGCCTACTTCGTCTCGCCTCAGGCCACAGTTACGACGTTGCTGTAGCCCATGATCGGCCTGTACACATCGTTCTCGAACATCCTGAAGTCATACTGCCCGGGCTGCGACGGAGCGCGGAACGTCATGCTGCCGCAGCTCTTTTTGCCAAGCGGCCTCTTCTCGATATGGAACTTATCAGGCCGCGTCATGCCGTACAATCCCAAGACGCCAGTGCCTGAAGCCGGTGCTCCCCAGTAGGTCACAGTGATTGTGCCGCCCGGAGAAACGCTCGAGGGCTCGGCGATAACCTTAACCCCCAACCTTGTTTCCACCTCAACGATGCTGCTTGTGGCCAGAGGCTCCGACCCACCGCTCTCGAACATCCTGAACTCATAAGTGCCAGCCTCAGTCGTGGAGAAGGCCAGCGTGCCTGTCTGCCTGCCCTTCAGGTGCTGCCAGGAGATAGCATCTGTACCACCCTGACTGTACATTCCTATCCAGTCCTTCTCCAGTCCCGGCGCTCCGGAAAAGGAGACGTAAATCCTCTCGCATGTGCTGGCAGGAGAGGGCGAGGCTGTTATTCGCGGAACTGTCACGTTGAATGGGAAAGACAATATCTTAGTTCCGTTCTGATCATGCATTCGGATGATGTATGAGCCCTCTTCATCGGGTGCCGTGAACGTGAGGCTGCCTGAAGTATTCTGGCCCAGATGCTGGTCGTCCCAGGTCTCGTTTCCTTTGGCCAGGCTGGCCCATGCCTCGATATCGTCTGGGGCTGTGAACTTCACATCCATCTCGCTTCCAGGCAGGAAGCTGTACTTTGCAGGCACGATCTCTGCCCCGCCTGGACCAGAATCATATGACCCGCCAGAAGCCACGGAGCTATCTGAAGCTGCCAACGGAAACCGATCAACACTCGACCCTCCTGAGATCCTGTACTCTTCTTTGCAGATCTTCCTGCCCTCGCAGCCCTCTTCAGGATCGTTGAAGTCGCTGTAGTTGTTTCCTGCCTTTCCGTTGTCCCACCGATTGAGGCCGTCATCATAGGCGTTCTCCCGGTTGGAAAGGTTGTTTTGATAGAAGGTGTTGTTCGCATAGCCGCGGGACTCTGAGGACTGGCTGTTGTAGGTGATGTAGACGCCCTTTCCCTCAGACTTCACATCGCCGCTGCTGTTGCGGTAAGCTAAATTGATCCCCTTCTCGTTATCCAGGATATCGTTTCTTCTTATGATGTTGTCACGGGAGTTATCCAGTGATATGCCGCCCCAGTTATCTCCTGCGTAGTTGTGCTCCACGGTGTTCCCTACAGAGCCATCGAGATATATGCCATCAAACCTGTTTCCAGTGACGATATTTTCCAAAATTATGTTTGCCTGAGAGCTCTGCAGTTTGATGCCGTACCTATTATCATTAGCAGTATTGCCTTTCAGGATATTGTAGCTGGAGTTCCTCAGAGATAGGCCTTCGTTGCGGTTCCCTTCGGCCGTATTTCCTGTGACGGTGTTGTTGTCCGACTCCAGAAATACCATGCCACAGTTGCCGTTTTCGCTGACGTCGTTGTTCCTGATTACGTTGTCCTTGGAGATGACCAGGACTCCCGCATCAGTTCCCCAGCTGCTCGAACTCCTGGCCGAGAAGCCTTCCAGGGTTATGCCGTCTGCAGATAGAACGATGGCAGGACCGTCGTCTGTATCCACAAAGGGCATTCCCGTACCTGAGTCTATGCCCCTGAGGGTGAGCGGCTTGTTGACATCGATGCTCTCTTCATACGTGCCGCTGTAGACCTCGATAGTCTCCCCCGTCACTGCTGCATCAACGGCCTTCTGGATGCTCTCTCCTTCGTGGACAGCCACCACGGCGTTCGCGCCTCCTGCCAGCAGGAAGAACGCAGCTATTACTAACACAGCTAGCTTCTTTGGCATGGCATTCATACGGATATGCCAATGCTTAAGGAGTATAAAACGCCATTCCTTTCCTCGCATACGATACTTTTGCGTTAGCAGATAGCTCTTTTTTGGTACCAGCAAGAAGAGTTCCAGCAGGAAAGCTCGATTATTCAGCTTGCCGGCTATCTTTTTAAGCAAGGATGACGATTCACTTAATATGGAGTGCAACGGGAACTGCCGGGAGTTTTGCTCCTGGATAGAGGCTCTGCCCTGTCATGTGAGGTACACCCTTCCCAGAGGGACCTTTCCGAAGCTTCCAGAGTGCTTTCAGGAGACCGTTTTAGGGGAGATGGGGAATGGCGCAGGAAGGCAGTTTCGTGGTCCGCACGGCTCTCACGTCCACGAGTTTCCTGACAGATGGGTGCTCCACAGAGACCTGGTAGATGCTGGCCAGGACCCAATCGGCCATCTGCTGAGAGACGCTCCAGAGTACCCGATATCTCTTCTCTTGGGCGCTCTGGCAGGACTTGCCCTAGGCAGACGCTCCAAAAGCAACGCAATATTGGCAGCATGCCTGGCCAGCACCCTGGCTCTAGTCTCAGGTAAGATGATGAAGCTTCTCCATGGAGACCCCAGCGACGGCCAGAGCACAGGCCCCAAGCGTGCAGCGAAGGAGAGATAGACATAGTAGCCCTCAACGATTACCTGGTGTACTTTGCCTATGCCTTTGCATCCATATTCGTAATAGTAAATCCAATCGAGGCCACGATGGTCTTCATCTCCCTCACGTCCGGCATGGAGCAGGAGGAGAAGAAGAAGATCTACTGGCGAACTACATTTGTGGCCTTTGCCATAGCCCTGCTATTCGCAGTGGCAGGAGACATGGTGCTGCAGTTCTTTGGCATCACAGTGGACTCCCTGCGAGTGGCCGGCGGCGTGCTTCTGTTTTTGGTGGCCATAGACATGCTCAGAGGCGTCCGCCAGCAGAAGAAGATCACAGAGGCTGAGCTTCGGGACGCCAACCTGCGAGAGGATATCTCAGTCTTTCCCCTGGCGACCCCCCTCCTGACAGGCCCTGGGGCCATTACCACGGTAGTAGTATTAATGGGCACAGCAGTCACCTTTTCTCTGAAGGCCCTCGTCCTGGCGGCGCTCGTCCTGACGTTTGTGGCGACCTACTTCATACTCAGGTTCTCAGAGTACATAGACCGGGCCCTGGGGATAACTGGGATAATGGTCATGACCAGAATCATGGGGCTGATATTAGGAGCGATAGCAGTGAACTTCGTGGCCCTGGGGGCGTGGAACCTGTATCAGGCTATGATTGGCGGCTAGAAGTCGAAGAGCGACTTTTGCTTCTGCGGCTTTGCCTCGCCTCCGAAGCAAAGCAGGTTGCTCTGCCCCCGTCCCTTGCAGAGCCGGTCCTTGCCGACCCCAAAGGTCTCGAATATCCTCAAGACAGGCGGAAGAATCTGCTTCTCCACGTAGTACTCGGTATCCAGGGGCAGGTTCTTCTCCAGAACGTACTGGGGGTCCTCGGCCCTGTCCACGAACAGCTCCTTATTCTTGCGGCGATTCTTTCCTCTGATTATCACAAAAGGAACTCTGTCTCCAACGCCAGGAACCTGTCCGCCACGCTCCTTTATCTTCTCCACCAGTTGGATGTGGGGCTGCTTGTTCTTATAGGATGCAGTGCTCTTGGTATACCTTCTGGTCAGGGTCAAATCGCTCAGGATCTCAGGGTCCTCTGACAGGTCGAGGTTCTGAATCCTACCGATGACCGACCTGACGTGATCCACAGCCTCGTCCACCTTGCCCTCTTTTAAGACTAGCTCAAGACATCTCTTCAGAGTCTTTGACGTCAGCTCGCACCAGTCGCGCCTCACCGTCTCCATGCCACGAACTTTGATACGATCCTTCCAGGCATCTCCTGATGGCTCAAAGACCCACAAAGCATAGCGCTTCTTGGCCAGGAAGATGGCCCTTCTGGCGAAGGCCTCGAATACCAGCTCCATTGGCTCCGGCAGGCTTGCAGTGACCGTCTCAGCGATCTTTCTGCCTATCAGCTCTGCCTCCTGCAGGGATACCTCACCTTGCGATGGCTTGATCCTGACAAAGACGCTATCTGTGTCGCCGTAGACAACTGTTAGGTTGAAGCTTTTGGCAGCAGTTTTTCCAAAGGCCAGGCCATCTTTGGAGACCACATTTCCGTCGATCAGGTAGAGAGAGCCGATATCGTCTACTATCTTCTTTGTCTTGATGATGTTCTCCCTGCCAAAGCTAGTGACTGCATTGGCCACTGCCAGGCTGTAGAGCCTTGCACGGGCGTAGCCTGAGTAGCCGTAGAAGCTGTTCAGGAGTATCTTCATGGCGTACTGCTTTGCATCCAGAAAGCGCCTCTCCTCATCGCCTGCTGCCTTCATCAGACGCTTAGTCTTCGTCCTCTGGTCCAGAAGCTCCCGCAAGACGCCAGGCATGATTCCAGGAGATACTTCAGGGGCGACGAACCTGCCGCCTGAAGGGGAAGTTATGGTGTGAGTTATGGTATTATCGCCAACAGGTGATCCGCCTGTTATTACTGTGGAGTAGCAGAGGTTGTGGGCCATCATGATTGTAGGGTAGAGGGACTTGTAGTCCAGGATAACTATGTCCTCCTGTAGCCCCTTCTCAGGGACCAGCACTGCCCCGCCCTTTAAGTCCTCGTTCTCAACGTAGCGCTCCTCAGAGACCTCGGCATCAGGCTTTGGAGGCACAACTCTGTTTCGCTCCCGGAATCTTCGCAAAAGAAGGTTCTCCACCATTCCGCTCTGCCCGCCGTTCACAATGTCCTGCAGAAGAGACCCGCTCGCCCGCGAGAGGGCGACGTACTTATCCATGAGCTTTAAGTCCAAAAGCAGGTGAAGCGCAAGCACTGCGTCTCTCCTGGCGTAGCTCACAAACCTCCTCAAGCCCTCGCCGCCCTCGGCCCACAAAGCCTCGATCTCTTTAGGGTCAACATCGTACTTCTCCATTTTGAGAAGCTCTGCAGCGGCGTTTCGCAGGGTGTACTGCTTGAGGCTGAATGAAGAGCGAATGATGGGCAGCAGGTCTACTACCACCCGGCCAGTGATGGAGACATTAGTGGTGTTGACGATCTTTCGCAGATAGCAGGAGCTGCCGTCTCTTCCTGCCCGGATATCCACTTTTAGCTGCTTTGCCCTTGTATCGATATAAGGGAAATCGAACTCATTGCAGTTGTAGCCAGCGACGACATCCGGATCATACTCCCTGAGTATGGAGACGAAGGTGGACAGGAGATCCGTCTCGTCCATGCACGCCTGGACGTCAGGCCTCTGGCAATCTATTCCCTTGCCTACCAACACCAGGTCCTTTTTGCCCTGGAAGGCAGGCTCAAAGGCCATGCTGATGAGGATGACGGGCGAGACCTCGGCCTTTGGCATCTCGCCGCGCAGGGGCAGGCACTCTATATCGAAGGCCATGTACCTGAGAGGTGCATTTGTCTCGCGCTGCACCGATGAGAGGGACTCCACCTTTACCATGGGCGCCTGCATCTGTCCGCTAGCCCAGTCGGGCAGATCGACACTCGCCCAGGCCATGCCGCCCAGGCCCTGGTCTATCAGGAAGCGGTTACGAAAGAGGATATCCGTCTCGTAAACTGCCTTTACCCCAGGAAGGTCTCTCACCTGATCCCTGAGAGTTCTAACCGACTTTGGGTCCTGAGCAATTATCTTGAGCATCTTCCTAGGAGACTCCTGGTAACCTATGGGCTCGAAGCGATCCACTGCCTCTACCTCCAGGCCCATCTCCCGGAGCTCATCTGCCACGTCTTCCAGCGCTCTGTCCTCTACGCCCGCATAAAAGTAAGGCCTGAAGCCTGCCACCTTGCAGGCGACGCTTTTCCCCTCAGGGGTCGAGCCGAAGAGCTGGACAAGAGGATTTCTGTGGGAATCGTAGGAGTAGTTGGCGTCCAGGATCTGGAAGATCATCGATTAATAATACAAATTTTTACGTAAATAACTATCTATGCAATATAGGGAAAATACTATTGCTACCATCGATTTCTATTAAAGATATGGAGAGGGGAAGAGGGACAGGAATAGGAAGAGAGTGGAAGAGGGATAGGAATAGGACTAAGGGTAATAGCCTAATCTATCTCCCGTTCCCCAGCACCTTCTCCATGTGGCTCAGGAAAACCTCCATAAGGACCCTGATCTCAGGGAACCTGTCCAGGTGTGACAGAAGCTCTTTTGGCCTCTGAACGTACTTCCCGTCCTTCAGCTCATCGCTGCAGTTCAATATGAGATGGTCTATGCTGTCCATTGAGGACTCCAGGTGGAACTGAAGGCCCACTGCCCGTCCTATTACGAATGCCTGGTTACTGCAAGCCTGGCTCTCTGCAGTTCGAATGGCCCCAGGAGGGATATCAAAGGTGTCGCCATGCCAGTGGAAGGCAACGAACTCCTCCGGAAGCACCCTGAAGACCGGTGAGCCCATGGCATCGGAAGTGAGCTTGACAGGGAACCAGCCGATCTCTTTATGCACATTCTTGCGCACCTTGCCCCCCAGGGCGTCTGCCATGAGCTGGGCTCCAAGGCAGATTCCAAGGACGATCTTATCTGCATCTATGGCCCTTCGTATGAACTCCTTCTCCCGTACAAGCCATGGGTACTTATCGTGCTCGTATATGTTCATGGGACCGCCCATGATCACCAACCAGTCGAACTCCTCCAGTTCTGGAAAGGGCTCATCTTGAAAGAGCATTGTGCCGGAGATATCGTGATCCCTCTTCTTAGCCCAGGCCTCTATGTTCGCAAGGTCTTCAAAGGGTACGTGCTGCAGGTAGTGAATTCTCATAATCCCTCGCCGGAATATAGCTGCCTATTTTGAGATATAAGTATCTTTCCACAAATTGGTCTCTAAATTGATGCTTGGCATGATTAAGGGCAAAGGGATGCTACAGTGCACATGAGGTAGATAGTGATAATGATGATAAAGCGATACTCTCCATTTCAGAAGCAGCTCATACCTCAGGCCTGCGGCATTTTCTCGATGCTCATGGGCGAGAGCGGCCTTCCTACCGCCGCCAGGAACTTTATGACAGTGAGAAGCATCTCCACGTCCAGCCGGGCAAGCTCATACTCGTGCTGCGCTCTGTTTACCTCCTCTGTAAGCGGATGAAGCTCGGCACGCAGGTCTGCTGTCAGCATCCTCAGCTGCGCCTTTCTTATCTCCTCGTTCTTGCCGTCGATCTTCCCGCTCACAAGAAGGTAGGCTTCATAGTCGTGAAGCTTTCTCTCAGCAGTTGATTGCTTTGCCTTGGCCTCAAACAGCCGCTGGCTGGCAGACTTCAGACTGGCATAGGCCCGGCAGATCTCATCCTCATTGATTGCGTCCATGATTTAGATCTCCTTCATAATATAATGTGGTTCAAGGCCATAAGGATGATTGCTTGTAGATAAACGAATATATACTTAAACCGCAAACTGACTCTTATGTCAACTGAAGTTTACAGCATCCGCCTGGATGACCGTGTACGCCGGATGATGGACGATATGCCTGAGGTCAACTGGCAGGCAGAAATCAGGCATACAGTTGAGAGGATGGTTAGAGAGAAAAAGAAGCAGCGCCTTTTAGCAGAGGCCCAGGAGCTCTGGAAGCACCAGAAGCCCAATAGAATCGGGGCTGTAGCAATGATTCGGGAGGATCGAGATGCCCGATAAAGCGGCTCTTGATTCAAATATCATCGCAGCTATATTCTTCAACGAGGACGCCTCTCCAAGAGCCTTGAAAGCAGTTGCTGAATTAGATTTAATCACGCTGGATCTGGCCGTTGCCGAGATCGGGAACGTAGCCTGGAAGCAGGTCGTTCTATCTGGAGAGGATAAGGAGCTGACACTGACGGCTCTCCAGAAATGCTTGAGCTTCATCTCTGAGGCGTGCGATGTCGTCAGAGCACAGGACTTGGCGGCAGAAGCATACGAGATATCCGTGGAGACCAAGGTTGCTTTCTACGATTCTCTGTTTCTGGCGTTATCTGAGAAAGAACAGGTGCCTCTTCTGACCCTGGATAGAAAGCTGTACGAGAAGTCTAAGGGGAGAAGAGATGTTCGAATAATATAGAGAACATAACGTGTCCGTTGGGAATCGAGGCATTTACCACGTCAAGCTTCCGTTTGGACAGAAGTTTACTTATGTCTTTATGGCAAATAGGTGATGGGATGAAGATCAAGATAACAATAATCGGTTCGAAAGTTCATGATATAGGTTACAGGCCGTTTCTTATAGCAATGGCTGACGAGTTCGAACTTGATGGGTTCGGAGTGCGAAATACCGAAGTGGAGGGCAAACAGGCAGTCCGGGTCAAGGCGGAAGGAGAGGAAGAATGCGTTCGAGAGTTTGAGGAGGCGGTTAAGACAAGACGACCGGAAGGAGCTGTTGTTTCGAGTGTGAGAAGCGAACCCTTCGAGGGGCGTGTACTCCCTATCGAGCGAACAGCCATCACGAGTATGAACCTTCAGCTTGCCAAGGGAATCGTTGCCTTGAATAAAATAGTTGAGACACAAGAAGAAATAGTTGCGACGCAACGAGAAACCCTCACAGAGATCAAAGGGGTTCGTCGTGATCTTGTGATCGACCGTGGCTGGCAGTCCCGAGTGGATCGTGACATCAGGGACATAAAAGCAAAGATCGGGCTCATTTAGCCCCTCTCTTTTTGGAAGCCGGCAAGCCGCCATAGGCACCGGCCAAATGGAGGTAGACTTATGAACATTAAACCTTTGATAGCCCTAGCCATAGCACTGATGGCTCTTGCACCACTTTCGACTGCGATGAGGGAAAGCGACAAGCCATCTACCGAGGGAGTCACCGAGGACGTCTTAACAGACAAGCTGGATGCCCTCGCGGTTAGTGTTGATGTCGGATCTTAGCTTCAATGGAGCCATGACTTTTCAGCCATAGTATCGATCTTATCATCATACCCCGATTAAAATTTAGGTCTGAAATATAGATTCAAGCGCCTTAGCCAGACCTTCAACTATCGCCTCTATGCCGAAGAATGAAATAGCAACCATTGCATCAATATTATGCTCTTCAACCATCTCCCAGCAGGGATGGGCGCCATCAGTTGATAATTCACCATAGCGGAATCTACGTGTGAGAATCCCATTTTCGTATAGCACAAGACTGCTTTCATTATAAAAATAACAAGTCTTGTTAAGAGGGATTCTTTCATCTTCAGTGGCGATGGTCAGCTCACGGCGATAATATTGCCCACAATCGGGGCTCAAGAACGATAGGAAGGGCACGATCTTCTTTATGATGCTCTCTAATGTAGAGGCTTCGAGAATGGCTGTTTCATGTTTAACACGTTGTATTTCGATTGCGGCAGGCGCGAGTTCATCCAGTTTCGCATTAAGCTCTGAGAAAGAGCATTTTTGTGGTTTAGCATCTTGCATTAGCTCACCGGATATCACGATTGCCTTCAACGCATAAATATGTTTTGATGCTATGATGCGATTGCATGATACCTATTTAAGCAAAGAGGCTAACTTAGGGGATATGGCGCGAACTACGGTTACCCTCTCAGATCCTTTGATGGAAACTCTAAAGGTATATGCCGCTCGTACCAAAAAGAGCATGCATGCGCAAAGTGAGGTGATAGAAGAGGCCCTTCAGGAGTATTTCGCTAAGCGAAATGTTATGATTGAAGGTCAGCAAAAGAGTGATTAAAAATCAATTTCTAGAAACGACCAATCGAAACCATGACAATTTTATGAGTGCATAAGTTATTCTGTATAACCTGTCCAGTGATAGTCGTCACGTAGTCTATGCGAGGAACACCTTCATAATTTCACAAATGCATAGATCGAAACACGTGATGCGTTAAAATCACGAGCTGGAAAAGGAGGGCTATGATGAGATTATTTAGAAGCTCTTGGAGGATGCCTCGTCAACAGGGCCATGACTTTTCAGCTGTGGAAATGCCAGGATCTGCCCAGTTAGAGGTCGCGCCGACGAAGGGCTTAGCCGGAACCTGGCAAGATGTTATATTGGTGGAACGAAGCACCGTGGCAGGTATAGAGTGATTAGACCTCAAAATAAGGCGGTGGAACTCCACCACAGTCGGTTAGCCAGTACGTTATCAGGAGAGTACGATGATTGAAAACGTTGTAGTTGAACCGATGACAGAGGAATTTATCCTGTGGCGTTGTCTCCATAGCGGACCCCTTTCTCGTGATAACATCGACAAGTGGCCATCCGACAGCAAAATGCCGTGGGAGCGCTTTCGTGAGCGGAACGTGTCGCTTTTAATGAAGCTGACTAGAACTTACGGAGCGTGCGCCATCATTGCGCGTGATTGTGAAGAAATAGTGGGATTGCTTCGGTTCTACCCAAAGGTCGTCTGCAGCATGGAGCACTCTGGTTGGCTTTGCCTTCAGCAAGATTTTCCTGCAGGCCCCGCTGAAAGCGTTTCCGACTTCAGCTTCCCGGTCCTCGCTCAGATAGAGGATAAGACACTCGTAGTTCATTGCTTAATGGCTGGCTCCCCACAGCAGAAGGATAATCCTTACCGGCGAAAGGGCATCGGTGCGCACATGGTCCGGACTTTGATCAGATGGGCTAAAGCAAACGGGTGGGAAAGTATCGAGGCCGATTCATTTGAGGATATTCCCCTCATCTACGAGGTTACAGGCAATGCGGGGCATACATTTTGGGAGAAGCTGGGATTCTGCATTGCAGACAGGCATCCACATCCACATTTACAGGACGGAAATGAGTTCGCCAGAATGCTTGAAGAGCAGGCACGGTCCATCGGCATATCCCCAGAGAAAGCTAGGGATCGTCTCGTTATGCGTCTCGATCTTACTGATCTGAAAAGGCCAACATACGACTAAGAGAAGTGAGGAGCTCACATATCCTCTGCGGGATCTTGACATAATCTTAAAAAGATAAAAGAGCTTCAGGAGCGATACCAGCATTTAGCTCAACTGCTTCGCGGATCAAATAAGGATTTTTTGTCCTTTTCCACTATTCATTAATGGAGGGGGATTGCTAATGAGGAGTCTATGAGAGTTATTAACCTTCGAACTCCTTCCCCGCTAGAACATAAATACGTTTTAGAATCATAAGTGCTTGCTTCAATGGGGCCATGACTTTTCAGCCATGGAAATATGGAAAGACATATATCAGGGAGGAAGTTGCCATTGAGTGCTTCAATGGGGCCATGACTTTTCAGCCATGGAAATCGCCCTGAAGGTCGTGAAGAGCGACCATGTGCTCTTCGCTTCAATGGGGCCATGACTTTTCAGCCATGGAAATCATCCTTCCGAGATGCTCTTCCATCACCAACCGATGCTGCTTCAATGGGGCCATGACTTTTCAGCCATGGAAATCCGGCCGGGCCTGTAGCGGCTCCGGCTTACAGGGGATAGCCCTGGCTTCAATGGGGCCATGACTTTTCAGCCATGGAAATATGCCGTGCCAGACTCGGCCAAGCCTGCCAAATTACCCGCGCTTCAATGGGGCCATGACTTTTCAGCCATGGAAATAACCATGCTGTGTAAAGGCTACTCCGACTTCGGTCTATGCTTCAATGGGGCCATGACTTTTCAGCCATGGAAATAGCCAGGCCGGCAGCTGAGTCCTGCAGCCAGCCGGTGCTTCAATGGGGCCATGACTTTTCAGCCATGGAAATATCATGACCCGCACCGCTTTGCCCTTCAGCCGCTCCAGGCTTCAATGGGGCCATGACTTTTCAGCCATGGAAATGCGGTATTGGAGATGCAGAAGAAGATTCTGGAAGGTCTGCTTCAATGGGGCCATGACTTTTCAGCCATGGAAATCAACTCTCTTAGTAACTGCCATAATTATTTCCTCCCGCTTCAATGGGGCCATGACTTTTCAGCCATGGAAATTGTCCAAGGGCCGTTTAGTCTTGCTAAGTACGCCGTTTGGTGCTTCAATGGGGCCATGACTTTTCAGCCATGGAAATTTTGTGGTGACATAGATGGACACACTCGACGAAGTTGAGCTTCAATGGGGCCATGACTTTTCAGCCATGGAAATCCTTTCATCTTCTCTTTTGAGTCGCTTTAAGGCATATACGGCTTCAATGGGGCCATGACTTTTCAGCCATGGAAATGGAGCTGAGTAAATTGCCAGATATAAAGAACGACACCGCTTCAATGGGGCCATGACTTTTCAGCCATGGAAATCTCTGGCGGCTTTCAAGAAGCGTTCAGCTTCTAGGATAGCTTCAATGGGGCCATGACTTTTCAGCCATGGAAATGAAAAGATAGACATCAAGGCGTTCGGCCAGAAGAAGGCTTCAATGGGGCCATGACTTTTCAGCCATGGAAATATCCTCATCCCATGCCTGTAATGCATACACGTAGGTATAGCTTCAATGGGGCCATGACTTTTCAGCCATGGAAATGTTGGACGTTGGTTTCGAGATTGAGAACTTCGATTGGGGCTTCAATGGGGCCATGACTTTTCAGCCATGGAAATGAACCGCCCGCCGAGATTCGAATCCGCAGGCCAGCGAGAGGCTTCAATGGGGCCATGACTTTTCAGCCATGGAAATAACTGGCAGCTAAGGCGGCCAAAGTCGATGAGATTGAGCTTCAATGGGGCCATGACTTTTCAGCCATGGAAATCGAAATATGGAAGAGGCCAATGTAATCACAGACCTAAGCTTCAATGGGGCCATGACTTTTCAGCCATGGAAATAGTCAGACCATGTGGAAGAGATAGCATTTCGGGATTGGGCTTCAATGGGGCCATGACTTTTCAGCCATGGAAATCTGCCCCGCGACCGGTCTAGCCTGGACCTGGAATGAAGTGCTTCAATGGGGCCATGACTTTTCAGCCATGGAAATAAAGACCTAGTATACGATCTCCTAGCAGCCGACCCCTCGCTTCAATGGGGCCATGACTTTTCAGCCATGGAAATTAACCATAATTCTTGATTACATAATCGCCTAGTTTGGGCTTCAATGGGGCCATGACTTTTCAGCCATGGAAATGGGAGGATCAGGCCGATATGTTTCATGGATGGTGCAAGCTTCAATGGGGCCATGACTTTTCAGCCATGGAAATTGCTACCGATTACATAGCCGCTATAGGCCAATATCTGCGCTTCAATGGGGCCATGACTTTTCAGCCATGGAAATTAGAAGATGCTTAGGGCCAAAAGCCCTCACATCACCATGCTTCAATGGGGCCATGACTTTTCAGCCATGGAAATGCAAGTAATCCTTTTTCTTGTATAACCTCTCTGACTCGCTTCAATGGGGCCATGACTTTTCAGCCATGGAAATACTGAACGATTTGATTGGAGGGGCCAGCTCGCCAGACTTGGCTTCAATGGGGCCATGACTTTTCAGCCATGGAAATGACGACTTCGATATAGTCTATAGCAGGCTCATGGACGGCTTCAATGGGGCCATGACTTTTCAGCCATGGAAATTGCCTCTCCGAGAGAGCCATATCACCAATAGGGGCGCTTCAATGGGGCCATGACTTTTCAGCCATGGAAATTAACCCCCGCGTCTCATGGAGGTCCTGTCACGGCATAGGTGCTTCAATGGGGCCATGACTTTTCAGCCATGGAAATCCGCCCGGCCCGAGAGAGGCCGTTTCAGGCATCAGTGCGCTTCAATGGGGCCATGACTTTTCA
>Ga0074195_1002359_pt1 | contig 21493 bp, 22 predicted proteins | sample EPASupsiteHSE623_FD_64525 | JGI IMG/M metagenome (GOLD analysis project Ga0074195, IMG submission 64525) | Bioremediated contaminated groundwater from EPA Superfund site, New Mexico - Sample HSE6-23 | ecosystem: Environmental > Aquatic > Deep subsurface > Groundwater > Contaminated ...
TCTGACGGAGTGAAAGATAGCAGCAATGAGAGCGCCTGTTCCTGTAAGAGAAGTGCTTCTTCTTCCTGTTTCTGTGCTTTAATTAAAATATCTATCATATTTCTCCCCTGGCTTATTTCGTATGCGCTGTTTCGTAAATATTTTGCGCTTTCCCATACCAGTGAAGCTTCCTTAAAAAGTTTATTACCTTCTGCGATTGTTACCACATCAACGTCGGGGAAAATACTTTTATGTACCTTTTGATAATATGCATGAAGAAGGTCGTTGTAAAGCTCATATGTCTCAAGTGCTTCGGCCTGAAGATTTATTATACGGCATTCTGTTTTCATCTTCTTTTTCGAAGTCTTCTTTTTAAGATCGTCGAAGTTGCTTACTGCCATTTCAAGGTTTTTAAGCTCCAACCATTCGTCCATTATAACTGACGCGTCAGTTAAAAGCTTTGTTGCTTCGGAACGTAGTATTGCAGCTTCGTTAATAATGTATTTATCCCCTTCGTCCAGTTTAACCTTCTGTATTATTTTATTCAGGTTCGACGACTCGGCCAGAGGCGCCTGACCGTATGCATGTAGGTTAATACCAATGGCTGCCATAATTAAAAAGGTTTTTGGATTCATAATAATGAAATTTATTCAACAAAATTAATCCGGATGCAGGTCTCATATCAAGCGAAAATCGACCTGAAATTTATCGTTAAAATACTTTTATTCCGATACGTATAAATACCCTCCCGAGTGAAATAAAACAGGTAATATTTCATATACGATCAGGCAGAAAAACGCTTGAAAACAGGGGTGTGAATGAAATACTTTTGTAATAAACAGAACTGTTATGAAACACACAATAAATATAATTCTTATACTGATATCGGTTTTTAGGATAACTGCTCAGACAAATACCGATTATTTTGGGATGCCAACAGACAAGCCATGTATACCGCAGAATGAAATAAAATTTGTGGGCGACGACATGCCGATTACCGAAATACTTCCCTCGGTTACACTTCCTTCGCCGACGCCTCTGCCTTCGGGAATAGCCTGGGACGGATCATATCTGTGGGTGTGTGGATATAACGAATACAGGATTTTTTGTGTTGATCCCGGAACCGGAGATACATTAAAGACTATACCTTTAAACATACAACGTCCTTACGGGATATGTTACTACGATTCGTCGCTTTATGTACTTGACAACGACAACAGGCGGGTTGTAATACTTAGCTATAGTGGTGCTATTACCGATACATTAAATCTGCTCGAATTTGGTAATATTATCTTTCCAACCGGTTTGTATGTTTGTAGCCAGAGGTTATGGTTCAACGATACAAAAGGAGCAGCATTCGGATATGCCGGTGATTCAACCATGTTTATAATGGACAGACTTTACGGCTATCCTGCATATGCTGATTTTCCTTCAGGAATAGCTTGCGATGGAACAAATATCTGGGTAAACGACAATGCTTCGGGCTCAACTGCCAAGATCAACGGAACCACATTCGAGATGACCCAGCGATTTACTGCCCCCGGCGGACAGTATCCTAATGGCCTTGCATGGGCCGGTAACGGATTGTGGTATATCAATAACGATTCGGATGAAATATATTTTGTTCTGCACGATCTTACTTCTGAAAACATTACAGGACAAAGCGTTAAAAGGTCATTCTACCCCAACCCCGCTAAGGATATTGTTTATTTTAATGAAATTTGCGATGCTGAGCTATTCGATTTTTCGGGCAGACTTGTACTAACGTCTGTAAGGTCGGACAGAATGGATATAGCATCCTTGTCTTCGGGCGCATATCTGCTGAAGAAGGGAGATGTAACAGAAAAGTTAATTATAGGCAGGTAACCTGCTGTAAAAACCCCGGCAGAGCCGGTATAGTAGTTAATTCTACAAAGATTGATACGGCCGAAGACATTGTCGGAGGCCGTACTTTTTTATACAGAACCCATCTTCATGAACGAAGTGAAATGAAGATGGGTGCGAATGCATAGTGGGTCGGGGTTCTGTATAATCCTGAGATGCAATAAGCAACGAAGGATCTGAAGTCAGCTTAAAATACTTAACTTTGATATGTAAATGCAGTATGAGGACTCTTACGCTTTTTATATTTCTGCTGCTTGTCAGCATTTGTGGATCATCTCAGGTCTCGGAAGATGCCTATTCTGTTGTTACGCCTGTTAAGATGAATGTTATTTATATTGGACTGGCAAATCCGGTTGATATACTTGCTCCTGGTCTGAGCGATAATAAAACAATGGTATCAGTTACAGGAGGGAATATTTCAAAAACAGAAATACCACACAGGTATAATATTACTGCAAATAAATCAGGTCGTTTAAGGCTAAAGGTTTTTACTATTGTAAAAGGCGATACAGTTTCGTATGGCGAAAGGGAGTTCAGAGTTAAAAGACTTCCGGATCCTGTTGCTAAAGTTGCAGGCAAAAACAAGGGCAACATTAAAAAAGAACTTCTTTTGGCCCAGACGGGAATTAAAACAGAGTTACTCAATTGTGATTTCGACATTGATTTCAGGGTTGTAGGGTACACTGTAAGTACTATGAACGGAGAGTATATAAAAGAGACAGAAGTAAGCGGGGCTGTATTTACAAAAGAGGTTTACCAGATTATTTCATCATGTAAGCCGGGACAGAAAATATATTTCGAAAATGTAAAGGTTCTGCCCCCCGATGGGTGTGTAAGGAATATCGGTTCATTTTACATTAGGATAGAATGAGAAGGGTCATATCCATATTAGTATGCATTTTATGGTCTGTTCTTTTAAACGCACAGAATAAAGAACGGAGCTTTACAGCCTCTCCTGTAAAAATGAATGTTGTGTACATCGGGATCGAAAATCCTTTTGAAATAATGACGACCTGTAAGAACGAGGATAAAATTGAGGTTACAGTTTCGCAGGGAACAATATCGAAACGGGGTGATTTTAAATATTATGTGAGGCCTGTTAAAACAGGTAAAATGCTCATTTCTGTTTTTGAAATTAATAAAGGGGATACAATTTCTTACGGCTCACACGAGTTCAGGGTTAAGCGAATACCTGACCCGGTACCACGGATTGCTGGTAGGTCAGGAGGTATTATAAACAAGCCACTTCTATTGTCTCAGACCGGAATAGTTGCTTCTCTCGAGAATTTCGATTTCGACCTCAGGTTTAAAGTTCATGCCTATACATTCTTTTGTAACTGCGGAGAATATTCAAAAATTATTGAGGTATCCGGTTCAAAGATCACTGAAGAAGTGATGAATGAGATCAAAAAATGCAGCGGGGGCAGCAAAGTGTTTTTCGAGAATATAAAGGCAGACACACCCGATGGTACAATAAGAAATATTGGATCTATATACTTTGTTATTCAATGATTTTGTAATAATAAAAAGACAGACAATCAGCTTAAAAAACTATCTTTGCTAAAAAAATTAGGTATGAAAAGTTTTTTAATTATTTCAATTTTTATTTTAGTAAGCGTTTCTGTATTTTCTCAGGAGAGTTCAAAAATGTCGAATCCCGTTCCTGCGGTTGCAGGACTTAGTGGAGGTAGTATAGACAAATCTTTATTGCTTTTACAAACCGGCGTGTCGGCTGTTGCGGATAATTCTGATATAAAATATGTGGTGATTGGGTTTTCATTATCTGCATCAATTGCTGGTGTTGAGGAAACAGCTTCTTCGAACACAGCATCATTTACTCCTAAAATGATAACAATTATTAAAAAATGTAAGTCAGGAACTGTGTTAACGATAAGCGATGTTTTAGTAAAGACTCCTGAAGGAATCGTTCGTAATATTGGTAATCTTGTTTTAAAGATAAAGTAATAATAGCGTTAGTCAACAAAAAAGGACACTGTCATTAGCTAAAAATAATTCAGCTTTGAAAAATTTAATTTTTGTTTCGTTTTTACTTCTAGTGAACATTTCTGCTTTTTCGCAGGAAAGCTCAAAATACCACTCTGTTGTTTCGGCAACAAAGATGAATGTAGTTTATATCGGAATGGATAATCCGGTCGAAATTGCTGTTTCAGGCGTTGCCTGCGACAAGATAAAGGTAACCATTACCAACGGGACAATCATTAACGCAGGGCAGTGCAGTTTTTTAGTTAAGCCAGTGAGTTTGGGAGTGCTTACACTGAACGTAGCTGCCGATGCAGGTGGAAAAACAATAGTGGTTGGACAGCACGAATTCAGGGTAAAGAGGCTGCCCGACCCGGTTCCGCGCATAGCTAACATGAACAGCGGCACCATAAGCAAATCGCTGCTGGCTTCACAGACCGGGGTCAAGGCATCGATGGATAACTTCGATTACGACATTTCTTACCAGGTTGTGGGCTATACAGTATCAACAGCAACAGGTGGCAACCTTGTTTCTGTTAGCGTTTCCGGATGCAATTTCAACAAAGAGGTGGTTGATCTTATAAACAAGTGCAGGGAGGGCGACAAGATAATTTTCGAGGATATTAAGGCAAAAGGACCGGACGGCATAGTAAGGAATATCGGCAGTATCGCCTTTAAGGTGATGGAATAACAGGTCTGGTTATTATTATATCACGGGTTGGCGATCTTTATCACTTTAGCGGCCCTTCCGTTTATATACAGGCAGCAGAATCCGCATGAGCCGTTTGATATTTCAGGTTCAGCCTTTATTCTGTTCAGGCCCTCGTGCAGTTTATATGTTTTTATTAGCGAACCGCTTGTATTGTAAAGTTTTATTTCAGCATTTTCGGTAGCCGGAACGGTGCATTCTATCCACGAATTTTCTGTAACTGGATTTGGGAAAACATTCAGGTTATATTTATCAGCTACTATATTGTTGCTCCCTGTGCAAACCATTACTATTACCGAATTTCTGCGCAACTTTACACAGGTTCCGTGGGTGACTGTTACGGTAACGCTAAAGGTTCCGGTATCGGTATATGTATGAAAGGGGTTCATTTCTGTTGAATAGCAGCCATCGCCGAAATCCCACAGCCAGCTGTCGGCATAAGTGTTGTTGCTGAAGAACTGCCCGGTTGCCTCACCATTCTCCAAACAGAGAGTGTCGTTGGAAATAAAAGCGCGGGGCTCAAGATAGTCACATCCCACTATTGGCATGTAAAACCTGCTTAGTGTCCCAATGTTTATCCCGTTCACTTTTTTAGGAACACCTCCAAGCCACAGAGTGTCCTGATGCTCCTTCATAGTAAAGATCCAGTTCATAGCAAGTGAGTCGTTTATTGGCTGCCAGCCAAGCTGACCATTTGAATATAAGTGAATATTATAGTCGAGAGTTGATAAAGCAGATACATATAAACGACCATGGTAGTATTCCATTTCCTGTATTGAATAGCTCCCAATTGAATTAATACCGGTGCTTTCCCAGTAATATCCGTTCCATATTGCAGTGTAATGCGAAGTAAGTACGTCGTTTATTTTATTGAACGAACCTCCTATGTAAATAAAGTTGTTAAAGGTGTCAACAGTCATAATTATAGGGCTGTTTAAATTATTTGTATACCCTATGTTTATCCAGCTGTTACCAGCTCTTTTATACAATTTGTTTGACATGGTCGCATAAAGTTCATCGTAAAGGATCTCGAACTGACTTGCGTTGGGAAAAAAGTAGCCGTAGTCTGATACCTGTGCGCCATCGTATGCTGCAGTGTAAAAGTATGGCGATACCGACTTTTCCCCGGCAATAATTAGTGAGTCGTGAAATGACTTCATGGCCCATACCGATCCAAACTCATATCCGGTATAGCCATGCATCTGGAACCAGCCTCCGCCATTGTACCATCCAAGTCCTTCGGAATTGGGCGCATTGTTGATACTGGAAAATGTACCACCAACAAAGATCAGATTGCGGAATTTTTCAATAACTCTTATGTTTTTTTCAGCAATGCCAACGCTAACAGCCACCCATCCCGCCCCGTTCCATCTGGCTATGCCGTTAAGCTGTACGTTGCCCGTTCTTTCGAAGTCACCACCTACGTAAATATTATTGCCATCAGAACAGAGTGCCATTACTGTAGCGCTTACATGTATAGTATCAATATTGTACAGCGAATCCTTGTTTGCAAAGGTGTGCCACTCCTGTGCTAATGCAGACGCTGCAGCTGTTATCACAAGAAAAATCAAAAGCAGAATCCTGTTCATATTAATTTATACTTTTAACTTATAAATAACACTTTACAAATATATTAAAAAAAGACATTACTGCAAATATGAGGTTATTATTTAAACACAATAAATCCGTTCTGAGTCTATTGTTAGTCTGCGATTTCGGGACTTACCTTCTAACAGGTTCAGGGTTTCAGACCGGAATGACGTTTTTTTCGTCGTCATCTGAACTCGATTCAGAATCTTAAAATGAGTAACAAACTACGATTCCGGGGCAAGCCCGGAATGACGTTTTATTACCATTCATAACGCTAAATAATCAGCGCATTGGTCGCAATTGTTTTAAAATAATTACTTCAGCAGGGTTACAAAAGAGGTGCTTATACGACAGTACAAAAAAGGATATTGTCATGAGCGACGAAGTAATACGTATTTATTCGGGTACCAGGGTTACCGAAATAAGGCAGGACGATATTATCTGCTGCGAGGCTTCAGAAAACTGCACTAAGCTTAAAACTGTGAACGGAGAAAGAATGTTTCCCCTTCCGCTTAAAATAATGGAAGAGAAGCTGAACGAAAACAAATTTTTAAGGATCAGCAGGTCTTGCCTTGTAAACCTGAGTTATATTACTGGATTCCAGCCCGAAAAAAGGGAAGTGATCGTAGGAGAAAATGAGGTTCACGTTATTTCAGTAAGAAAAAGGACCGCCTGCTGTAAAAGGATAAATTCTACAGGCACACAATGCATAATGCGACATTGATCATAATAAAAAACAGAGCGAGAATGATTCTTCCACCCGCTACAGTCATTCTCCGCTCTCATTCTCACTCTGTTTTTGTACCCGAAGCCGGAATTATTTCTGTTTTGGCAATATTATAACCCTCCATGAATAAGTCTTTTTCTATCAGAAAAAAAATCTGAAAACAGGAAAATACAATAGAGACAAATAAGAAAAAAAGAAGCAAAAAATATTTTTACCCTCTCTTTTACCCGATTTTTTTATTCAGAAAATAGTTTGGAAATTAGTGTCTGAAATTAAAACAATTACACTATGTCAGCAGTATCTTTTTTCCTGAAAATGGTATGAATGTACGTACTTGCCTTAGATGTACTTATCCTGTCAATAATTGTATATTTCAGAAACACAGATGTCGCAATTATTGTTCTGTCTGTAATAATAGGAGCAGTTGACTACTATATAGGTGCAATACCAGGATTTTTCTTTGCATATGTGATGGCGTGGGGAGGAATACCGATTGCCTTGGGTGGATCAGCCAGAAGGGAAAAAGAATCTGATTGATTACTTTACCTCTAATAGGAAGAACTCCTCTATCAACTTTTTTATTGGCATCTCAATCATCTTATAGGCATCTCGTTTTTCTTCTGCAATTGAGTTCTGATCAAGTGACAGAAATGAAATAACAGGAAGGGGGATATCAAGAGCCACACTTATTTTTTGAAGTGTTTCGATAGTAGGAATTCTTTCGCCTGACTCTATCTGAGAAATATATGTTTGAGAAATCCCTGTTTTTTTATGGATGTCCATTTGGGATAGTTTCTTTTGTTTTCTCAGTCCTTGTATTGTCAGTCCAATTTTTTCCATATTAAGGTGGGTTAAAGAACAGATACAGACGGCCTATCCATTTTGCGATAGCACAGCCATTATCGCCTGTATCGTCCTTATTTATTTCATTTTGAAGTTCATTTATTAACCTGCTTAGTTCCCTTCTATATTTCGGAGGTAATAGTTTTTTTGATTTTATTTCAACAAGCAAGATTAAGATTTCGGAAAGAGTTACTTTTTTTGTTTTCATTGGCCAAATTTGATTTTAAAGATGATACACTAAAATGATCTATAAACAATGTATCATAATTATCAAATTTACCAGTAGAAATCAAGTCGAAATACTCAAATAAGGATGACCATAATGAACAACACTGTATGCAATGTTGTTTTATTTGTAGAAGAGATAAAATTTCGTTAAAGAAAATTCTTTCAGCAAAGCACCCTTTAATATAAGAAACTATATTACTTGCCTCAAAGAAAAGAAAATATAATAAGTTGTATGCTTCAAACCAAATATCATTTAAAACACTCTTGTTTTTGGAAAAAAGAGATCCAAAATGACTTACGATATCATTCGCAAAAGTCAAACAATCTATTGTTGCTTGTCCAGAGTAATAATCTTTGGTTTCATTTATTATTGCAGAATATACTTCTTCCCTAATATTTGGCTTTCTGTGTCTGATAAATCGAAAAAAGTCACTAAGGAAAATATCCTTAGAGAAAATATGACTGTCTTTTACAGATTCAATAATACTATTTGCTAATATGCTATCAGTTGCATATAGGTGTTTGTAGTACTTCTTTGTGTTCTCTGTTAAAATATACCCATCAATATCAACATTCATTGCTTCAAGCTGATAAGGTATTGGTTCAAATTGATAAGGCATATATTGAAAGTCGAAGTCAAGCATCGCGTTATCAAACTTATACGATTTGAGTCCTCTTGAACTTTTTCTATTTACAGATCTAATAGGTTCTAACATAAAAATATAATTTCAACGACAAAGATACATAAAATATTAACCAATTGCAATAATTAAGGGATGTTTTATTAACAAGATATAAACAGTACGGTTTTTACATAGAGATAAATAATGTTTTACTCTCTTTTTTACCCTACAAAAAACGAGCCAGACCTACGTTACAGTAAATCTGGCTCTTCTCGTTTTAGTTGGTACCCGAAGCCGGAATCGAACCGGCACGGCCTTTGGGGCCACAGGATTTTAAGTCCTGCGTGTCTACCTATTCCACCATTCGGGCCTCCACTGAAAAACAAACCCGCTTACGCGGGCTGCTTTTGCTGAGCGGGAAACGAGACTCGAACTCGCGACCCCGACCTTGGCAAGGTCGTGCTCTACCAACTGAGCTATTCCCGCAAAAGAGGCTGCAAATATAATATGATTTTTTAAAACAAAAAAATTTTTTGGAACAAGGCCGGAGTAAACGCATCTAAATTTTACTTTTTTTGAGCTATCTGTTTTTTTAGCTCTGGATGTGGTTTCACCACAGACCCCGATTTTTTTTACCAGCAAATCTGCTATTAGACTCAGGGATAACGTGCGGGCAGGCAGGCCGAAATGGGTGGCCGAGTGGGAGTGAATGCCTGTTTGCTTAGCCATGAGAGCAAGGGCGCTTGCGTTCAGAAATGGAACTTCTTGAAGTTTTCTTAAGCAAAGTTCATTATTTCACCGGTTGAGTTACATTTCTGTTAAACCCTTGCCGCATGGCTTAGCAAACAGGCAGAGGAACAGGCATCATTTCGGCAAGGCGTTTCCTGCCTGCCTGCCGGCAGGTTGGTGACTTTTTTCGCATTAAAAAAGTCACTAGAGGTTTGGAGAGAATCTCCAAGGGCAGCTATTACAAACGTATAGCTTATCAAATACATTTCATTTATAAATAATGATCCGGTTCCCCTGGGGACAAGGTCTTGTACCTTAACTTATATAAATGATCAAGACCTTGGAGATCCTGATACAAATTATAAAGTCGGCAGCAGTTTTTCTATCACATCGGGGTACCAGCGATATTCGAGTTCGTGGACCTTTTGCGCAATTATTTCAGGCTTTTCGAAAGGTGAAATACTGATCTTTTCCTGGTGTATTATCTGTCCTTCGTCGTATTTTTCATTTACATAATGTATGGTGATACCTGTTTCGGTGTCGCCCGATTCTGAAACTACCTTGTGAACGTTGTCGCCGTACATGCCTTTGCCCCCGTGTTTAGGCAGTAGTGCGGGGTGGATATTTATAATCCTGTTTGGAAAAGCAGCTATAATATCAGACGGAACCAGCCACATAAATCCCGCAAGTATTATAAGGTGAGGATTCTTTTCTTTAAGCACCTGTAATATCTGTCCCGAGTTCCATTCGTTTCTGCTGAAGACACGGCAGCGCACACCAAGCCTTTCGCATCGTGCAATAACCCCGGCAGTAGGATTCGGGGTCATCACCTTCTCCACCCGTGCTTTTCCCTTACAGCGGAAATATGTAATAATGTTCTCGGCATTTGAACCGGATCCTGATGCAAAAATTATAAGCTGTTTCATAAATACTATTAATTTGCAAAGGTATGCATTGGCAATAAAAAACAAAACAACTGGTATTAATTGCACGAGTTGGTGTAAAGAAGGGTTGGTTAAGATATACGTTTGTCTAATGCTGAGTACTTTACCTCAGACAAATAAACGTTATTAACATTGTTAACCAGCATCATTACAGGCTGTTCATAAAATAGTTAATAATCTAGATATTTGCCACCGTGCAGACTTTCATGTAATTAATCAGCAAAATCTATAGATTTTATCAAAAAAATTTGATTAATCCGCTTCCTTTCATTTTCTTTGCATTCTCAAATTTTAAAATTGGAATATTAACTTAATTTTTTGTGTATGTCAGACATTGCTTCAAGAGTAAAAGCCATCATCGTTGACAAACTAGGTGTTGACGAAAACGAAGTAACCAACGAAGCCAGCTTCACCAACGATCTTGGCGCTGATTCACTGGATACTGTTGAGCTCATCATGGAATTCGAAAAAGAATTCAACATTGCAATTCCCGACGATCAGGCAGAACAGATCGCCAAGGTAGGAGATGCTATTTCTTACATCGAAAAGAACGCTAAGAGCTAAAAAAAAGGATTTTTATGGAATTAAAACGGGTAGTAGTTACGGGATTGGGGACGATCAATCCTCTGGGCAATTCTATTTCAGAATATTGGGATAACCTAAAAAACGGGGTAAGTGGCTCAGAACTGATTACCCGTTTTAATGCCGAAAAGTTTAAAACCAAGTTTGCCTGCGAAGTCAAGAACTTCGATCCAAATACTTATTTCGACCGTAAAGAGGCCAGAAAAATGGACCGCTATGCTCAGTTTGCTCTTGTTGCTGCTGACCAGGCTGTTAAAGATGCCGGCATCGAAAACACTCCCGACAAGGAACGCACTGGTGTTATCTGGGCATCCGGGATCGGCGGTATGGAAACTCTTACAGAAGAATTTAAAGCGTATTTTACTGGTGATGGAACTCCACGTTTTGGTCCCTTTTTCGTTCCTAAAATGATCTCCGATATTGCAGCCGGCCTTATTTCTATCAAATACGGTTTTATGGGTCCCAATTTCGGAATGGTCTCTGCTTGTGCATCAGCTTCTAATGCCATCATCGATGCCGCCACTTATATCCGCATGGGATATGCCGACATTATTGTTACCGGAGGTTCCGAAGCTTCAATAACAGAAGCCGGTGTTGGTGGTTTCAATTCCGCACAGGCATTATCTACAAGAAACGATGATTATAAAACCGCATCACGCCCGTTCTGCAAAACCCGCGACGGTTTTGTTATAGCAGAAGGCGGAGCAGCTCTTATTCTCGAAGAATATGAACATGCAAAAAAACGCGGTGCAAAGATATATGCAGAAGTCATAGGTATCGGTATGTCTGCCGATGCTCACCATTTAACAGCTCCGCATCCCGAAGGTCTGGGTGCAAAACTGGTTATGACCAATGCAATTAAAGATGCAAACATTCAGCCTTCAGAGGTTGATTATATAAATGTTCACGGAACCGCAACCCCACTGGGAGACATTGCCGAAACAAAGGCAATCGTTAGTGTTTTCGGTGAAAGTGCCTATAAACTTAACATAAGTTCTACCAAGTCGATGCACGGACACCTTCTTGGTGCAACCGGCGCTGTTGAAGCTGTTGCTGCAATACTTGCAATAGTTAACAACACGGTTCCGCCGACAATAAACTGTGTGGAACGCGACGATCAGATAGATCCAAAGCTTAACCTTACATTCCACAAGGCCGAAGAACGAACAGTAAACTGTGCGCTTTCTAACACCTTTGGTTTCGGCGGGCACAACGCTTCTATCATTTTCAGAAGAATCTGATAACAGCAGCCTTTGTTTTTCTCTTTTTTAAATCGGTCTCGTCAAAAGAAATGGCAGAGAAAAGCATTGTATTTTCAGATAAGTTCAGTTATAGGAAGATCTCCTGTTCTTGAGGAATACTACGACCTTGCCCTTACCCATCGTTCAGCATCCATACACCTTACAAAAGGTTTTGCCGTAAACAACGAAAGGCTCGAATTCCTTGGCGACAGCATACTTAACGCTGTGGTTTCCGATCATCTTTTTCACCTTTTTCCTAACGAAAACGAAGGCTTTTTAACACAGCTGAAAAGCAAGATCGTTTCCAGGGTTTTTCTTAACGAGGTGTCGTGTAAACTAGGATTGCCAAAGCTCATACATTCACAAACTCCATTCGAAAAAACAAATATTCCCGGAAACGTCCTCGAAGCTTTTATAGGTGCGGTATATCTTGACCTTGGCTTTAACGAGGCTAAGCAATTTGTAATAAGAAAAGTTGTAAATGAGGCCGATATTGATGAACTTCTCAACACCGAAACTAATTATAAAGGAAAGGTGATAGACTGGGCCCAGAAAAACCACTTTGTTTTTTTATTCGAGACAGAGGAAAAAGAAATTATAGATAACGGAGTAAAGAAATTCGAAAGTTGGTTTGTTGTAAATGGCGAAAGATATGGCAGGGGAGATGGGACAAGTAAAAAAGAGGCAGAGCAGAACGCAGCAAAAGAGGCCTGGGAACGTATTTTTAAGCCGAATTAAGCTTTTCAGCAGAGTTTAAACTCAGGAATATTCCTATTTTTACACAAATTAATATAATGGAAAACAAAAAAGTTATCCTGATGATCCTTGACGGGTGGGGCATTGGCGACGGTTCCCGTTCCGACGTGATAGCAACTGTGGGTAGCCCTCAGATATCAGCATTAAAAGAAAAATATCCTCATTCACACCTCCTAGCCTGTGGCGAAAACGTGGGACTTCCAGAAGGACAAATGGGAAACTCAGAAGTAGGACATCTGACCATAGGAGCAGGCAGAATAATATACCAGGATCTTGTGCGCATAAACAAGGCTGTGGAAAACGGAGATCTCAAAAAGAATAAAACCCTTACTGATGCATTTGCATATGCAAAAAGTAACAATAAAAAACTGCACCTTATAGGACTTGTTTCTGATGGTGGTGTGCATTCCGAACTAACTCACCTGCTTGCACTGTGCGACATGGCTGTGGAGAACGGACTGCAAAAGGTTTTTGTTCATGCACTTACCGACGGCCGTGATACAGATCCCCGCAGCGGCAAAGGATACCTGCAGGAACTGGCAGATCATATCGAAGGGGGTCCGGTTAAAGTTGCAAGTCTTTGCGGCCGATATTACACAATGGACCGCGACAAGAGGTGGGAGCGTGTGCGCGAAGGTTACGACCTGCTTGTGTCGGGTAAGGGAAAACCATTTCGTTCGGTGATCGAAGCCATACAGGAATCATACAACAATGAAATTACAGATGAGTTCGTTAAGCCTTCTGTAATGGTTGATGAGACCGGTAAACCAGTTGCCACTGTGGAGGAAGGTGATGTGTTCCTCTGTTTTAATTTCCGTACCGACAGATTGCGTGAACTGACAGTTGCTCTTACTCAAAAAGATATGCCAGACATGGGAATGAAAACCATACCGCTTTACTATTTAACCCTTACCCGTTACGATGAGACGTACAAAAATGTTCACGTTGTTTTCGACAACCAGAATATTAATAATACCCTTGGAGAATATCTTTCTTTTCTTGAAATAAAGCAGTTAAGGATTGCTGAGACTGAAAAATATGCGCACGTTACATTCTTTTTCTCCGGCGGCCGCGAAGAGGTTTTTAAGGGAGAAGAAAGGGTGCTTATACCATCACCAAAGGTGGCTACATATGACCTGCAGCCCGAAATGAGCGCCCCGCTTGTAAAGGATGCTGTTATTGCTGAGCTTGCGAAGGAAAAGTTCGATTTCATCTGTCTTAACTTTGCAAACGGAGATATGGTGGGGCATACAGGTATATACGAGGCCATATCAGACGCAGTAAAAACAGTTGATAATTGTGTAGGTGAAGTAATATCTGCTGCTTTGAAACACGGCTACCAGGCAATGATTATTGCTGATCATGGAAATGCCGATTATGCAGTAAATCCAGATGGTTCACCAAATACAGCCCATTCACTTAACCCTGTTCCTTGTATTATTGTAAGCGACCGGTTTAAAAAAGTTGTTCCCGGAAATCTTTCTGATGTTGCACCTACAGTGTTAAAGATGATGGGTATAAAGCAACCTTCTGAAATGACAGGCAAAGCTCTGGTTGAGTAATTCGTGGTATGATTCCCGGGGAGAGTAAAAAAAACAAAAGTCTTTTAAATAAATGCTCGACATCGAAGGAAAAATAGTCAGTTTCGAGGTACTTGAAAAAAAGTTTTGTTGTAATCCAACAGAATGTCTTGGAACCTGTTGTGTCCAGGGCGATTATGGTGCTCCGCTCGAAGATGAAGAAGCAGCAGAGATCGAAAAATACTATCCTGTATTTAAAAAATACATGCTTCGAAAAGGAATTGCAGAGGTAAAGAGGTCGGGATTCTCTGTTCCTGATATTGAAAATGTACCAACCACACCTTTAATAAAAGGCAGAGAATGTGCATATGTGTACTACGACGGGGATGTGGCAAAATGTGCTATAGAGAAAGCTTTTTTTAACGATGGCATAGCATTCCGCAAACCAATATCATGTCACCTGTATCCGATAAGAATAAAAAAATACAAGGAGTTCGAAGCGGTGAATTTTCATAACTGGCATGTATGCTACTCTGCAAATGTAGTGGGAGAGGAAAAAGGAGTAAGACTTATAGACTTTGTAAAAGATGCTCTTGTTCGCAAATACGGACAGAGTTGGTACGATATGCTGGTATATGCAGCAGAAAACATAAAAATACAAAGAGAGAAGTAATTTTACTTCTCTCTTTTTTATAATTAACAATTTATATTACTTGCTAAAATCTTTTGTTGCATTGTCTTTCTGAGTCATCAGGGATACAACAACAAGAGTTATAACAGCAAGAGGTATTGAGATAATACCGGGGTTGTCGAGTGGTATAAGAGCATCAGCCTTTGCAAGTCCGTACTTTTCGTACATGGTTGGAGAGAAAAGGATTATTCCGATTGATGAAATGATACCAACCACAATTGACCATGCTATACCCTTTGCAGTAGTCTTTTTCCAGAACAAAAGGAAGAGTATGGCTGGCAGATTCGCAGATGCCGCAACTGCAAAGGCAAGACCAACAAGGAATGAAACGTTCATACCCTTGAACAGGATACCCAGTATGATAGCGATTATTCCAACACTTATTGCTGCAATCTTCCCAGCTTTTACCTTGCCCTTATCAGACATCTGTTTGTTCAGATATTTATCAAAAAAGTCGTGAGCTATAGCACCTGAAGAGGCTACAATAAGGCCGCTGACGGTTCCTAAAACTGTAGCAAATGCAATTGCAGAAATTATAGAGAAAAGACCTACACCAAAGTATTTTGCAAGAAGAGGACCCGACATATTGCTGCTTTCTACATCAAGTACACCGTTTATCATAGCACCCAAACCCATATACAGAGTAAGGATGTAAAAGAAACCTATTGATGCAATGGCAACAATGGTTGATTTACGGGCTGCACGCTGACTGGGTACCGTGTAGTAGCGGATAAGTATATGAGGTAAAGCGGAAGTGCCAAGGAACAGGGCAAGCATAAGTGAGAAGAAGTTAATACGGTCCCATCCGGTAGCACCCGATTCGGGAGATAGTTTATAAAGAAGACCAGGGGTCATGACACTTTTACCGGATGTGGGATTCTGATACCAAACAGCAACCTTATCGTTGCCATCTTTAAAGCTCTTTTTTGCAAAACGAACAATCTCGCTGTTCTCGATGGTTTTAATAAAGCCAAAGGGTCCCAACGGTCCTGTCTCCGTTATTTCTTTACCATCTTTAGTGATCTTGCAGACGTGTCCTACCTGAAAGAATTTTTTCTCTGATTTAGGAGCGCCGTTATATAGTTTATCTCCATTAGAAAGTTCAGTAATGAATATCATCTCTTCCAATTTCGGTTCTTCCTTTGCATTCAGGTGATACCATCCGATCTGATTGTCTTTCTGTAATTTAACAAAGACCTGCTTTTCTACCACTTTTGTTGATAGAAGGGCATATGTCGAATCGCTTACACTTACAACTGTATCATTCTGAACGGTTGCAGGAATTGTAACGAATTTGTGGTAATTGTCGTTAGGAGAAATATTTATACCATTATTCAAAATATAAATGGTAAGTATTGTTGAGAAGAAAACAAGAAGCGCACCTTTAATAAATTGGACATATGTTGTTGATGTCATACCTGCTGTTGCAACAATAAAGATCACTATAGATCCGACAATCATTACTCCCATCCAGTGTGGCAGACCTAAAAGAGGAACAACAAGGTCACCAGCCCCTACCATCTGAGGAATCAGGTAAAACAACGAAACTATAAGTGTGCTTATAGCGGCTGAAAGTTTAATAGCCTTTGAATTAAACCTGGAATCAAGAGCGTCGGTAAAGGTATATTTTCCGAGCTTTTTAAGAGGTTCTGCAACAAGGAACAAAGCTACCACCCATCCTGCAAGGTAACCGATAGAATATAAAAAGCCATCGTATCCCGAATAAGCGATCATACCGCAAATCCCAAGGAAGGAAGCAGCTGAAAGATAGTCGCCTGCAAATGCTATACCGTTAACGGCCCAGTGAATTGTACCTCCTGCTGCGTAGTAACTTGAGGCTGATTTTGTCTTTCTTGCAAAATAGAAAGATAAGGCTAGAACTAATCCTACAATGAAAAGGAATATTATTACCGCCCAATTGGAAACTTCATATATCATAATTCAGTAGTTTTTTAGTTTTTATTCATTTTGTCTTCCATTTTTGTGCAGAAATAATTATAGATGAAACCCATAATTATTGCAAGAACTATAAGCCCAAACCCATAAACAATGGCTATGTTCTGTTCCGCTAAAACCTCTAACCCCATCAGCGAAGGAGCAAAAAGGCCGATTGCAACAAATCCTGCGTACACCAGTGTGTAAATAATAAACATGTAGACACCAAGCTTGGCTTTTTTTGCCGCCGCTTTGTCAGTGCCGATTTCTACTGCCGGTTCGTGTAACATACTTTTCTTGTTTTTAGTTTTAAAGCGACCAAGATAATGACAAATCTCATGTTATTTATTGAAAGATAACATTGATGTAAAGCAACCTATTTGAATAAATTAAGGCTAATATGCTTATTAACAGTTCAAGTGTGTTTTGAATCAGGATGAAAATACTCGAATTAAATGTTCAATATGCTGAAAAAGAGAGTGATTCTATAATGGGTATTCGAATCAAATCTAAGCTTCAAAAATAGGTGTAAAAAAGAAGTACTATATTTACACATAGAACTTAATGTGATTATAATATAAGTTTAATGAAAATTCAGTACTGTTCAGATCTTCATCTTGAATTCGAACACAACAGTAAATACATGGAAACTTTTCCATTAAAGAAAAGCGGAGAGGTTCTTATACTGGCTGGTGATATAATCCCATTGCATGATGAGTTTTTTAATTCTCCTTTTTTTAACAGGATCTCGGAATTATATGATGAGGTTTTCTGGGTACCCGGAAATCATGAATTTTATTATTGCGATATAAAAGATTACAGTTCGTCGTTTGAGATTAAACTTAAAAAGAACGTCAGAATACTTCATAATAAAGAACTGGAATATAAGGGGGTTCGTTTTGTTTTTTCTACAATGTGGTCGAAGATATCGCCTGCACACGAAAAAGAAATCGAGCAGGGAGTATCTGATTATGCCTGCATACTAAACAATGGAAAAAAATTAAAGGTAAAAGAATCAAATCAGCTTCATAACCAGAGTATGTTGTTCCTTAAAGAAGCGTTAAATAAAAAGAATAGTAAGACAGTTGTTGTAACACACCATCTTCCATCTGATCTCTGCAATTCGCCAGAATACAGAAACAGCCCGGTAAATGAGGCGTTTTGCACCGATTATAACAAGCTTATTTTTGAAAGCGGAGCAAGCTTCTGGATTTATGGACACAGCCACTTTAATCAGAAACCTGTTTATATTAACAAAACGATTCTGCTTACAAATCAACTTGGTTATGTAAAACAAAACGAGCAGTTCGATTACAGAAACAATGCTTTTTTTGTTTTGTGATTCTTAGGTCTTCAGGCGAAAGTCAAGGCTGATCTTATTCTGATATGCAGGTAACATTGAAAGGGACTTCTTTAAATGAGAGAATTCTGGTTCTGTCAGATATTTTGTGTTCAGCAGGTTACTTACGTGTTCGTGGTTTTCAATTTGTTTCACCTGATTCTTAAGTCTTAACCTCATCAGAAAATTGTAAATGTAAGTGATTTCTTCAATAGTAATACTGGCGACCGACTTTTTGATTTTTAATGCATTAAGCCTGTCTACTGTGTTTGTTTTCCATACGTTATTCTGAAGAGCATAAACTCGTGCGAACATTACTATATGACTTAAACAGCCTTTAATATCTATTGTCTCGCCTGCTTTTTCGGTAAAAGGTGAAGCAGAGGAAATCTGGGCAACTTTGGTATTGTATGCAGTAGACGCGAGATGGAACATAAAAACATTCTGTTTCGACAGCAGGATATCAATATTTGTTCGTAATCTTTCAGCAAAGCCAGGGTCTCCGTATACATTCCTGAAATCGAAGAATATTATTGCATCGAGCAGGTTTTGTGGTTCGGGAGATGTAATCCAGTTCGCAAAATACCTTATCCATTCACTAACCGGCTTATTCCAGGCAGGATTTTTTGCCATGACATTTCCTTTGCAGAAAGAATAACCAATAAAGTGCAGGGAATTACATACCTTTTCTCCAAGTGTCATAAAATATGCCCTGACCTCATCTTCATTTTCCTTTGGCACATCCTCATAAATAATTGCATTATCCTGGTCGGTAAGCAGACTTTCTTCCATTCTGCCCTCGCTACCCATACATATAAACGAGAAGTTACAAGGAGGTTCTCCGATGTCGTTTATTGTGATTTCAATAAGACGTTTAATTACTGAATCTGAAAATGAAGATGTGATCCTTATTATCTGAGCAGCTGGCATGTCGTTCAAAACAAGTGATTTTACGAAAGACTGAAGGAGAGAGTATTTTTCCTTAAGCTCATTAATATTTATTGCTTTTTCAGCGCTATCTTTAAGAAAGAACAAGGAACCTGTAAGATCCTTTCTGAATTCATTTATTGAAAACAATCCACTTACTTTATTTAGATTGTCTTTAACAGGCAGGTAGCTTATTTTCTTTTCATTGCATATCGAAAGAGCATCGCTTAAAGTCAGGCTATCATCAGCATATATAACAGGAGAACTCATAACCAGATAAACGGGATTTCCGGAATTCAGACCAAGTTGCAATACTCTGTTTTTAATGTCATTCCCTGTTAATATTCCAATTATATCCTTATTGTTCTTTGTGACCAGCAGTACGTCTGTTTTTCTTTTTGTCATCATTTCAACAGCCATTTCCACACTGACGTCCGAATCAATTTTATTTACCGGTTGAAGGAATTCTCCTATTGGTCTTTCGGACAGGAATTGTTGTGTTTTAAGAGAAGCTACTACGGATCTGTAATTATCCTTTTCGATTTCATTATCAGTAATATCTTCGATAATTCCGTCGCAAATCATATAATTAGATCCTTCGTTATTAAGAACTACCAGAGAAAGAGAAACTATGGTATGTCCGTTCTTTTTGCTTTGTATCCTTATCACTTTATTTTTAACAAAACCATCCTCTGTCAGGTTCTTTCTTATATCCTTAAGGTCGTTTGATTCGGTCAGAAACCTCAGTATATTCACTTCTGAAAGGTCCTTAAAACTTTCGAAACCAAATATTTTAATTGCAGTTTCGTTTGCATAGATGAACTTTCCGGAGTTGTCAATTCTTGCTTTGAAAAAGCCAAGGTTAAGGGTATTGATAAGTTTATGATAGTCGACATTTGCTTGTGTAACTCTTTTGTCGGGTGAAATGTCTTTAATAATCAGTATGTTTACCTGTGTGCCATAAAAGTCAGCCACAGAAGACGTAACAGCAACTTCAGAAACCTCTCCGCTTCTGTTTAACAGATTCAGCTCAAACTGACCTTCTTTTATTGTACTTTGTTCAAATATCTCAATTATATCCTTATTGTTTTTTCTGCTTATGAGTTCCCTGAAGTTTCTGTTAATAAGTTCAACACTGTTGTAGCCGGTTATTTTTGTAATTATATTGTTTGAAAAGCTTATCCTTCCGCTGGTAAGCATAATAAGTCCTTCGGTAGCGGCCTCTACCAGCGCCCTGTATCTTTCTTTTGATTCCTTCAGTTCCCTTTCAGCCAGAACTCGCTTGCGCTCTGCCATAAGGCTCTGGTTTGAAATATAAAAAAGTAAAATAGCAATTACCAAAGTTATTGTTGCTGAGATCCATATAAGACTAGTTGTAAGAGCAGAGATCTCTTTTTCAACATCTTCGATATAAACCCCGGTGCCGATAACCCATCCCCATGGTTTAAAAACTCTTACATACGAAAGTTTAGGTACTATCTTAAGAGAGTCGTCTTTCCATTGCCACATGTAGTCAACATACCCGTGTTCAGATTTCTTTACAGTATTTACAAACTCAACAAACATTCTCTTTCCGTGAGGGTCTTTAAAATCGTTGAGGTCCTTTCCGTTTAGGTCTGGTCTGAAAGGGTGCATAACCATGAAAGGCCTCATGTCTGTTATCCAGAAATAATCCTTGCTTTCTTCTCCATATCTGAGATATTGTATTCTTGAGATTGCTGTAACCTGAGCATCTTCGCGAGATAGCAGACCGTCTTTTTCGTCTTTTTCGTATTTAGCAAGAATACTCCACGCTGAATTTGTAAGCTCTTTTATCATTTCACGTTTTCCGTTCATAATATTTTCTTCAAAACGCGGAATGATAATAAGATAAATAGTAAGTATAAACAGTAGTATAGTTATAATTGTCGGGAGGATGATCTTTAAATAGTTCTTTTTCATCTTTGCGTAGTCGCAATTTATATCAGCAAATGTAATTATTTTTTTAAGTCGGGTAATTCCGGATGTATCAAATTTATGATATCTGTCATGGTCGTTCAGACCATTGTATAATTACATTTTAGTATAATTTTAATCTTATTTTAAAAAACATATAATAAAGATTGATATAAAACAACTAAATAAAACAATATATTTGAAAAAAAAATGGTCTATGAAATTCACAAAGGAATTTAATTGTGCTGAGTGCCGGATTAAATGCGAGGTCTACAAAACCGTTCTTGCTCAAGGAAGGGATTACAGAGAAATTCATCCGATGCAGGTAAAT
>Ga0074195_1002360_pt1 | contig 21493 bp, 18 predicted proteins | sample EPASupsiteHSE623_FD_64525 | JGI IMG/M metagenome (GOLD analysis project Ga0074195, IMG submission 64525) | Bioremediated contaminated groundwater from EPA Superfund site, New Mexico - Sample HSE6-23 | ecosystem: Environmental > Aquatic > Deep subsurface > Groundwater > Contaminated ...
ATTGGTATAATAGGTTTTTCCGTCACAGTTGACGGTTTTCCCTTTTCCTGAGTTTGGTGAAAACTGTGCTATTCCCCATGCTACAAGCGGATAGATTACTGTAAAGAAGATAACCATCACGACGGTCAGCTTAATAGCTGGTAAGATATGTTCTTTCATACGTTTTTCGTTTCAATTTAACTGTGTATAATTTGCGTACTAAACGTCATTACTTTTCTAAAGGACATCGACGTATGGAACTCGCCAAAATAATTATTCACTTGGGTGAAAGCGATGGCTTTAATGGCTCGTTTCATTTTTTTCTCTGTTTTTAAATGAATATGGAAACGATAATATCAATCAATTTTATCCCGGCGAAAGGAACCATTATTCCTCCTAATCCATAAATCAAGAGGTTTCTGCGGAGTAAAACGCTTGCGCCAACGGGCTTATAAGCTACCCCTTTCAAGGCCAGAGGAATGAGCAACGGAATAATGATGGCGTTGAAAATAACTGCCGACAGGATGGCACTTTCAGGACTGGTCAGGTGCATAATATTTAATCCCTGTAATGCAGGAATGGCGGTGATGAACAGGGCGGGAATAATCGCAAAATACTTGGCAACGTCGTTTGCTATGCTGAACGTAGTCAGCGCTCCTCTTGTCATCAATAGTTGTTTGCCGATCTCAACAATTTCGATCAGTTTGGTGGGGTCGTTGTCCAGATCGACCATATTTCCTGCTTCTTTTGCTGCCTGCGTACCGCTGTTCATGGCCACCCCCACGTCTGCCTGGGCGAGGGCAGGAGCGTCATTGGTACCGTCACCCATCATGGCCACCAGGCGGCCTGCGGCCTGTTCTTTTTTAATGTATTCCATCTTATCTTCGGGTTTGGCTTCGGCAATGAAGTCATCCACACCGGCTTTTTCGGCAATGTATTTTGCCGTAAGCGGGTTATCGCCGGTGACCATCACCGTCTTTACTCCCATTTTCCGGAGTCGGTCGAACCGCTCGCTAATGCCGGTTTTTATGATGTCCTGTAACTCAATTACACCCTGTGCCTCGTTGTTTTCGATAACCACGAGCGGAGTTCCGCCATTGGAAGATATTCCCGTTACAATTTCATCCAGCTCCTCCGGTAGTTTACGGCCGGCATTCTCAACAATGTTTTTTATGGCATCATAAGCTCCCTTTTTAATGCTGGTATTCCCGAATTCTATTCCGGAAGAGCGGGTTTGTGCAGTGAACTTGATGTACCTGGGGTTTTCAGGTTTAAATCGGTTAGGATCAATTCCGGCTAATTCAACAATCGATTTACCTTCGGGTGTTTCATCTGCAATGGAGCTAAGTGCCGCCAGGTGTATCAAATGTTGCTGATCCACCCCGTTTACAGTGTGGAACTGTGTCGCTTTCCGGTTACCGATGGTAATGGTCCCGGTTTTATCGAGAAGCAGAACGTCAATGTCTCCTGCAGTTTCCACAGCCTTCCCGGATTTGGTTATCACTTTTGCACGTAATGCCCGGTCCATCCCCGCAATACCTATCGCTGAGAGCAAGCCACCGATGGTTGTCGGGATAAGACATACGAACAATGCAATGAATGCCGAAATGGTTATCGTTGTATTGGAATAATCAGCAAATGGCTTTAAAGTGACTGTAACAATAATGAAAACCAGAGTAAACCCTGCCAGCAATATAGTAAGCGCGATCTCATTGGGTGTTTTTTGTCTGGAAGCCCCTTCAACCAGGGCAATCATTTTGTCCAGGAAACTTTCACCAGGCTGTGCCGTAACTTCAACCGTAATTCTGTCTGAGAGCACTTTTGTCCCTCCGGTCACGGAACTTCTGTCTCCGCCTGCTTCCCGGATTACAGGCGCGCTTTCGCCGGTGATGGCACTTTCGTCGATGGTTGCCAATCCTTCTGTGATTTCTCCGTCGGTTGGGATAATGTCTCCCGCTTCACAGATAAAAACATCACCTTTTTTAAGCTCAGAAGACGAAACTATTTTGCTGTTAGCCAGCCTTGCCGGAGTTTCCTCTCTTGTTTTCCGCAGACTGTTGGCCTGTGCTTTTCCCCTTGCCTCGGCTATGGCTTCTGCAAAATTTGCAAACAATAAGGTGAGAAACAATATAAGGAATATTATAAAATTATATCCAAAGCCACCTTGTGATGTCTCTCCTGCCAAAATCCAAAAACAGACAATGAGCATCACAAATGTTCCTATCTCCACAGTAAACATTACGGGATTACGAAACATTACTTTAGGGTTCAGTTTCACAAAAGATTGTTTCAATGCTTGTTGCACCATATCTCCTTGAAACAATGATTCAGTCTTATTCATATTAAATTCTCTATAGTTAATTAATACAATGAAAGATATTCGGCGATAGGACCTAATGCCAACGCGGGAAAGAAAGACAATGCTGCAACTATGGCAATTACTGTAAACACCATCAGTCCAAATGTAGCGGTGTCTGTTTTAAGGGTGCCATCTCCTTCAGGAATGAATTTTTTCTTAGCCAAAAGCCCTGCAATGGCTACCGGGCCAATTATCGGCAGAAACCGGGAAAGGATTAGAACGAACCCGGTACTGATATTCCACCAGAGGGTATTATCTCCGAGACCTTCAAATCCACTGCCGTTATTGGCAGACGCAGACGTATATTCATAAAGAATTTCGCTGAATCCATGAAAGCCTGGATTATTCAGTGTAGATGCCCCCAGCTCAGGAAACGTTGTGGCCAGACCTGCTCCAAGCAAGATCAGGAAAGGATGTACCAACGCGATAATCATTGCGATTTTCATTTCTTTGGCTTCAACTTTTTTACCCAGGAATTCGGGTGTCCGACCAACCATTAATCCGCTTATAAATACGGCAAGGATGATGAATATAAAGAAGTTCAGGATGCCAACCCCGACACCTCCATAGAAACTATTAATCATCATCGCCAATAATTCGTTCATTCCGGATAATGCCATCGAACTGTCGTGCATCGAGTTGACCGAACCTGTGGATATGACGGTAGTTACAATACTCCAGAAGCCGGAAGCTGCCGCACCTAGCCGGATTTCTTTCCCTTCCATTGCTCCGGGCGAGTTGTCAATTCCCATTGCGGTAATAGCAGGATTCCCGTTTATCTCCATCATGATGTTGGGAATGGCCAGCAGCAGGAACCCGGAGGTCATTACTCCAAATATCATCCAGGATAATTTTCTTCTTTTGATGAAGTAGCCAAAAGCAAATATCATTGCCAGAGGAATGATCAACTGGCCAATCATTTCAGCCATATTGGTCAGATAGGAAGGATTTTCGAAAGGGTGCGCAGAGTTTGCACCATAAAAACCGCCACCGTTGGTTCCCACGTGTTTGATCGGGATAAAAGCTGCGGCAGGTCCGCGGGATACTTCGACCGTGTCTCCCTGTAACGTGGTGATCGTATCCTTTCCTTCAAAAGTCATCGGTGTACCTTCAAAGATTAAAATCAAGGCGATTACAAATGATACAGGCAAAAGAATCCGGGTACAGGATTTTATAAAATAATTATAAAAGTTACCCAATTCTGTTGCTGTTTTATCCCGGAATGCCCTGAATACCACTACGGCTGCTGCCATTCCTGTGCCGGCACTTACAAATTGAAGAAACATCAGCCAATATTGTCCAAGATAACTCAGCCCTGTTTCTCCGGAATAGTGTTGCAGATTGCAGTTAACCACAAAAGAGATCACCGTATTGAATGCCAGGTCGGCTGACATACCTGGATTTTTATCCGGGTTTAAAGGCAAGCTTCCCTGTGTCATCAAAATGAGCATACCCAATAAGAACCAGACCATATTGATGGTAAGCAATGCTGTCATTTGCTGCTTCCAGTTCATTTCTGTTTGTGCCCTGATACCGCTGATTTTATAAAACAGTCTTTCTATTGGATTAAAGACCGGATCCAGCAGCGTTCTTTCACCACTGTATACCTTTGCAATGTATTTTCCAAACGGTATCGCTAACAAAACCGTTAGCGTAAACATGATAATAATTCCTAAAATCTCCGTGTTCATTTCATCTCAGGTGTTAAATTTTTTCGGGTTTGATTAGTACATAGGTCAAATAGGCAAACACCGCAATTGAAATAATAAATAATATGGTCATATACTTAGTTTTCTAAGATTGTTTTTAAGTAAACAGGTTTTAGATTGTCGGGCATAAGTTCCAGATGCGATTTTAACGTTCCCGGGCTTTCTGCTTTTGAGAGAATGCTGAAAAATTCATTTTCAATCGCATTTTTGTCGTGTAAGTTGCCTTTCTGGTAAAGTATGTCTACGATTTTAAAAGGTTCTTTGCTATCTTCGTTCTTCTCCCCGATGAGCTTCAGGGTGTACCATGCAAATTGCTGAAGTATTTCATAATCGGAATCAGAATTGGCTTTCATTTCATCAGCAAAAGCATTCGAGAACCACTGTTTCAATGTTTTTTGAATTCTTGTTTCCACGGCTTTTAAATTTTTTCAAAAAAATCAATTGATTTAAAAAATAGCCCGAAGACCAAAACTCCGGATGCAATAAGGATGAATGTTGTCATAATCTTTAATTTTAAATTGCTGGGATGACATGCCAATTCCTGTTCCGTTTTATTGGCTGGTTTTGTATCTTATTGTAAATTAATGTGATTTGAGTTGGGTCTGGTTTTTTTGGAATATTAACCCTATCGTTTTGAAAGGGTCGCGCTTAGCATTTTGAAAGAGGAAAAGCAATACCATGAGCGAGAGAAGGAGGACAGGAACGAGTAAATCGATATTCAATGAAAGTAATCAGGAATGATGAAATTGAAGAGAAGCAGACCAATCGACGATGGAATAACGGGTGTCGGGCATCCTGTTACAATCCGAATTCGTCGATCTTTCTGTAAAGTGTGGTCAGGGCGATATTAAGCAGACGTGCAGTCTCTGTTTTATTTCCATTGGTATAGTTCAAAACCTTCTGAATGTGAAGTTTTTCAGCGCTCGCCAATTCGAAAGCTGAAAAATTTTTTTCACTTTTCTTCGTTTGCGCAATATTCTCTTTGAGTTCGTAAGGTAAGGTATCAAATTCCAGTTTATCGGCTGTGGACAAGATCACACTTCGTTCAATCACGTTTTTCAACTCGCGGATATTTCCCGGCCACTGGTGCAGTTTAAGGGCTTGTAAAAAGTCAGGTGAAATGGATTTGATTTTTTTACCGGCTTTCGCAGAAAATATCTGCATAAATTGTGTCGCTAGCAATTCAATGTCGGCTACCCTTTCCTTTAGTGCCGGTAATTTAATCTGGAATACGGATAAACGGTAGAATAAATCTTGTCTGAAATGTCCCGCTTCAATCTCTTTTTGCAAATCGCGGTTGGTTGCGGCGATGATCCGAACATTGATTTTGGTAGGTTTTGATTCACCCACTTTCAGAAACTCACCCATTTCAATAACCCTGAGAAGCTTGGCTTGTAAATCCAGTGCCATTTCGCCTATTTCGTCAAGGAAAATTGTTCCGTCACCGGCTTCTGCAAAAAGCCCTTTTTGGTCTTTTGTTGCCCCGGTAAATGCCCCGGCTTTATGCCCGAACATTTCGCTTTCCAAAAGGTCACGGCTAAAAGCGGAACAGTTGATAGCCACAAAGTTCTTATGCCTGCGGTTACTTGCCTGATGGATGGATTGGGCAAACACTTCTTTACCCGTTCCGGTTTCGCCCGTCAGTAAAACCGTGGTGTCCGTTTCAGCCACTTTTTTCGCCAGGTCAATCGTTTCCTGGATGACTTTCGATTTTCCAATAATATTGTCAAAAGAGTGTTTTTCCCCTAACTGTTTTTCTAAATGCTGTACCCTTTTTGCAAGTTCAACTTTTTCGAACGCCCGATACAACAAGGGTATGACTTTATTGTTATCGTCACCTTTGGTAATGTAATCAAAAGCCCCGTTTTTAATGGCCTGAACGCCGTCTGAGATATTGCCGTAAGCGGTCAGCAGAATAATTTCAGACAACGGATATTGATCTTTGATGTTTTTAGAAAGTTCAACGCCGTTGCAATCGGGAAGCTTCACATCACAAAGGATCACGTCAATAACGGTTTGTTCCAGCTTTTTAAGTGCTGTTTTACAATCTGCTGCCTGCAACACCTCAAAACCTTCCAGACTGATAATCCTGGCCAATAGTGTTCTCAGTTTTTCTTCGTCATCGATGATTAAGACTTTTTTCAAAATGCTACTTTCTTGTTATAAGTACAAATTTAGAATTATTATGGGAGGGGGCAAGAATAGAATCCAAAGTCGGCTAAAACTGATGCCAATAAATAGGGAAGTGTTCGTTTCATGATTATTTGATTTATGGAATGTGAGTCTTATCTGATTTTTGATCGTTTAATAGTTGCAACAGACCAGACCGTTGGCGTGACAGGAGATTTTAGTCAGCCAACGGATGGTCAGTCTTCAGATAAGGTTGTCGCTTAGGATCATTTCATCTGTGACTTTTTACGTTTAGGCATTTTCTGTGCTTCTTTTTTTGTTCTTTTCTCAAGTCGCCTCTCTTTAAGATTCTTACTGGGTTCTTTTAAACCATTTCCTTTTTTTGCCATGATTTTCATTTTAGAGTTAGACATGAATATGACGTAAACAAACGATTCGTGTGCTACACATCAAAAACCCCATTTGCTTCAGGTTGATAGATGATGTTTTTAATTCTTATTTTCTTTTCGCCCAACGGGGCGTCAAACTTGATTATACTTCCCACTCTGTATCCCAATAAGGCACTGCCCAGAAGTGAAAGAATGGAAATATTTCCCTTTCTGAAATCGGCATCTTTTGGATATACAAGCCTTATTGTCATCACTTTGTCGTTATCTAAATCAATAACTTCTATTAGCGAGTTCATGGTCACCAGGTCAGGTTCAATTTCTTTCGGATTTACCTTTTCTGCACGAGCAATTTCCTCGCATAGAACAGTTAAATTATTGAGTTCTTCATTTTTAGTTTTCTTAATCGATCCGATCAGGCTACCTAACCTGACATAGTCATTGTCGGTAATAATAATGTTCCGTTTCATATCTATTTATTTAAAATTATTTCAACAATATTGATAGTTTTAACATATCTTCATTTTTAAAGAATAGATTAGTTTAATCTATACCTCTTGTAAATTAAAACGGATGCGATATTAATATATCGTATCCGATGCAAACATAGTGAATTTTTTTATACTTTTACCAAAACAAATGCAGATGGGAAATAAGTATGCTGTTCTAAAACAGTTAATTGACCTTTTTGAGCATTACGAACTGGAAAATAAACAATCAGATGTCCTGAATTTTGCTCAGTGGGTAGTAGACAAACTTCGTGAAGAACCGGAGCTTCCGGAGGATATAGTCAATAAAACAACATCAACCCGTTATCAGGGATCTTCAATTCCTTTTAAAAATCACTTTGATGATAAAATCCGATTTCTGGAAGCTGTTGCCGGAATTGCCCGGTATCATGAGTTTTACACTCGGAAAGCATTGAAAGATATGGTAATCAATACTCGTTTGGAATTTCTGTTTCTTCAGGCTGTTGATATGCTCGAGAAAGCAAAGAAAACTGATTTGATCAATATCTATCATCTGGAATATACGACTGGTATGGACACGATAAGGAGATTGATTAATAATAATTTACTATACGAGATACAGGATGAAACTGACAAAAGAATTAAGTTGCTTATTATGTCTGATTTTGGGAGAGTTGTTTATGAGCAAGCCAAAAAGAGAATAAATGATGAAAGCACCATGTTCTTTACTGCAATCAGTGATAATAAATGGAAAAAAGTTTTACCCGCTTTAGAAGAAATTGACGATTTCCATAATGATGTTTTCCAAAAACACAACAATAAACCATTTGCCGAATTATCTAATTTAATGGGCTCACTCAGGCATTTGCATAGATAAGCCTAATCGTGCTCCGGAGCTTTTACAGAACCTCGGGATTGATGTCTGTTGCCCGTTAAATGGAAAGAACTGTCCAACGGCTTATCGTTTATTTTTCTCCCTGAACTCAGAAGGTGTAAACCCTGTTTTTTGCCTAAATAGCCTGAAGAAGTAATCGGACGATTCAAATCCCAGACTATGGGCCAGTTCCTTGAATGACTGATTGGTTGTGATCAACAAGTCTTTGGCTCTGTTGATCCGTAATTGTATTTGGTATTGGGCAGGTGAAACGCCTGTATATTCCTTGAATTTTTTCCGGTAGAGGGAATAACCCAACCCAATGTTTTTGGCCAGATTCTCCTGCGAGATGGTCAGATGCAGGTTTTCCATGATGAATAGTTTTGCCTGCCTGATCTGATTCTCGATGGTCTTGCCTTCAAAAACATGGTATTTTTTGAAAGCGATAAGCTGTCCGATAATCTGATGCAGAATTCCGGATGCGATGTATTGAAAACCTGGCTTTTCGTCTTTGATTAAATTGATGATTTTCAGGTAGTTTTCAGCAATTACCTCCTGAATGCCGACCGGGATTGTAGGGTTGTCAGGGCTAAGAAACTCCCGGTCACGATAGTGCCTGATCAGTTCACCGTCAAATTCAACCCAGTATTCGTCCCAACCGGTAGCTTCATCGGGTTTAAACCGGTGCCAGACGTTAGGAAAGAGGATAAATACATCTCCGGTACTGATTCTCCGGGCGCCGGTAAGCTCCGATTCAAAGGTGCCCTGACCTTTGGTGATGTATAAGATCTGGTAATCTGATAACCTTCTTCCGGTTGACCAATGAAAATAGTGATGGGAAGGATCATCAATAAGCGGGTATTCTGTTTTTGGAGGTATCTGGATATGTCCTGCTCCTGTCAGATAAATGCCCCAGCGTTTGTCTTCCTCACCGATCGCGAGATATTTGTAAAATCTTTTATCTGTTGATGTCATTTTATGCAGTAATAATGTCATTTTGTATGCTGATGTTTTTTAACTTCAGCCTAATTTTGCAGTCGATTGCTATTCATTTTCAAAATTATAGAATGAAAGTGAAAAATCAGTGAAAAAGATAAATGAATCTGTTAGAATATGTCAGTTTGTCCGGATCATTGTATTAGCGATTGAAAGTATATTTAAAAAACCAATGATGCAGCTATTTACCATTAGGAATACAAACGGGCTTAAAGCGGAGATAACCAATTATGGAGGAAGGGTTGTCAGCTTATTTGTTCCGGACAGGAACGGGCATTTTGATGATATCGTTTTGGGGTATGATAATCCGGAAAACTACCTGTACTCCAATGAAAAATACTATGGCGCACTGATCGGGAGGTATGGGAACCGGATAGGAAAGGCCCGGTTTTCAATTGGCGATCAAACATACTTCCTTGAAGAAAATAACGGGGAGAACAGCCTTCATGGCGGAGGTAAGGGATTCCATAACGTGAATTGGAATGCGCATCAGGTGAATGAAGGAACACTGGAGTTAAAGTATGTTTCAAACGACATGGAAGAAGGTTTCCCGGGAAACCTGAATGTAAGGGTTGTTTATTGCCTGACTGATGACAATGAACTGAAAATTGAGTATTTTGCTTCGACCGATAAACAGACCATCATTAACCTGACCCACCATTCTTTTTTTAACCTGACAGGCGACCTGACGAAGACCATTAATAACCATGTTTTGCAAATACCATCCGCTTTCTACACCCCGGTAGATGAAGGACTGATCCCAACAGGAGAAATCGCTCAGGTTGAAGGGACGCCTTTCGATTTTAGAGTACCAACAGCAATTGGGGAACGTGTTGAAGAAGATCATGACCAGTTAAAATTTGGGCATGGGTATGATCATAATTGGGTGTTGGATGGAGCGGCTGGAAATAAAGAGGTTCGGTTAGCTGCGCGGGTCAAAGAACCGGTATCCGGACGGGTGATGGCGGTTTACACGAATGAACCCGGAATCCAGTTTTACGGCGGCAATTTCTTAAATGGGAAAGATATCGGGAAAGGTGGTATTCCTTATCGGCATCGTACGGCATTTTGCCTGGAAACCCAGCATTTTCCAGACAGTCCGAATAAGAGCAACTTTCCTCCGGTGCTTTTGAATCCGGGGGAAGAATACTATTCCGTATGCTTTTATCACTTTGATACCTTATAAAAACCAACGAACTAAACCAGATCGAATAGTCATGAGAAAAACGACGCGATACCTGTATTTTGTAACATTTGTTGCAGCCCTGGGAAGCCTGTTGTTCGGATTTGAAACGGGAGTAATCAACGGGACGATCTTTTACGTGGCTCAGTATTTTGGCCTTTCTCCGGCCATGAAGGGCTTTGTTGTGAGTGTAGCCTTGATTGGATGTGTCATTGGCGCATTATTTATTGGGAAACCAGCCGACAAATACGGGCGAAGGTTCATTTTGAGATACATGGCCTTCTTTTTTTTGATTTCCATGCTTTTAACCGGGCTGGCCGCCAATTTATGGATGTTTATTATTGGCCGGTTTATCGGAGGACTGGCTGTTGGCGGTGCCTCGGTGGTCACCCCCATGTATATCTCAGAAGTGGCCCCTCCGAAATTACGGGGAAGGCTGGTCGCAACCGCCCAGTTTGCCATTGTCCTTGGAATTCTGGTTTCCTTCTTTTCCAATTTCATTATTGACAGCCTGGGAGGAGGTGAAAATAAATGGAGGTGGATGTTTTTGTTTGGCGTAATCCCTTCAGTTGTGTTTTTTATTCTTTTGTTTTTTATCCGGCGCAGTCCGCGATGGCTGGTTAAAACAGGTCGTATTGATGAGGCCCGTGAAGCTCTTTTAAGGGTCAATCATCAGACTGATCCGGATGAGTTGATCAAAGAAATTCAGGATTCGATCGATACGGAAGTGATCAGCAACTTTTCAGTCCTCTTTCATAAACCTTATTTGAAGCTGGTTTTGATCGGCATCGGGGTGGGCATGTTCAATCAACTCTCCGGTATCAATATTGTGAACTACTATTCAACCGACATCTTCCGGGAAGCAGGCTTCAGTGGCGAATCGGCCTTCTATCAGACCGTGCTGATTGGGATCACCAACCTGATTTTCACCATTGTCGGAATGTCTCTGATCGATAAATTCGGAAGGAAATTTCTACTGTATGCGGGTGGTATCGGGATGCCTGTCTTCCTTGGTCTTTTCAGTTGGGCTTATCTTTCAGGAAATACGAATGGCTATATCCTTTTGATTTCCATGCTGGGATTCATTGCTTTTTTTGCTGCCTCGCAGGGTACTGTGATCTGGGTGATCCTTTCCGAAATGTTCCCGACTAACATCAGGGCCAGAGGCTCAGCAATAGGCTCCTTTTCGCATTGGTTTTTCAATGCGTTGAATTCCTGGGTGTTCCCTGTGATTGTTGCTTCAATAGGCACCGGTTATGCCTTCCTGTTCTTCTGCATTGCCACCATCCTCAGCCTGATTTTCTACAAGTTTGCGCTGATCGAAACCAAGGGGAAATCGCTGGAGGAAATCGAACGGCTGGTTTTAGGAAAAAAATGATTTAACAAGAACCAGGAACCAGGACATTTTAGATTGAAAACAGGAATCAATAATTCGTCCAGATAAAGTGAAGGGCATCATTTTTAATATCGAAGAATTTGCTGTGCACGACGGGCCTGGAATAAGGAAACTGGTCTTTTTTAAAGGATGCCCGCTGCATTGTTCATGGTGCCACAATCCGGAAGGAATATCATTCCGAAAGGAACTGATGGTCAGCCAGACGGCATGTACCCGGTGTGGAAAATGTACGGAAGTATGTTCTTCGGATACATGTATTGTTTGTGGAAAATGTGTAGGTGTTTGTCCTTTGCGATTGAGAAAAATATGCGGAGAAGAAATTGAAGCCGCAGACCTGGCGGTCAGACTATTGAAAGGGAGGGATATCCTGATCAGCAGCGGCGGGGGCATCACCATTTCGGGAGGGGAACCGCTTGCGCAACCGGCATTCCTCTTTGATTTACTGAGACATTTGAAACCATTGCATATTGCTGTTGAAACTTCCGGTTATGCCAGTGAAGATACTTTTCTGCGGATGCTTTCAGAAGTGAACCTGGTCCTGATGGATATTAAACATACCGATCCGGTGATTCACAGGAAGTATACGGGAGTTGACAATTCACTGATCATGAGAAATCTGAAGCATTTGTGTGAGGCATCTGTCGATTTCTGTATCCGCATCCCGCTCATCCCGGGGGTGAATGATTCCCGGGAGAATATGAAAATGACAGCACAGCTTTTAAAAGATGCGAAGAACCTTAAAAAGGTTGAGTTTCTTCCTTACCATCAGACAGCGGGGGCAAAATACGGGATGGTAGGCAGCGTGTTTAACCCGGGTTTTAACACATCTGAAGTGGTCAGTATCCGGAAAGAAATATTTGAAGATTATCACATTCGCGTGGATGTATTATAATAAGATTTCGGGCCAAATAAAAAACAATCATATGAACCGACGGATTAAAAAATTACTGGATGATGTGTTTCAGAAAAAGCACCATTCGTTGCGGCAAAATATCGATGAGAAGGAACTCCTCCATTTTACTCTTTCCCTGAAGGAACAAAAGCTTCCGGATATCATTCGTGCGCAAAAAAGATTGACTTGGGTTCTTGAAAAGGAAGATCCGGTTATTCTTCCGGATGAAAAGATTGTTTTTACCCGGACTGTTGCAAAAATACCGGAGATTTTCACTGATGATGAATGGAACGGGATCAAAAAGACCCATCACATTCACGAGATGGGACGGATCTGCAATATCTGTTCCAATTATAGTTATACCATTGGGGTAGGACTTGAGTATAGGCGGCATGAAGTCCGGCAGGCCCTTGAAAAATTCCGGTTACAGAAAGAGCAGAGGGCTGTTCCGTTTCTTGAAGCGGTGATCCGGGCAATTGATGACATTGAAAATTTGGCCGACCGGTATGCAGACTTAGCTTTAAAATCGGGGAGAGAAGATCTGTTTCTTGTGTTAAAACGCATTCCAAGGTACGGGGCAAGGTCATTCCGCGAAGCGCTTCAGTTTTTCAGGATCCTTCATTATTCATTATGGGCGTCGGGAAATTATCACAATACCATTGGCCGCTTCGACCAGTATATGTTCAGATACCTGAAGAATGACCTCGATGCGGGAGTGCTTGACGATGATACTGCCCTGGAATTGCTGGAGGAGTTTTTTATCTCATTTAACAAGGACAGCGACCTGTATCCCGGTATGCAGCAAGGCGATAACGGGCAGAGCATGGTGTTGGGCGGAGTCGATGAAGAAGGCAATGATGCCTTTAATCTGCTTTCGGAAATGTGCCTGAAGGCCAGCCTGGAGCTGAAACTGATTGATCCGAAAATCAACCTGCGCGTGACAAAAAATACACCCATTGAAATATACGATTTGGGAACTGAACTCACGAAACAGGGTCTTGGATTTCCTCAGTATTCGAATGATGAGGTGGTAATTCCGGGTCTGTTGGCAAAAGGTTATGAGCTAAAAGATGCCCGTAACTATGTAGTTGCTGCCTGTTGGGAGTTTATTATTCCGGGCGAAGGAATGGATATTCCCAATATTACAGCTTTGTCGTTTGCAAAAGTTGTTGATGCTGCGATAAAAAAGCATCTGGGACCCAGTGCCGGCTTCGGACCTTTTATGGATAAGGTCAAGCAGGAGATTAAGTTGGAACTGGCTTCACTGGTATCAGTTCTGAAAAACAGTTATACCGAACCGGCGCCGTTACAATCCTTGCTGATGAATGGTTGTATCGAACAGGGACTGGACGTTTCACTGGGTGCAAAATACAATAACTACGGGATTCATGGTACGGGGATTTCCACGGCGGTTGATTCACTTGCCGCCATTAAAAAACTGGTGTTTGAAGAACGGTCAGTCAGTGCAAATGAGTTGATCCGGGCGATTAACAGAAATTTTGAAGGTGATGACGATCTGTGGCTGAAGTTGAAGTATGACTCTCCCAAAATGGGGAACGATGATGACTTTGCAGACAACATTGCCGTTCAGCTTTTAAAAGACTTTGCCGGATTGACCGGGAGCCTGGTGAATGAACGTGGCGGATGCTTCCGTCCGGGATCAGGCAGCGCGATGTACTATTTATGGCATGCAAAAGAGCTGGGGGCTTCAGCCGACGGGCGTAAGAAGGGAGAAGCGCTTTCAACCAATTTTTCACCGGGACTGAACGTGAAGCTGAACGGGCCTTTGTCGATTATCCGGTCTTTTTCAAAGCCGGATATGAAAGAGATTATGAACGGCGGCCCCTTAACACTGGAATTGCATGATACGGTTTTCCGGAATCCGGAAAGTATACGCAAGGTGTCGTCACTGGTCAAAGCTTATATGGAGCTGGGAGGACATCAGCTTCAAATCAATGCGGTTAACCGCGAACAGTTGCTTGACGCAAAAGAGCATCCTGAACTGCACCGCAACCTGATTGTCCGGGTTTGGGGCTGGAGCGGCTATTTTACTGAGCTCGATGAGGCCTATCAGGATCATATTATTCAGCGTGTTGAATTAACCATCCAGTAGTACGCTGAAGGTATTTTGATATAAATTGCAGAAAAAACCAGATTATGAACGACAACCGGAGAGATTTTTTAAGAAAAGCCACCCTGGGTTCAGTCCTTTCCTCCTTTGGAGGGATCGCTGTATTGCAGGCATCCCCAATTGCGCAGAAGGATGAAAAGGGTAGAACCAGCAGTATCGAAGCCTCATTTCCGGGATGGGAGGTTCGGTTTGATGAAGCAACATCATCCTTATCGCTGGTAAATGGTTCCGTTTCCGTTTCAGGGCAACTGAGTTTTTTTTCAGGTACAGAAACGTGGACAATTGCAGCGTCCCGCGATGGGGTCACTGATCGTTATACGCTTATCGATTTGCAAGGCAATGTGCAGGGATATATCGTATTTAATCTGCAGGCAGGCAGATTACAGCTTCTCTTCTATCATCGTACAGCCCAGGCCTATCCCGGAATATTGTCATTTGCAGGAAAAATTACCTTCCTTTCTGACAGTTTTGCCTGCCGGACAAGGGCGAGAGCAGGTGAACGGGTATTATCACTGGCTTGTGGTGATGCTGATTCACTGTTAAATGACTCGCTGTTTGCTCCTGAAAGCGATGCCGCCCTGCAACTGGATGCATCAAGCCTGAAAATCGAAACACTGGCTGCCGGTTCTTATGCTTTTGCAATGGCGGGAGAGATTGGTGAATCGTCTGAGGCTGCCTTCACGATCAATCTGGAACAGGATTATTTTAAGAACCGTTACGTGCCCTATTATCATGCTCTAAACCGGAAACGTTGTCCGAAGGCTCCAACAGGATGGATGTCGTGGAATACGTATTTTGATCAGGCCACAGCAGAGGATAATCTTGCCGAAGCGCGAATTGGTCAAAAATACCTTCAGCCGTTTGGCTGTGAATTCTGGTCGATCGAATCATGGCAGGGAAATTCGCCCCATTTGCCTGTACGTGATTTTTACAACATGGATCTTGAGGTGGATGAAAATAAGTTTCCCGGGGGAATGAAGCAACTGGCTGATGATATCCGGAAGCTTGGTTTTCGCCCCGGACTGTGGACCGCTCCTTTTGGCACGGGCAATCCCGAATTTTATGAAGCGCATAAGGGCTGGTTCTTGCATGACCAAAGCGGGAAGTCTGTTTCTTCCTGGAATGGCCGGTATACGCTTGACCCTACCGTACCGGAAGCACGGGAGCACTTGAAAAAGATCCACCGGATTGCTTCGCGTGAATGGGGATATGAATTCTTTAAGATCGATGGCATGTCAGGACGGAGTCATGGTTATTGTGCACATTTATATGAACGTCCTGACATCAAAGCCTGTTTCCATGATCCATCCTGCCCGAATCCGTTTGAATTGTGTATAAAAGCTTTCCGTGAGGGTATTGGTGAGGACCGCGTATTTCTGGCCTGTCAGGGGCACACCTCCGGACCGGAACCCATGTATGCGGATGCCTCCCGGATCGGCGCTGATATCGTTCATCCCAACGAGCCTGTAAAATGGGCCAATGTACTCAACCAGGGACGCTGTACGATCAATCAGGTCTTTACCCATAACATTGTCATGATCAATGATCCGGATACCTTGTTGGTTCGTGATTTGTCTCCGGAAGAAGCGAGAGTTTCGGCAACGATCGTCGCCTTGCCGGGGCAGCTCACATTCTTTGGTGATAAACTGGCAGGACTGCCGGATGAGCGGATGAAAATTTTACAACAGACTTTACCGGTTGCAGACGTGCATCCCATGAGTTTGTATCCTTTTTTTTCCATGCTGCCGGTTTGGAACCTACGCGTGAAAAATGCATTATTGGGCGATTACAATGTCGCTGCGCTGTTTAACTGGGAAGATAAACCCAGGCAGATCTCATTCACCGCCGGAGAACTTGGAATTGACCCGGATCCGGAATATGTGCTGTATGAGTTCTGGACAGAAAAAAGTGCAGGTGTGATGAAAGGATCATTTACCATGGAGCTTTTTCCCCGTAGTGTAAGACTTTTAGTGATTCATCGGTTAGAGACTGTTCCGCAGTGGATAGGAAGTGACCGCCATGTCGCTCAAAATGCGCTGGAATTAGAAGCATATCAGTGGAATGATAAGACCAGAAGCCTGGAAGGGGTCATCCGGTTGATCGGTTCATTTCCCATAACGGCACGCTTTCATGTCCCGGGCGGATATTCATACCGGAATGTATCCTGTGAAGGGGCAAGATGTTCCGCTGCACAAGAGCCGGGAAATGTGCTTGCAGTTACGTTCTATTCAAGCAAAACAGATAACTATCGATATCAAATCGAATTTTAAGGATCTGTCTTCTTCTTAAATAACTCCGTATAAAAATTTTGACGCTCATATTGAGGATACCGGAGCGGTGAAGATAATCAGGAGTGTCAAAAAAATTGAAATCTTCTTTAGGGGGATGTCCTTTTTTGTGTTAGTTTCCTTCAAATATGAAACACCTGGAAATGTTTGCCAGAGAATATTCGGGACTTTCATCGTCTACCGGATGCTTTTCAATTAAGGGATACACTGTCAAGAAAATGCATTCTTTTAAAAATGCTGTTATTACCTCAACCGACGCTGTTGAGTATTACCCCTTTCCGGTTATGCGGTTAGCCGATCTTTACCTATTGTATGCAGAGGCTTTGAATGAAGCCAATAGACCCGGAAAAGAAGTTTTTGAGTTCATTGACGGGGTGCCCGGGCGAGCAGGTTTAAAGGGAGTCCGGGAATCCTGGATTGCCGCATCTCTATATCTCAACTGCATTTTCCGAGTACAAAAAACCTCTCAGATCATTATTTTGAGAGGTTTTTTTGTAGCTATTGTTGTTATACAAGAGATCGGGAACGCGGATTGAATCCGGAGCCGTGGTGGCTTGTTCAGAAGCGCTTGTGCAAAAGGCTGTTTTATTTGTTCGTCAATGCCGCGCGGCAGTATTCCACGCAATTGGTCACTTCTTTCACGGCATCTGACCCATTGGGGATCGAATATTCCAGCTCGATATCGCAAGTGATGGGCCATTTGTTTTTCTGCACCAGCCGGAGGATTTCTTTCACAGGTGTTTCTCCCATGCCAAATTGCTGATTCTGGTTTGGCTCGGCTGCTTTAGGTCCGGTTTTGTCTTTGATGTGGATACTGGCAATGCGGTCATGAAGCCGTTCGATCAGGACACAGGGGTCATTGCCTGTGGCTCCGAAATAATGACCTGCATCCAGGTTCAGCATCAGCATTGCCCCGTGTGCCAATACTTTGTCAAAGCTAAAATCAGGATTTCCGGGTTGTCCGTGGTTATGAAAAATGGCATACAGCTTGTGTTTTTCAGCAAATGGTGCCATCCGTTGTGCCGCTTCTTCCGAAATTTCCATTGTAATACCGCGTGCGCCAAGCGTTTTGCAGACATTAAATGCATAATCGATCTCGGCATCCGACCATTTCGGGTCGCCCAGCTTTAGGATATCGATAGTGACGCCTTTGTTCCGGAACAGTTTCTTCACCTCCTTGAATTTGTCCATGGAAACAGAAGTCCGCCACTCTGCCAGTTTACTGGCATCTTTGCCTTGCGGAGCACCAGCATATGCTTCAACCGGCCCACCCATTAATTCGACTGAGCTTAACCCTGAGCGGACCACGTAGTCCAAAATAGCCGACAGGGACTGATCGGGCATACTACGGTAACTGTAGGTGATCGTGCCAATTTGGACACCTTCAAAACGGGAGCTTTGTTTCGGTTTCTCTGTGGCAGGAGACTGCACACTGAAAAAAGTAAAAATCACCAGAATGAATGTCTTAAGCAAAAAAGACATGTTAGAACACATTTTCATCTTCATGTTGCTGTTTTAGATTAGTTGAAAAATAAACCCTGGCAGGTTTCCCCGCCAAGGCCTCAAAGATAAAGAAAATTGACATTTTTTTTATGATTCCGATTGTTCCCCGGCAATTCAGGGAATCGATAGTTCAAAACCCGGGATGGTAAACGATCGTGGTGAATAAAAAATTTGTCTGGAATTGAGATGATGTTTCCCTCTCTTTGATAATTTTATACCAAAAAGGGGGAAACATCCTAAAGTCCTTTTTTTTGTGTCTGTGATGCAGCATCAACTGCATAATTGCTTATCGGTTTTATTCATGCTATGTTTTAAATATTATCGGATATGTGTATATTAAAAAGAAAAAATTGTTATCGTTTTTTGTTTATGATTGGTCTTTCTTCTTTTCTGTTTTCGTGTACGGAACAAAAAAAAGCAGAGATGGAAAAATTGAATCCTGATTATTATGTGGCAGCTTACATCTGGCCGTCATGTCATCATGATGAACGTTTTGGAGATCTGCTGTGGCCTGACGGTGCCGGGGAGTGGGAAGTCATTAAAAAAGGAAATCCCCGCTTTGAAGGACATTATCAGCCGCGTATGCCGCTGTGGGGTTATGAAATGGACAATGATCCAAAAGTGGTGGAAAAATGGATCGATGTGGCAACCGGCCACGGCATCAATGTGTTCGTATATGACTGGTATTGGTACGACGGAGGTCCTTTCCTGGAAAGCGCCCTCAATGATGGTTTCCTGAAAGCAAAGAACAATTCGAAAATGCAGTTTTACATCATGTGGGCCAACCACGATGTAAAACGGAATTACTGGAATGTGCACAAGTATAAGGACGATACATCCATACTTTGGCATGGCGCGGTGGATTGGGACAATTTTAAGATAATTGTTGACAGGGTAATCAGGCAGTATTTTAATCAGCCCAATTATTTCAAGATTGACGGCAAGCCGGTATTTTCTGTATTCAGCGTGGACAAACTGCTTGAAAGTTTTGGCGGGAGTGTGGAAGAAGCCCGTAAAGCGCTGGATTATTTTAGGGAGGAAGTGAAAAAAGCAGGATTTCCGGGTTTACATATCCAGTGGAATCAGGGCGGAGGTTCCGTGATGTCAAAAGAAGCGGCCACGCAGTTCTCCGGAAGGGTAAACGAAATGGGTTTCAACAGTGTGGCGATGTATAACATGGGAGGGATGAATGAAGACTATCTGGTTTACGGTGCCAATTCAATGGAAATAAGGACACAAATGGATTCGATCTTAAATGTGCCGGTGTTCCCCTGTGTTTCGGTTGGCTGGGACGATACACCGCGGTTTCCTGCAAAAGGCATCAAAGACGTGGTTCATTACCACAATACGCCTGCCAGTTTTGCAGCCTTACTTTCCAAAGCAAAGGAATATGCAGACAGCCATCCCGAACAGCCCAGGCTGATCACCATCAATGCATGGAACGAATGGGTAGAAGGCAGTTACCTGCTGCCCGACATGCTCAACGGATTCGGCTATCTGGAAGCAGTAAAAAGAGTAATAAGCGGAGATTATGATGACGATATGACTGAATAAAAGCCGGATAAGTGGTGATATTCATGTCCGGTTCTATGATGTGAGAGACCTGGACCGAAAATATCTTGCCTGCTTGTCGAAATCCACTAAAATAATTTTGGTGTTTTTGCTGTGTGGGTTGAGATTATTTATATTTGCAAAGCTCAAATAATAAACAAAAGTGAAAAATCAATCTCCCAAAAAAAACACTGAATCGCACTGGCATGACTTATGGGTGGATTTTAAAAAAGGTGACACTAATGCATTTGGGATTATTTATAATGAGCATATTGATTTCTTGTTTAATTATGGAAGAAGCATTACCAGGAATGTCGAAGTAATCGAAGATTCGATTCAGGATTTATTTCTCTACCTGTTATCCAGGAAGGATCAAATCATTACCCCTGATTACGTTCAGTATTATTTACTAAAAGCATATAAGCGGATTTTAATTGAGAAGATCAGGATTGAAAGAAAAACTGAGACCAGGATTGATGATGAAGCCATCGATTTCGAATTAGAAGTTGAAACAGAAGGTATTGCGGAAAAGGAAATAGAAGAAAAGAAGATTGCGTTGATCGAAAACATGATTGAAAAGTTAGATTCAAAGAAAAAGGAAGTCATCTTTTTAAAATTTCAAAGTGGGTTGAGCTATGCTGAAATTTCTGATATCGTTGGAATACGACCGTCATCTGTTAAGCAAATTGTTTATCGTGTTATGTCTTCTTTCCATGAAATAATAAAAGATCAGGCCATTGAATTATTGTTTCTTTTTTTTAGATGTGTAAGATATTGATATTTAGCTGTTCGTATATTGAATTATTCATTCTCATAAAATTAAATCCATTTTTCCTGTAGACTTTTTCAGCTTTTCCCTACTATGTAATTGAAGAAGCGAAAAGAAATGGATCAAATCAATAAATATATTTATAATCCGCTGTTTTTAAAATGGGTTTATGAGAGTGATGAGAATACCGAAGAGTATTGGAATTACTATCTGGAAGAAAACCCCGGAGAGAAACAGATTATACTGACACTAAAAGATGAACTTAAACTTTTTCGTATTAAGAAACACAAGATCAGTCAGGAACATAAATCAAAGTTAGCTCAAAGAATTGCAGCCCAGATAAGAGAAGAAAAACACCCGCGCACCATTTCAACATTTGGCAGCTCAATGATGAAATATGCGGCTGTGTTTATTTTGGCGATTGCTATAAGTTCGCTCTTTTTTTACTTAAAGCAAAATAGACCTCATTCTGATTTAGAAGTTGAAAGCTATACCACAGCAATCGCTGAAAATGGACAAATATCAAAATTGATCTTACCGGACAGTTCTGTCGTATGGTTGAATTCAGGAACTCAAATAAAATACCCGACTGATTTTGCAAGAAAAAAAAGAGAGATTTCTCTGGAAGGGCAAGCTTTTTTTCAGGTAAGGAAAAATACAGAAATGCCCTTTAAAGTATTTTGCAGAGACGTCGAAGTCCGGGTGTTGGGTACTTGTTTTAATATCAATGCCTATTCCGGGGAGCAGGAAGTAGAAGTCGTGTTGGAGACCGGTAAAGTTGAATTATTGAAGCCCTCCGATAGTAAGTTCAAATATAGATTGGACCCTGGTCAAAAATTGATTTATAATCGCGTTTCGGATGATGTGATTATCCGGG
>Ga0074195_1002361_pt1 | contig 21472 bp, 18 predicted proteins | sample EPASupsiteHSE623_FD_64525 | JGI IMG/M metagenome (GOLD analysis project Ga0074195, IMG submission 64525) | Bioremediated contaminated groundwater from EPA Superfund site, New Mexico - Sample HSE6-23 | ecosystem: Environmental > Aquatic > Deep subsurface > Groundwater > Contaminated ...
GGTCAACCTAACATTGGCTTAACCCTTAACGCCTGCTCCTGAGCGAAGCGAAGGATTGGCGTGGTTTTTGCGTCATCTTCTAGCAAAAACCATGACAAAAGGCGTTATAGGGTTGAAGCAGTTGTTAGGCTTGACTTTTGTGATATATACATATATACTATACATATATTGAATGATATATTTTCTATTTCTTTATATTATGGAGGTTTATATGCTTATTCTTTATAACCTTAATGCACCCAAAAAACCCACTAATCTTACTATTAATAGTGATTTGCTTACTAAAGCTAAAGAACTCAAAATTAATATCTCTTCTGTTCTTGAACATGCTTTGGCTGAAAAAGTAAAACAAACTAAACGAGATGAATGGCTGCAAGAAAACTCTGAATCAATTGCTACTTATAATAATCATATAAGCGAATTTGGTATTTTTAGCGATGATGTAAGGACTTTCTAATGGCACAATTCTCAATTTATACAAATATGAATCCCATAACGAAAGCAATATATCCATACATCATTGATGTACAGTCACCCCTATTGGATTCTCTTGAAACTCGTTTAGTAATTCCACTATCATTAAAATCTAGATTCAACGAAAAAGCTATAAAAAATCTTACACCAGTACTATTAATAAACAATATAGAATATCTAGTTTTGACTCCGCAAATGGCTGCAATTCAAAAAAAGCATATTGGAACTTATATTGGTGATTTTACAAAATACAGAAACGAAATTGTATATTCGATTGATTTCCTTATTACTGGCTTTTAATTCTCTAAGCCTAACATTGGCTTAACCCTTAACGCTTGTTCCTGAGCGAAGCGAAGGATTGGCGTGGTTTTTGCGTCATCCTCGAGCAAAAACCATGACAAAAGGCGTTATAGGGTTGAAGCATGTGTTAGCTATCTTCTCTTAACTCTATTTAGATATGTTTTTATTACTATAATCGTCATGATTATATTTTTTCTTTTGGCTCTTTATATCGCCAAACATAATAAAAGACTGTTCGGTAGCCGTAACATACTCGATCAGCCAAACTCGGTTATTATGTTATATTGATATAACTTTGAAAGCAAGAATATTATGATATTCTTACGTGGCACAAAATTATAAAGCTTTTAAATCTTTTAATATCTATTTATACTATATGATTTTATCCTTCTTCATATACAATAGTTTTATTTCTCAAAACTCTTCATTATTGTTTTTATAGATCTAGTGATTCAAAGAATTGAAGCTCATCTGAATCGGTTTTCAATAAGCTTTAAAATATTATAGATTTCATATATTCGCAACACAATAAAAAAGCCTGCGAACTCCTTATGGAATACACAGGCCTAATACTACTTGGAATGTTAAAAAATATATTAACGATTACAAATGCTATTGATTTGTACTACTATGATTGACCATTGCCGTATAACTTTTTACTAAGGATTTAATATTCTTCCTGCGCGGGAGCGTCTAGCTAACATTGGCTTGACCCTTAACGCCCGCTCCTGAGCGTAGCGAAGGATTGGCGTGGTTTGTGCATTGTTGTTCTGCACAAACCATGACAAAGGGCGTTATAGGGTCGAAGCAGGTGTTAGGTTACTGCCCTTTTACTTTTGTATTTGATTAAATCTCTTGATCTTCCACTCTTCATTCTCATAGATTACTTCTGTAATCCCACAATAATCATATTTAAACTTATATCTATGATAAACAGGTATCCCTAGGAGATTGCACATTAAGATCCTTATATAGCCCTCATGACAGAACAATACATATGTTCCATCTTTCTCCTTAATCTCTTTTAATAAATCATTTTGTCTTTCTTTAACTTCTTCGCCCGTCTCTCCGCCTGGAAATCTGCAATCCTTTTTATGTTCAAAGAAATCTCTCCAAAACTCTGGATATTCTTTTTCTATCTCTTCATCTGACATAGTCTCAATGAGTCCATTATCTATCTCATTAAGTCGTTTATCTACTTTAATCGAAATCATCTTATCTCGTGATAAAGGTTCTGCAGTCTGTTGAACCCGTAAGTATTCGCTTGCGTAAATATAATCAACTTGTTTATCTTTAAAGTATTCAACCAAGGCAGTTGCCTGCTTAAAACCAAATTCAGTTAATGAAGGATCGGTATGTCCTATTTGAGAATTAACTATTGAAGTAGTTTCTTTTTCACCGTGACGAATAAAGCACAATTTCATGTTACTCTCTTATAAATATATTCTTTACAAGCGTCAGATGCATCAATCTAACATTATCATTAAATGGTTTAGCATGTATCTTTTGGCGCCGAAGGCGTCAACCTAACATTGGCTTAACCCTTAACGCCTGTTCCTGAGCGAAGCGAGGGATTGGCTTGGTTTTTGCGTCATCTTCTAGCAAAAACCATGACAAAAGGCGTTATAGGGTTGAAGCATGTGTTAGATATCTTCTTCCCCAATTAATATTTCCGATAGTTCTTTTATTGATTTGACGTAATAGCTTGCACCTGCATTAATCAATTCTTCTTTTCCTCCATACCCATACCCTACCCCTATAGATTTTATACTATTTCGATTAGCCCCTATGATATCATGTTCCCTATCTCCAATCATCAGAACTTTTTCTTTATCAATGCTATATTTTATCAAGATATAACTTATCAATTCTGCCTTAGAAGAACGAGTACCATCAAGCTCGCTTCCTTCTATTGCAGTAAAATACTTAAGAATATTGAAATGCTTACATATTTCTTTTGAATATATTGTTGGCTTTGAAGTAGCTACTATTAGGACAATATTCCTTTTACATAATTCATTTAGCAGTATATCAATATCCATATAAATAGTATTTTCAAATAGCCCAGTTATCGAAAAATACTCTCTATAGAATTTGATTGCTAAATCAGCATCTTCATTGCTTAATGAGAAGTATTTGACATATGACTCTTTTAATGGTGGACCTATGAACTTTACAAGGGAATCATTAGAAACAGCCAATATACCCATTTTTTCTAATGAATAATGTACTGATTTGGTAATTCCAATCTTAGGATCTGTTAATGTTCCATCAAGATCAAATAATAATGTTGAATAATGCTCTATTAGAGGCACAATATCTTCCTTTCTTATTTTAATTTTCCTCTGCGCGAAGCGTCTATCTAACATTGGCTTAACCTTTAAAGCCTGGCCCGAGCGGCGTTGCGGAGCAACGATGCGAGGGATTGGCGTGGTTTTTGCGTGATCTTCTCGCAAAAACCATGACAAAAGGCTTTATAAGGTTGAAGCATGTGTTAGATTATTCTTTTTCTATTTTGATATACATCCATTAATTGGTATCCTATAGAATTTTGCAGTATTCCACCAATTAATTAGTTTCGTTTTCGACATCGAACTATTCCCTGTTAATATTCCATTTTTATCATTTTTACTATTTGAATCATACATCATAAAATCTCTTTCATCATATCCCATTATAGTTATGTAATGTGTAGACTTACTGTTACCAACTATTAAGATTACTGGTTCATTAGTACTTATTCTATTTTCAATCCACTTTATCTTAAAACTGTTATTCCTAAATCCAAACCAGTATATTTTGGCATTTACACCTTGTTTCTTACAGTAGTTTATAATTCCCCAAGGAAAAATGTAATTATCTCCATACTTCTCTGTTATCTGGCTATTAATTTCCTCTGGATTTTTTATTTGTTTATTCTTTAAGTAAATATATGCCATTGAAGAGTATGCACCACATGTATTATGGCTCTGCTTAAGATTTAAATCATTATTCCATTCAATTTGATAATTTACAGGTGAATTATTATAATTATTTTTAGGAAAGTAGACACCATAGACGTTAAACAAGATTACAATGCTTCCAAACGTAAATAATACAATGAATATAGCAACACCTAAGATTATAATTAATGGTTTTCTGCTTAATTTTCTCATATGTTTTCTTTTGTATTTCTTTAATACTCGCACGCGTAAGCGTGAGCAATTTTAAAATCAGCTTAACATTATTAATTACAGGTTCAGCATGTCTACTTTTGCGCCGAAGGCGTCAATCTAACATTGGCTTAACCTTTAAATCCGCGCCTGAGCGTAGCGAAGGATTGGCGCGGTTTGTGCATGAAGGAGCGAAGCGACTGCACAAACCGTGACAAAGGATTTATAAGGTTGAAGCATTTGTTAGGCGAAAGTTTTTTCTCTTTTACCCTTATGACTATTTTCTTCAAGTTTCCCTGTTACGTACTTATGTAAAATACTCGTTACTAATGTCTGGTATGGAATTCCTTCTTCTAATGCTCGTGTTTTCAAGGCTTCTACATCTCTTTTTGATATCCTCACATTTATCCTATAGTCTTTAATTGCAGTTTCAGATGCCGCAACAATTAACTTCTTTTTCATCTCTTCAAGGTTATCTATACTCTTCCATTCTCCATTCTCTATGGATTCAATGATCTCTTTATCTTCTCTGGTATTCATATGCTTCCTCCAAGTTTATACTGCTTTGTATACTTCCTGCTCGGATATAAGGTCTTCAAAAAGAAATTACCATTTGCTTCCGCAACGCAGGGTATACAAAAAGCATAATCTTCAATCTCTACTACTAATATTATTTGATTCCTATACTTCTCTTTATTTGGATGCTCTAATACATCAAGTAAATGCCCTTCTTCTATCGCAACGACTATTCTTTCGAAAGACACTCCTCTTTCTTGTTTTAAGAGGACATTCTTCTCTTCATTCCAATAGAAACTCATACTATAAATATATTCCTATGTATGCCTTTTGTCAACATTTCAAATACTAAGAATACAAAACTAACTAATTCTATCTAGTATATATTCTTGCGCGCGAAAGCGCGTCCGCCTAACATTGGCTTAACCTTTAAATCCGCGCCTGAGCTACTGCGAAGGCTTGGCGTGGTTCTTGCATAAAGGAGCGCCGCCACGAAGTGGCGAAGCGACATGCAAGAACCATGACAAAGGATTTATAAGGTTGAAGCGTTTGTTATATGCTTTTCTTTTATTAATAATCTTCTATCTTTCGTTTTCTTAATTACTATTCAATTTTTTATTCTAGTTTTCTATAATCTTATTTCTATTTATTCTCTTATTATCATACATAATTCATTTTAAGCATAATTTTCTTGAAGCAAACTCAAAATATTGAAGCGCTATACTTTTAGATCATGAAGAATACGAAAGCATCCTTACATCGAAAGCCAGCTTTCATATTCGGCTGCTTTCGTATTCTTCAATATTCTTGTAAGTATTCTTATAATATTTTTGATTTTTTTAGTCTTCTATTATTTCTTTTAAATATTTATCGCAATAATAGAAAATATGACACACTATCACAATGGAATCATAAACAGGATTTCGAGGACCAAGGCACAAGATAAAATATAGTATTATCAAAGAGATCAATAAATATCTTTTACCGATGCACTCGATCTTCAATCTTTCTTGCGCGCCGCGTCAGCGGCGTCCATATAACATTTATTGGACAGATCGAAGAAAAGAGAAGATTTCAATTTTTGCTGAACCATGTAAGATGCTGGATAAAATGGGAAAATAGGGGCAAATAATTTTAGGGAAATAAGATAGGTACATGGTTGAGAGAAAAAGTCAGGAATTTAGACAGTTTAATATAGTTTAAAGACCGTCTGCGGGGCTGCGGACGCCTCCTGGGCCTCGGTTGAGCACGTGCGTGTAGATCATCGTCGTTTTGACGTCGCTGTGGCCGAGAAGTTCCTGTACGGTGCGTATATCATAGCCGCTTTCCAAAAGATGTGTGGCGAAGGAATGGCGGAAGGTGTGGCAGCTGGCGTGTTTGGCGATGCCGGCTTTCACTATGGCTTCGTGAACGGCGCTTTGCAGAATGCTCGGGTCCATGTGATAGCGCCCTTGCTGGCTGGTTGCGGAATTTTTCCAGCGGCGTTCTTGCGGGAAGACCCATTGCCATGCCCAATCGGTTGATGCGTTTGGGTATTTTTTTTCGAGGGCGTTGGGGATGGGGACTCGACCCCATCCTTCTGCCAGGTCTTTGTCATGTATTATTTTGACTTGTAATAGATGGTCGCTCAAGGCTTTTTTCAATGTTTCGGGGAGCATAGTGACGCGATCTTTTGCGCCTTTTCCGTTGCGGATCAGGATTTCATTGCGGGAAAAATCGATGTCCTGTACGCGGAGTTCGAGGCATTCCATGATCCTGATGCCTGTACCGTACATGAGGGATGCCGCGAGCCACTTGTCGCCTTTGAGGCCGAATAGGACTTCCCTTACTTCCTGTCTGCTCATCACTACGGGGAGGCGTTTGGGTTTCTTGGCCCTGATCACTTCGCCGACATCCCCGACGGGTATGTTCATTACGTTTCGAAAGAAGAACAGCAGGGCGGCGAGCGCCTGGTTTTGCGTGGAGGCGCTCACGTTTTCGGTGACAGCCAGGTGGCTCAGAAAGGTGTTGATTTCGGCGCCGCCGAGTTTTTTGGGGGATTGTTCCCTGTTGGACTCCAGAAAGCGCCGTAGCCATTTTTCGTAGGATTCCTTCGTCCGGTCGCTGTAGTGACGGGCGGTGAGGGCCGCAAGATATCGCTGGAGGTAGGGTGCTTGCGTATCGGGCGCTGCTTGGCGGCAAGGTTCGACAAATAGTTCCTTGAGGCCAATTTTATTAAGAGGGTTCACTTCGATGGCGCTGAAGAGGCCGGTATCGTAAAGGGCTTTTAGAAGTTGGCGTACATTGCCTTTGTTGTCGGGAAGGCGGAATACTTTTCGGATTTTATCCCAACGGCTGTCTGCGACTTTATGCATGGCGTCAATAAGCTTCGGGTCATAGGGCAGGCTGACGGAGAGGTAACCGTTTTCCGATCCGGTGATTGAAACGGTCATGACGATACCTCCCTTGTTTCGAGGAAGTGAAGGGCTGTGATATAGGCTTCGCAGCACCGAGGCGCGCAACGCAAACGGGTTCCGGGAGGAGGTGCGGGGGATACGCGGCGCTTTCTTCGCCGAAACAGAATAAAAGGCCGGACCGTATCTTTTGTAATCGTTCGAAAAATAAAGTTGCTCATACACATCATACGCCGATGGAGAGCGAAGTCAATTGAAAAAAGGCTCCACTGTTGAAGCCTTTTTATCAAATTTTTTCCGGATCGCTGGCTTCGGTTATTTTTTGCCGCGCCGAGCGGCTTTTTTCATAACGCCATTTCCTTCACTTTATCGTGAAGGAAACGAAATCTTCCTTTGGTAGCTTGTCGATAAGGGCCGGGTCGCCGACTGCCACCCATGTGAAGGATCCGTCGAGAATGTAATCGGAGAAGGCTTTCTCCACGTCGATGGGCTTGATGGCCGCTATCCTGACGACATCGCGCACCCAATCGGAGGGGTTGCCCGTGTTTATGGCGGAATTTATCATCAGGCTCGCGATGGCGGCGTTGGTGCGCACGGCTTCGAAGTATTCGTTGGCGAACATCAGTTTGTAGGTTTCCAGGGCATCGGCGATTTTCATGTACTTCGCTTCTTCTCCGGGGCGGCCGGGGTCGACCGATACGCAGCGTCCGGAAGCGAAAATGGCGGCGGCTTCGTCGATGTATGTCTTGATCTTGTCCGTGGCCGATGTTTTATAGATGGATATCGAGCCGTAATTGGCGCTGAATGACCTGATGCCCGCGCCGGGCGAATATACGGCGCCGTACTGGTCGCGCACGACGGTGAAGAGAAGGTCGGAGAACAGTTTCATGGCAAGGTTGGCGGCCATGAAGTCGGTCGCCCCGGGGGCAGGCGCCGCGAAGTCGCCGCGCAGGTAGGCGACGCCTTTCGATTGGTTGTGGCCGGCGGTGTAGAGTCTGCCAGGCGCGCCGCGCCCGAATTCCGGGGGAAGGGGTATCGCCCCGAGGCCGCGGTCGGGTATTTTCCCGATGGAATTCTCGAGGGCGGCGCGAAGGGCGGACGCATCGAAATCGCCTACCGCGACGACGAAGATCCGGTCGGCCGAGACGTTTTCTTCATGCCATTTCTTCATAGCCTGCACGGTGGTCGGTCCGATCGTGGCTTCCGTCCCGTCGGCGTTCACCGCGTAAGGGTGTCCCTCGAAGTATTTTTCGTTCGCCAGTTTGTTCGTCACCGACCAGGGGTTCTGGTCTTTGGATTGTATGGCGAGTTCGATTTCGCTCTTGGCTTGCTCAAAGTCGAGGGGGTCGAATCCGGGGGAGACGATCATGTCGCTCCATACGGGGAGAAGTCTGTCGAAGTATTTATCGAGGACGTTGAGGCTCAACGTCGAATATTCGAACAGGCTGGCAGCCGAGATGGAGCTGGAGCTGCTGTCGAGAAGTTCGGTGACGGTTTTATAGGAGTAATTAGCCGATGCGCGAGCCATGGTGGCGAAGGCGAGTTTGGACCAGCCGGCTTCTTCGGGCGGGCTGGCGAGGGAGCTGCCGCGCAGAACGAGGCTGATATTGCGGACTCTGTTGGCTTTGTTGTACTTGATATAGACGGGAATTCCGTTCGAAAGGGTCAGGGAGGCGAAAGTAGGGAGGTTGTCGCGGACGAAGGCCGGCTCGGTTTGAGGCGCGGCCTGGCCGGGCTGCGCCGCGAGTCCCATCGGCGACGCAAGCGCCGCGAACGCGATGAGCGCAATCGCCTGCATGAATTTCAGTTTAGCGGGTTTCATCATTTTTCTCATTTCTGCCACCAGAACGCGTTGTCCGCGCTCACATTCAGATAACCGTATTCATGCATCTTCTCTCCCAGCGTCGCGTCCGTTTCCAGGGTGCTCGCGCGGATTCGCATGAGGGTGGCCGCTTCCGCTGCCTTTCCCCTGCCTACGATGTAACGCGTCGTAAGGTCGGCTATATCGGTCCAGTTTACTTTGCCGCAGTTTCCCTCATAGGCGAAGAAATAATCGGCGGTGGCGGTGGACCACCAGAAGGTGAGCGTGTCGGTGACGAAGCTCTGGGCGCTTTCCATGGCGTAGATATTCTGATCGATGAGTTTTGTCTTCGCTTTCTCGAGTTCGCCGGCGCCGAAATAGCTTTCGGGATCCTCAGCGAGAAGGGCGAACTCGTCGAGGACGGCGGAACGCAGGGCTTCAGTCCTATCGAGAATGGCTCCTTCGGCGGCGGGATCCTGGATCACCATATAAGCGGTAAAGACGAAGTTGCCTCCGTCGCGGGCGGTGGGATAGGAAAAATCGATGTATTCGGCATCGTAGAGTCCATCGAATTTCTCCATAATAGCAGTCTTGAAGCGGCCGACGGGCGACGAGAGGAGAAAGAGGAGCACGTCGGAGGTGTAAGTATCCTTGGTCTGGCGAAGCACGTCGGGGCCTCTCCATCGGTACTGGATCTGGGCAAGGCCCCTATAGAAAAGCTCTTCGGCCGACACAAGCTTTATGTCCGCGGGGAAAGCGCCATGGGGCGGTTCTCCGATCAGGGGCGCGGGCGCCCCGGCCCAATCGCCGAAAAGTCCGCCCGCGAGGGCGAAGACTTCTTCGGGCCTGCAGTCGCCTCCTACGATGAGGGTCATGTTGCTCGGTATGTAAAAAGCGTTTTGCATCGTCTTCAATGTGTCTACGTTGGCCGATTCTATATTGCTTTCCGGTCCGTCGACGTTCTTTCTCCAGGGATAATCGGCGAAGATGCGCGACTCGAGAGCGTTGTTGGCTATACGGGCGGGGTCGCTGTGATAGCCCCTGATTTCATTGAGCACGACTTGTTTTTCGTTTTCCAGGGTTGCCGGATCGAAGACTGGATAGCGAACCGCCTGAGCCCAGAAGTCCATGCCTTCGGAGAGTCTTTCCGAGGGTACGGTGATGTGGTAGTTGATGAATTCGGTGCCGGTGGCGCCGTTCCAAGCCGTCGTGCCCATGTTATTGAGAGCAGCGTTGAACGATTTCTTCGTGGGGTACTTCCGGTTCCCGGCGAAGAGCATGTGCTCGTAGAGATGGAAGAGTCCAGCGGTTTCCGGCGTCTGCGCGCTTGCTCCTCCCCTGAACGCCAAGCATATGGTGACGAGGGGGACCGAGCGGTTTTCCACAGCGAACACTTCCAGACCGTTGGGCAATATCGTGTGGGAAATGCTGTCGCCGCCCTGAGCCTGTGCCGACGCCGAAAGCAGAAGAACGGCGAACAGGATTGTCGCCGCGATGCGTTTCATCGGGCTTCTTGTTCTTCTTAGGCTAATCACGGGATTTCTCCTCTTTAGAGCATCAAGCGCAGAATGCCCGTCAGTTCGGCCGCGTCCAGGATGACGGGTACGGGATAGGGAGTGCCATGCGCTTCCCTGAAAGCGTCGACGACGATGCCTGCAATATCTTCTTCCTTGAGGAACGCGGCTTTTTCCGGGATGCCTACGTCAGCGTTGAGCGCGCGAACCGCTTCGACGAAGGCGAGCGCGCAGGTCTTGGCGTCTTCGCTATTGCCGCGCCTTCGGATACCGGCTGCCTCGGCGAGGTCGGCCAGGCGTTCGGGGCAGACGCTTCGGTAATAGTCGAGAAAGTACGGAAGCGCTATGGCGTTGGCAAGGCCATGGGGGATGTGGTAGCGCTCGCCGAAGCGATGCGCGACCGCGTGAACGTAGCCGACGAATCCCCTCGTGAAAGCGCGGCCAGCCAGATGGGAAGCCCGCAGCATGGCTTCGCGCGCTTCCACCTTGGTTCCGTCGTCGCAGGCAACGCGGAGATTCGAGAAGATGAGATGGACCGCTTCTATCGCCTGAACGTCGACATCGGAATAATGGAGGGTATTGGTATAGGCTTCGACAGCATGCGTGAGCGCGTCGAGCCCCGTGGCCGCCGTCATCCCAGGCGGCAACCCGAGCGTGAGCAGGGGATCGAGTATCGCCGTGTTGGGGGGGAGCCGCGGATCGAGGACCGTCGTCTTCCTCTTTTTCTTGGTGTCCGTGATGACGGCGGCGGCCGTGGCTTCGCTGCCTGTGCCGGCTGTCGTGGGAACGCATATGAAGGGCAGGCCTCCATTACGGAAGGGCATGAGGCCCGAAAATTTCGCGATGCTCTTCTTGTGCGTGGCCCCCATCCTGATGAGTTTGCCCGCGTCGATCACCGAGCCTCCTCCGATGGCTATAACCATGTCGCAGGCGTTCGCCTTGAGAACGGCGAGGCCTTTTTCGCAGAGCTCGAAGGAGGGATCGGGAAGTATCTCATCGAATATGGCGTAGGGAATTCCCGCGCCGGCGAGAATGTCGGTGAGTTTGGCCACGACGCCCGTCTTGACGAGGGTAGCATCGGTGACGATGAGCGGTTTCCTGGCGTGATGCACGTCGAGTTCGGAGGGAACCAGTTTTATGCTTCCAGGCCCTGTCAGAAGCGTCGGAATTTTCTGCGGCAGGATGGTGAGCACTCTCGCGGCCACATTGAACCAGATCCATTTTACAGCATGTTTCATAATTCCTCCCGACGGCGGTCGGTTCTCCGCCGTCGAGGCGGGCCGACCTCGACTCAGTTTTTCAGGAAACGGAGGAAGCCGCTCCTGTCGATGTAATTGCTTTCGTGGACGAGCGCCCCGTTCCTGTAGTAACGGATATAGGGGACTTGATCGTTGCCGAAGGTTTCTTCCTTGAAGCCGAGGAACTCATCGAAAAAGGGTTCCCTGTCGTATTCTATCCAATAAATGTCGCAGCCCGCTTCCTTCGCCACATCTTCGATGTATCGTTTCATCCAGGCCCATTGGGGACACCAACTCTGAGTGAGTATGATGGCGGCGGCCGGGGAGGAGGCTTTTATCGAGGAATCGAAATCGCCCGAGGCGATGGCAGCCCGGCATTCTTGCTCCGTCAGTTTCTTTACCATGAATCCATGATATACGCGCGGTTTCAGGCGCGCAAGGGAAGAACCGAGGAGGCTTTCCCGGAGAAAACTGTCCGCGGCCGAGTCCTCGATAACCCCGGGAAAGGCGCGGCGCCGATTATGCTTGTAAGTTTTTCCGCTTTTGGTACAATAGCCGGAGCAAAGCTGAGTCGATTTTACCGGCGGGAACACTGGAGATTGCTCTATGTCGACGATTGATATCCGAACGGTAAGCATCATGATGGTGATGACCGATCTGCTGAGTGCCTTCCTCCTCACCCTGCTATGGCTTCAGGCGCGATCGAGGTTCAGGGGTCTCGGTTACTGGACGGTCGACTTTGTCCTTCAGGCGGTCGGGATGTTCCTCATCCTTCTGCGCGGCTCCATTCCGGACAGTCTATCCGTCGTGGCGGCGAATATCTTCATCGCCAGTGGCTCCCTGCTGGGTCTTCTCGGCTATGGCCGCTTTTTGGGGAAACAGATACGCCTTCGCTTCAATATAATCCTCCTTATTCTATTTTCGGCCATCCATTTCTGGTTCGGCCTGGTAGATCCCCATATCGGGCCGCGCAATATCAATATAGGAACCTATCTGCTCATTCTGGATGCCGAGGCCTTGTGGCTTTTCTTCAGGCTGACGGAAAAATCGAAGCGACGAATCCTTACGGCTCCCATCGTCGTCCATACCCTCTTCGCCCTGCTCGGGTTCGTGCGTTTCATAGCGTACTTCACGGGTCCCGGCAACACGAGGGAAGACAGCTTCTTCGCGGTGAACGCCGTTTCTTCCTTTGGGTTCCTCATCTACCAAATCCTCCTCATCGCCCTTACCTACAGTTTCGTCATCATGGTGAGTCAGCGTCTTCTCGCCGAGGTCTGGGGCGAGCATCAGAAGTTCTCCAAGTCTTTTTATGGCGCTCCCTATGCCATGATCCTCGCCCGGTTGCCTTTGGGGGTCATTGTCGAAGTAAATAAGGGATTCGAGCTTCTTACGGGCTATGGTTCCGCCGATGTCATAGGAAAGCAGATTCTCGACCTCGGCATATGGGAAGATTTGGAGGAGAGGAAAGCGGTTCTTGCTGAGCTGGAAAAGACGGGGAGAACCCTGGAAAGGGAGGTGATCCTCAGGAGGAGGAACGGTTCCCTGGCGGACGTGCTCCTTTCTTCCGAAACCTTGTCGATCGAGGGCGAGGCGATGGTCCTCGCCGCCATTTCCGATATTTCCGAACGCAAGCGCATGGAAGAAAAGATCCGCGACCTTTCGAGAAGGGATTCTCTCACCGGCGTATTCAACAGGCGTTATGCCTTCGAGCTGCTGGAACGCTTGGTGGCTAACGCGAATGACGGGGATGCGGAGGACGGTTTTTCCATCGCCCTGCTCGATATGGACTTTTTCAAGGGGATCAATGATCGGTATGGACATTTGGCGGGAGATCTGGCGCTGACGAGCCTGACCGAGACTATCCTTTCGCATATTGGCGGTCTTAAGGCAGGGGCGACAGCCGCGAGGTACGGCGGCGAGGAATTCGTCGTTTTCTTCCCCGGTCTGGGGAAAGCCGAGGCCGCGGCGGTGATGTCCGGTATACTGGAAAAGTACCGTTCCACCGCGATGGAGCAGGCGGGAACTAAGTTTTGCTGCACTTTCTCCTGCGGCATAGCGGAAAGCGCCGAGCTGGGGTCTACGGAAGCCTTGACGGTCGAATCCATCGTGGCCCTCGTGGACAGGCGCATGTACGAAGCCAAGCAAGGCGGCCGAAACAGGATCAGCGCGGACTGAGTCCTGGAACCGCGGTCCGGCGTCTTATCGTTTACGGCTTTTCGCCGCGGGAGCCGCCTATACTTTAATGTGAACCCACTTCCCTTTTCTGTAGCGTATGGCTATGAAAACAAACCTCGCCATCTGGTCCACGGCCAGGGCCAGCCACGCGCCGAACAATCCCATGGAAAACACGTTTATCAGGACATAGGCGAGACTGGGCCTTATGCAGAGGATGCCGATGGCCATCGAAATGGCCGGGTAGAGGGAATCGCCAGCCCCCCGGAGGGCGCCGGCGTATATCTGGAATGAGGCCAGGAATGGCTGGACGAAGCCGGAGAGGATCATGACGCCGGCGCCGAGGGCGACGATCTCCGGATCGCTGGTAAAAAGCTGTACGAGCTGTTTCCTGAAAAGGAACATGCACAGGCCCATGAAGGCAGAGGTCAGGGCGCCCATTTTTTGGCAGGCGGCCGACGCCGTTTTGGCCCCATCGAGGTCCCCGCGACCAAGGGCTTGGCCCGTTAGGCTGGTGGAGGCAATGCCGAATGCCTGTCCGTTGACGAAGGAGAGGTTGAGGATGGCGAGGGCTATCTGATGGGCGGCGAAGACTTTCGTGCCCAGGGCTGTAATCGTGAGGGTGTAGAGGAGAAGCCCGACGCGGAGCGCGAGCTGTTCAGCCGCCGAAGGCAGGCCGATTTTAAAAAGACGTTTCAGCATCGGGAAATTGGGGACGCAGTTTTCGCGGGTAAAATGCAGTTCGATGAATTCCGAGGCCGCTTTGCCCGGCTGGCGGAAGGGGCTGCCCAGGATCGCCCATATGGCCATCCCGCAGCCGACCGTATTCCCTATGACGGTGGCGATGGCGGCTCCCGCCACTTCCAGCCGGGGGAAGCCGAGCTTGCCATAGATCAGCAGGTAGTTGAAGAGAATATTCACGAGGTTGGCGGTGAGGTTGTACTTCATCGAGATGCGCGTGTCGCCGACGCCGCGCAGGAGGGCGGAAATGGCGATGGGGAGGACGGTGGGCACGAATCCGATCATCAGAATCCTGAAATAGCTGGTCGCGAATTCTATGGTATCGGGGCCGGCGCCCATGAATCGCACCATGGGGCGGGCGAAGATTACCCCCAACGCGCCGAGCAATACGGCGATGATGAAGGCGAGCAGAAAAGACTGGGTGGTGACGAGTTCGGCGTCCTTTTTGTTTTTCTGTCCCTTGAAGCGCGCGACGAGGGCCGTGGTTCCGACATTGAGGGCGATGAAGGTGGCGAGCATCACGAAGCGAGGCTGGCTGGTAAGGCCGACCGCCGAAATAGCGTAGGCGCCGAGCTTGCCTACCATGATCGTGTCCGCGAAGGAAGTGGCCGAGGTGAGGACGAGTTCCACGACCGCGGGCGCCGCTATGGTCAGGACGGTTCTATAGAGCGGACTGATTTTCATGTGCTGTCACTATACCCATTTGCCTGATCTTTGCTCAATCCTGTGAGCCTCCGAGAGACTCACTGTGAAATGAGCCTTGGGGAGCGATCCTTAAATGTGCTTCCGGACAACCTCCAGCACTTCGGGCAGATCCATGCCTATCTCGGCCAGGTGCTCAGGCGTGGGCACGCCGTCAGCGGTCCAGCCGCGGCGCTTGTAGACGGCGTCGACGAGGCTTTCGTACCTCGACTCACGGTAGGCGCGCTGGGCGGCGACTTTCTCCGCGAGGCTCATGGCCGCGGGGTCGACGCCGACTTTTTCGCGCAGCTGCTTGTCGTAGCGTTCGGCGCGGGAGAAGTATTCCTTCTCGGTGACGGGGCCCATGGCGCGGTAAGGAGGGTAGTCGTCGGCGCGGAGGCCGTGGCCGCAGCGGAGGTTGAAGACGCGCTGGAAGTTGTAGACGCGCTCGGACTGGACGATGAGTTCGGGCCAGGAGAGGGGCTCGCCCGTGATGGCGGTGTAGAGCTCGCGGTAGTTGCCGACGTGCTCGGGCACCTTGTTGGGTTCGTCCCAGCGCGCGTTGTCGGCGGGCTCGATGTCGTTCCAGGGGAGCTTGCATATGCCCTGGAGGCCGAACCAGGTGCGGAACATGGGGAAGTAGTGCAGGGCTTCGGCTTTTTGCTCGAAGCTGGGGATGCGGTTGTTCACCATGTCCATGAAGATGAGCCAGGCTTCGTCGTGCTGGGGGCCTTTGTTGGTGAGGTAGTAGCCGCCCTGCTGGGCGAGGGATTCCTTGGAGATGTACTGGCTCTGTTCGAGGCCTTTTCCGTGGAGGGCGATGTCCTTCATGAGCTGGGGGTCGGCACCGTACTGCTGGGTCAGGTATTCGGCCATGAAGCGGGCGCCTCGGCCGGCGAGCATGCCGAAGCCTTTGCCCTCGGCCATCTGGTGCATGAGTTCGCAGACGGCGCGCCAGTTGCCCCATTCGAGGTTGACACCGCCGGTGCGCTCTTCGTTGAGGATGCCGTATTCCCAGCATTCCATGAGGAAGCTGCTGATGGTGCCGATGCTGATGGTGTCGATGCCGTAGGTGTCGCAGTAAAAGTTGATTTCGAGGATGCCTTCGGGTTCCCATACGGCGAGGTTGGAGCCGACGCCGGCGGCGGTTTCGTATTCGGGGCCGTCGACGCAGACTTTCTGGCCGGCGTAGGGGCCTGTCTGGAGCTTGAAGTTGTCCACGGCGTGGGCGCAGGCGAGGGTGCAGCCGTACCAGCAGCCGTCGGGGAGGCCTTGGGAGAAGAGTTTCTCCCAAACCCAGGAGGCGACTTCGGGGCCGCGGGGATCCTGGCCGTAGCGGTGGTTCTGGACGGGCAGGAGGTCGTAGTCGTTCATCACTTCCATGAGGTGTGCGGTGCCGATCCTGCGCATCTTGCACTGTTTGTCGTCTTCCTTGACGATTTCGCGGTGAAGTTTGAGGCCGAGGCGCTGGACGGCGGCCGGGTCGGCGGCGCCGTTGGAGTCCTGGGCGAGGGTGGAATAGCGGCAGACAAGGGCTTTGATGCCCTTGTTCCGGAAGACGGTGCCTATGCCGCCGCGCCCGGCCTGCTTGACGCGGCAGCCGCCGCGGCGCCGGTCGTAGAGGCTGAAGTTGAGGAGGCCGAGGACGGTGTGCTCGGCGCCGCGGCCCGCCGACACCACGGACACCGAGGCGAGGTCGGCTTCAGCTTCGGAGGCAGCGAATGCGTGGGTGAGCTTGTCGGCCAGGATGTGGGTGTCGGATTCGAGGCCTTCGGGGGATTCGAAGATTTCCACCGTGCCCGCGTCGCCGTTGAAAAAGACGATGAGGTCGCGATCGGATTTGCCGGTGAGCTCGAGGGCGTCGAAGCCCGAAAACTTGAGGAAGGGGCCGAAATAGCCGCCGACGTTAGAGTCGATGGGGACGCCCGTCATGGGCGACAGGCTGACGACGAGGCTCTTGCCCGATCCGGGGTAGTTGGTGTTACCGCAGACGGGGCCCATGGCGATGACGATTTCGTTCTCGGGATCGTCCCACTTGGTCGAGGGTTTTGTGCCGTCCCAGAGTAGCTTAAGGCCAAAGCCCTTCCCGCCCACGAATTTCTTCTTCATTTCTGCGCTGACAGGTTTTTCAGCGAAACCCAAGGCACCAACATCGATGGAAAGGGTGCGCATATTGTAGCCGCGCGACAGGGGTTTTTTCTCGTAGCGCCATTCGGCGATCTTATGGAGAGAATTCATGGTAAGGTTCATTCGGCGCCCTCCTTCGTCAGGATTTCGAGAGCTCCCTTGGGGCAGGCTTTGGCGCAGGCGCCGCAGGATATGCATTTGAAGGGCATGGGGTTGCCGGGGAACCAGCGCATCGCGCCGATGGGGCATACGGCCACGCAGGCCAGGCAGCCGACGCATTTCTTGCTGTCGATAACGATAGCGCCTGCCTTGTTGCGCGAGATGGCCCGCGTCGGGCATTCGCGGACGCAGGCCATGCATTCCTGGTCGCAGACCACGAGGTGATAGGCCATTGCCGGCGCTTCGTTCACCTGGATGCGGGATTTTGCGGGGTTGTCTTCCTTGAAATAGAGTTTCGAGCAGACCGACGCGCAGGTCATGCAGCCGACGCATTTTTTGTCGTTGGTGGCCAGATATTTGATCACGGTGGCAGGTCCTCCTTGCTTTACGGAACAAGCTCGCCATCAGGTCATTTTTGGTAGAGGACGTTATTATAGTATGGTTTTGGCGCGGAGGCAATGAGAAAGAGCAATGTGGTATATCAGATTCAGATGGAAGACGACGGCTTCGCGCATCCACCGGCGGCGGCGAACAAGCTTACAGAATATGTTCCAGAAACCTACGGGTGCGCTCTTCGCGCGGAGAGGTGAAGAAGGTCTCGGGCGGAGCCTCTTCCACGATCTGCCCCGCGTCCATGAAGATGATGCGGTGGGCGGCCGCCCTGGCGAAGCCCATCTCGTGCGAGACGACGAGCATGGTCATCCCCTCTTTGGCGAGGTCGGTCATGACGTCCAGCACTTCCTTGATCATTTCGGGATCGAGGGCGCTCGTCGGTTCGTCGAAGAGCATGACTTTGGGATTCATGGCGAGGGCGCGCGCGATGGCGACGCGCTGCTGCTGGCCGCCCGAGAGCTGTTCGGGCCAGGCTTTTTCCTTGTCTGAGAGGCCGACCTTGGCGAGAAGCTTGCGCGCCAGGACTGCCGCTTCTTCCTTGCCCTGTTTCAGGACGATGGTCGGCGACAGCGTGATGTTGTCGATGACGCTCAGGTGAGGGAAGAGGTTGAAGCTCTGGAACACCATGCCCACTTCCTCGCGGATGTGGCGGATATCGGCTTTTTCGTCCGTGACGCTTTCGCCGTCTATGGAAATGGAACCGGAGTCGAGGCGCTCGAGGCGGTTGACTGAACGCAGAAGCGTGCTCTTGCCCGAACCCGAGGGGCCGATGATGAGGACAACCTCGCCTTTCTTGACGCTGAGGTCGACGCCTCTGAGGGCCTGGACTGTACCGCCGAAAGTTTTGACGGCGTTCCTTATCTCAATGTACGTTTCCATTATGTCTCAGCCTTTCTTCCATGATCGCGACGAGGCGCGAGAAAAAGAGGGTCATCACCAGATAGATGAGCGCGATGACCGTGTAACTCTCGAAATACCTGAATGACGTGGACGCGTATTCGCGGCCGCGGCGCAGGAGGTCGGAGACGGCCAGTATCGAGACGAGCGAGGAGTCCTTGAGGAGGGCAATGAACTCGTTTCCGATGGGCGGCAGTATCACCCTTATGGTCTGGGGGATGATGACCCTCCGCATGGCGGCCGAGCGGGAAAGTCCGAGGGCGAGCGCGGCTTCCATCTGCCCCTTCGGTATGGCCTGGATTCCGGCGCGGAAGATTTCCGCCATATACGCCCCATAGCAGATGGACATGGCCAGAATGGCGGCGGGCGGTCCCTGGAGTTTCAGGATGGGGCCGAGGGCGTAATATATATAGAAGAGTTGGACGAGAAGCGGTATTCCGCGGATGATTTCCACGTAGATGGTCGAGATGAGGTTGATGGTCTTGTTCTGGGAAATACGCCCGAGGCCGGCAAAAAGCCCTATGATGAGGGCAAAGAAGATGGAGATGATCGTGACGGCGAAGGTGGCCATCAGTCCGTCGGGCACGAAGGACAGGATTCGGAGGTAGGGATCGGGGCTGACGAAAGGCAAGAGGATGAGGAGCCCCACCGCGCCGAAAAACGAGATATTCCAGGCGGAAATGACATGCCCCTCATTCCTGAGGGGAATGAGGGTGCCGTCGGTTACGTTGATGGTTGTCCGGTCGGAGTCTTTTTGGCTCCGGCCGGAAAACGGAGAACCTTTCGTCATGCTATTTGAGCCATTTCGCCGTCAGCTCGTCGAGCTTGCCCGATGACTTGACCTTGGCGAGTCCGTCGTTGAAGAGCTTGAGGGTTTTCTCGTCGCCTTTCTTGAAGGCGAAGCCGAGCCACTCATCTGTGAAGGGAACGCCTACGATCATGAGCTTGTCTTTGTAGGTGGGATTCTGGAGGGCGAAGTTGGCGGCGATTGGGGAGTCGGCGACGACGCCATCGATGTTGCCGTTCGCGAGATCCTGGTAGGCGAGTCCGACTTCGTCGTAGGTCTTGAGTTCGACGCCGGCGGCCTTGCCGATTTCCATGACGCCGGTGGTGCCGATCTGTCCGCCCACTTTCTTGCCCACGAGGTCGGCAAGGGTGGTGACGCCGGTGGTTTCCTTGCGCACGACGAGGACCTGGCCCGCGTTGACGTAGGGCTCGGAGAAGTCCATGGTAGCCTTGCGTTCGTCGGTGATGGTAACGGAGGAGGCGATGGCCTGATAGTTGCCCGCGGCGAGTCCGGCGAAGATGCCGTCCCAGGCGGTGTTCTTGATTTCGACTTCGAATCCGCCGGCCTTGGCGACTTCGTTGACGAGGTCGATATCGAAACCGACAACGTTTTTATTCTCGTCGACAAATTCCATGGGAGGCCATGTGGCATCGGAGGCGACGACGATTTTCGTGGTTTTCTTGGCACAGGAGGAGAGACCTGCCGAGCCTATGGCGACTACGGAGGCGAGAAGGATGAAGGCGATGAGTTTTGACCAGGATTTCTTCATTACGGCGCTCCTTGGTATCGTTCCGCTTGATTCTGCACATGCGGAAGATTTCCTGGGAGAATACGGTAAATGGCATATAGTGTCAATAATCCTGCATAAATTCTTGCAATAAAATGCATAGACTAAGTATATTTATACATATATTCGTTCTGATCGCCGCTACCCTTCCCTCTTCTTATCATTAGGTTGTCCCGCTTGCGGCGTCCAAGCCGCGCTGATACCATCGAATCATGAAAGTCACGATCAATCTTGAAGACCACGAATTCCCCGAAAAGGAACTCAGCGTCTCCGAGATCATGAAACGGATGAAGTACACCTTCCCCCATATCATAACCAGGTTGAACGGACATCTGGTGGATCGGGAAAACCGCGAAACCACCCTGGCGTCGAACGGCGATGATCTGGAAATCTACCACCTCATAAGCGGAGGCTGAACGGAACGCTTCATGATTCCATTCGCCGAATTACGCGATCCCGATGGGAAATTTTAAAAGCCGTGTTATAATCGTAAAGAAATCTATATAAAAGGATGAGTAGCGATGAAAAAAGCCCTATTGCTGATGTTCGCGATTTGCCTTCTGGCCGGCTCGGCATCGGCCGCCGACGGCGTAAAAAATTTTCAAAAAATCTACGCGGTGGATTCGGATGTCTATGAAGCCCTCACCTATCTGTATCTAGATCAAGGGTATTCCCTGCCATCCACGACAGGTCCCTGGAGCGCCGACGAACTCCTGAAAATGCTCGAGAAGATCAATCCCGCCTCGCTGAAAAGCGGAGCGGCGACCACCTACGACTTCGTACTGGGCGAACTGGACCAGAAACGGAAGGCGGTCAAGTTCGGGCTGACAACTTCGGCAGAGGCCTATTATCACACCAATATCGCCAAGTTTAAAAGCGAGAGCGATTGGATCAGGGGCTTCGACGAACGGAATCCCATTCTAGACATCATCCTCGAGACATGGCCATCGGAACACTTCTACGGGTACAGCTCGCTTCCGGTCCAGAACAATCTCCATAACGGCGAGAGTGCAACTGAGGGCCCGACATCGACACTTTGGGGCGAAAGCGCTCTTACCACGAATATTCCTCTGGTTCCCCCTGCCGCGATAGCTGACTTGAATATGAATGTCCCTTATAGGGCGTTCGGCTCGATCGGCGGCGACGGATGGAGCGCCCAAATTGGAAGAGACAAGCTTTCATGGGGTCCCGGTGAATCGGGCAACTTCGTGCTCGGAGACCACATTCGCTATCATAATACGGGACGCCTTACCACCTATAGCAAAAACTTCAAGTACACTTTTGCCACATCGTTCTTCCCTCATCCTGACGCCTACTGCCCCATCATTGATGGCAGCAGC
>Ga0074195_1002362_pt1 | contig 21458 bp, 23 predicted proteins | sample EPASupsiteHSE623_FD_64525 | JGI IMG/M metagenome (GOLD analysis project Ga0074195, IMG submission 64525) | Bioremediated contaminated groundwater from EPA Superfund site, New Mexico - Sample HSE6-23 | ecosystem: Environmental > Aquatic > Deep subsurface > Groundwater > Contaminated ...
AAAATTGCCGCTCATAACACCAATAGCATATTGAGCACCGGAAATGCGTTTAGCTTCGTTCAAATGCCACAAATGACCATTATGGAAAGGATTATATTCAACAATCATACCTACAACATTCATTACATTTCACCCCCTACTATTTTACTCTATTTTTGATGTTTGTGAAATTTTTTATTAAATCACTTTACCTAATGAAGGGAAAATAAGTCAGGTGTCGAAAACATAAAAACTGGTAGTATTTCAAGGTGGAGTATGTGGCAGTGCACGGGCATAGCTGCATGTCCCGAAAATAAGGAGGATTTTGCTGTGAAAGTATTGGTTGTTAACTGTGGAAGTTCTTCACTTAAGTACCAACTGGTTAATATGAATGATGAATCTGTATTGGCAAAAGGTTTGGTTGAGCGTATTGGTTTAGAAGGTTCGGTATTAACTCATCAACCAGAAGGTAAAGACAAAGTCGTAATTAATGCTGATATCAGCAATCATAGCATTGGTATTAAGCTGGTAATTGATGCTCTGACCGATGCTAAGCATGGTGTTATCAGTAGTATGAAAGAAATTTCAGCAGTTGGTCACAGGGTGGTTCACGGGGGCGAAAAGTTTGCTAATTCTGTATTAATCACACCTGCAGTTATGCAAGCATTAGAAGACTGCATTGAAATGGCTCCGCTTCATAATCCGCCTAATATTATGGGAATAAATGCATGTACTGAAATTATGCCAGGAGTTCCCCAGGTAGGTGTTTTTGACACTGCTTTCCATCAAACTATGCCTAAAGAGGCATTTCTCTATGCTATTCCCTATGACGCTTATGAAAAATATAGTGTTAGACGGTATGGTTTCCACGGAACATCTCACAAGTATGTTTCGGAGCGGGTTGCTGAACTTATGGGTAAAAAGATGTCTGAGCTCAAGATTATTACCTGTCACTTAGGTAATGGTGCTAGTATTGCTGCTATAAAAAATGGTAAATGCATTGATACCAGCATGGGCTTTACTCCGTTGGAAGGCTTGGTAATGGGAACTCGTTCCGGTGGTATTGACCCTGCCATAGTTCCTTATTTAATGAAAAAAGAGAATATGAATGCTGATCAAGTGGATAATTACCTGAATAAAAAATCGGGTGTGCTTGGCGTTTCGGGCGTATCCAGCGATTTCCGCGACATTGAAGATGCTGCTGACAAGGGAAATGAAAGGGCTGCACTGGCTCTTGAAATGTTTGCTTACAGAGTGCTTAAATTTGTTGGATCTTATGCTGCTGCCATGGGCGGTGTTGACGCTATTGTCTTTACTGCCGGTCTTGGTGAAAACTCAATTTCTATGCGTGAAAAAATTGGTAATGGTTTTGCCTATTTGGGAACTAGCATTGACCCGGTTAAAAATAATGTTCGCGGCAAAGCACAAGAAATCAGTGTTGATGGCGCTAAAGTAAAAGTTTTTGTTATTCCAACTAACGAAGAGCTCGTTATTGCCCGTGATACCAAGACTATTTGCGACAAGCTTGCATAACTCCTAAGCAACCGTCGCAAGATAGGCAGGGGACGCTTCGTTCCCTGCTTTTCATATTTCTTGACAAACATTCGACGTGTCGATATAATAGATGAAGGTTGGTGGAAAATGATGAAAATTAACATGTCCCAAGTGAAAAAAGAACTTGGCAGTGCCCAATCTTTTTCTTTTATAACTTCAGCCCAAGAATTAGGTCTTGATAAAGAACAGAACTTCCTATTGGAGAGTGTAACAGTAGAAGGCCTGGTTTCAAATAAGGGAATGTCTTTTGCAGTAACTGGCGAAATTAATGCTGAATTGAAGCAAAACTGCAGCCGGTGTCTTGAAGATATGAGTACCTTGCTGAATGTTCCGTTTAATGAAGAATATCGAGAAATAGACGGCAGAGAATGTGAAAAAGTTTCTGACTTGGAAATTAACTTTTTTTGCGGTGATGAGATTGACATTACCGACCTAGTGCGTGAAACGCTTTTGTTGGCCGAGCCTATTAAACCAGTGTGCAGCGAAGCATGCCGTGGATTTTGTCCTGAATGCGGAGCTAACCTAAACATAAATGCCTGCGGCTGCAACCAGGTTAAAACTGATCCAAGGCTTGCGGTTCTTGAAAAACTCTTGTCAAAGGACTGAGATATGCAGGTTGGCCAATTTTGTTAAGGAGGTGGAAACAAATGGCAGTACCTAAGCGCAAAATGTCCAAAGCCCGTCGTGATAAACGTCGTGCTAATTGGAAGCTTACTATTCCTGGATTAGTAGAATGTCCTCAATGTCACGAAAAGAAAATGCCTCATCGTGTTTGTCCTGAATGTGGTCATTATAATGGTAAAGTTGTGGTTCAAGCAGAATAAAAAAATAAGTAGTGAGCAAGATAAAAGGCGTTTAATTTTATCTTGCTCACTTTTTTACTTGCATAATTAGGAGCAACTGGCTATAATTAATATTAGCAATTGGTACTAAAACTTACTGATAAAACTAGGTGATGTTATGGCGCGTATTCAAAAAAAAATACGTCAGGGACAATTAAAAGAAAAGCTATTAAGCACGCCTTTTCTTACCGATGAAGAATTGGCAGCACATTTGAAGGTTAGTGTGCAAACAATTCGGCTTGATAGGCTGGAACTTGGTATCCCTGAACTCAGGGAACGTACCAAACAGATGGCCGAAGAAGCCCGTAACAAGCTTAAGGCTATTTCGAGTTCGGATGTTGTTGGTGAACTGATTGATCTTGAATTAGGGAAATCAGGGATATCTTTAATGGCCATAACACCTGATATGGTTTTTGAAAAAACAAGAGTAGCACGAGGGCACTTTGTTTTCGCCCAAGCAAATTCTTTGGCGCTTGCAATAATCGATGCACCTATGGCTGTGACGGGTGTTGCTAATATAAAATATAAAATTGCCGTGCATGAGAGCGAAAAATTAGTGGCCAAGGCCGAGATTATAAAAAAAAGAGGCAATAAATATTTTATTTGGGTAAAAACTAGGAATGATAAACAAGAAGTATTCCGCGCTAAATTTATAATGGTATCACTGGAAGCTGATTTGCATAAATAGCATAGATATCAACAACCTGTTTGTGTTGGTGCTGTGAAGGGAGATACTAAATGAAAGTTGCTATTGATGCTATGGGCGGAGATTATGGGCCTGAAGAAATTGTTTTAGGCGCATTAGCGGCTGCCAAGGAATATAAAAATGAAAATATAGAAATTGTTCTGGTTGGTGATCAAACTCAAATTACGCAAGCGCTTAATCGCCATAGTAAAGAGAGCGATGCAAAAATCACTGTTCACCATGCTAGTGAAGTTATTGATATGCACGATTCACCTGGTGCGGCTGTAAGAAAAAAGAAGGACGCATCAGTTGTTGTAGCTACTGGACTTGTAAAACAAGGACTTTGTGATGTTGTAATATCAGCAGGAAGTACTGGAGGGGCAGTCGCTGCCGCTTTATTCGGTTTAGGGCGAATAAAAGGTATTGAACGTCCGGCTATTGCGACACCTATGCCAAACTTAACAGGCACAACGGTTCTTCTTGATTCAGGGGCGAATGTTGACAGTAAACCGAAGCATTTAGTGCAAAACGCTATTATGGGTGCTATTTATGCTGAATATGTATTGAATATTCCACGTCCTAGAGTAGGACTTTTAAATATTGGTGAAGAAGAAAGCAAAGGCAATGAGCAAGCATTTGCTACGTACCCATTGTTAGCTCAATTAAATACTGTTAATTTCATTGGCAATATCGAAGGAAGAGACATTCCCAAAGGCACTGTTGATGTTGTTGTCTGTGATGGTTTCGTAGGGAATATTGTTTTGAAATTCGGAGAAGGCTTAGCAAGTGCAATTTTACAGCTTGTAAAAGAAGCGATTAAAGACAGCGGCTTTTGGGCAAAAATGGCATCAATGCTTGTCCTTCCAGCTCTTAAGGGGTTAAAAAAGAAACTCGACCACGCAGAATACGGTGGTGCGCCGTTATTGGGTGTCAATGGTGGTTTTATTATTTGTCATGGGAGTTCGCGGGCAAAAGCCATTAAGAATGCTATTCGAGTAGCTAAAGAATTTACTGAACAACAGGTGGTTGCCCATATTTGCGAAAATATTGCTAAGGAGGGAATTGTTACCAATGATGGAAACTAAAGCAGTAGGTATTATCGGTATTGGTACATATGTGCCTGAAAAGGTAATGACAAATAAAGATCTAGAAAGCATAGTCGATACTTCTGATGAATGGATTGTTGAGCGAACCGGTATACAAGAGCGGCGAATAGCTTCGCCTGATATGGCAACTTCGGATTTAGCGAGCCGTGCGGCCCAAAAAGCACTTGATGATGCCGGTATTACTGCTGAAGAAATTGATCTTATCATTGTTGCTACCGCCACACCGGATATGTTTTTCCCGTCAACAGCTTGCTTAGTACAGGCAAATATTAAGGCAGTCAACGCTGCCGCTTTTGATTTGACCGCTGGATGTTCAGGTTTTGTTTATGCTATGGTTACTGGCAGTCAATTTATTAAGGCTGGATTATATAAAAAAGTATTAGTTATTGGAGCCGAATGTCTTTCGAAAATATTGGATTGGACTGACCGCAACACTTGTGTGTTGTTTGGCGATGGTGCTGGTGCTGCAGTACTTGGAGAGACAACTCCGGGTTATGGTATTTTAGCTTCACAATTGGGTGCGGACGGTTCTGGTGGCGACCTGTTAAAGCTTCCTGCCGGCGGTTCTCGTAATCCGGCTACAAACGAAACTGTTTCTCAGCGGATGCATTTTGTGCATATGAATGGTAATGAGGTATTTAAATTTGCCGTTAAAATAATGGGAGAAGCCGCTAATAAGGCTTTAGAAGATGCCGGACTTAGTGCTGCTGATGTTGATTGCTTAATTCCGCATCAGGCCAATATTCGGATAATCCAATCGGCGGCAAAACGACTTAAATTGCCAATGGATAAAGTTATGATTAATGTTAATAAATATGGCAATACTTCAGCTGCTTCTATTCCTATTGCATTGGAAGAAGCTGTCCATGGTGGTAAAATCAAACCAGGTGATAATGTTGTTCTTGTTGGCTTTGGCGCAGGATTAACATGGGCGTCAGCTGTTATAAAATGGGGTAGGGAGGCCAACACTAATTGTTAAATAACAAACTTTGCCAGCTTTTAAATATTAAATATCCTATTTTGCAGGGTGGAATGGCTTGGGTAGCTACAGCTGAATTGGCAGCAGCAGTATCAAATGCCGGTGGCTTAGGACTTATTGGTGCCGGCCATATGCCGCCTGATGCACTCAGAGCAGAAATCCAAAAGGCAAAAAGTTTGACACAGAACCCTTTTGGCGTCAATATTATGTTGAAATCACCTTTTGTAAAAGAGGTAATGCAGGTTGTTATTGATGAGCGCGTAGCTGTCGTAACGACTGGCGCAGGTAATCCAGGAGAATATATCCCGGCGTTAAAAGAAATCGGCACCAAAGTAATTCCGGTTGTAGCATCAGTAGCTTTGGCAAAACGCTTAGAGCGAGTGGGGATTGATGCTATTATTGCCGAAGGCATGGAAAGCGGCGGTCATGTAGGTGAAGTAACAACAATGGCGTTAGTGCCACTAGTTGTTGATGCTGTTAAAGTACCAGTCATTGCTGCAGGCGGGATCGGTGATTCACGTGGCGTAGTGGCAGCATTAGCTTTGGGAGCGCACGGCGTTCAGTTGGGGACAATTTTTGCTGCGTCTACAGAGTGTACAGCGCACCCTAATTACAAGCAGGCAATTGTCAAAGCCAAGGAAAGGTCTACAGTCGTTACTGGTGCAATAACAGGTCATCCTGTTAGAGTTATAGCTAATAAACTAACTCGCGATTTTGCTGAATTAGAAAAACGTGGTGCATCAACAGACGAATTAGAGCGTCTGGGAGCAGGGAAACTTAAAGCCGCTGTACGCGACGGTGATATAGATTATGGTTCGGTAATGGTTGGCCAGGTTGCAGGCATGATTACCGAGGTGCGAACTGTGAATGAAATTATGCAGGATATAGTTCAGCATATTCCTAAGGTAATTGCTGAGCTTTCGCAAAAAGTATAGATAAACACATAAGGAGGGAAATAAATGGCAAAACTAGCGTTTGTTTTTCCAGGACAAGGTTCTCAAGTTGTTGGTATGGGAAAGGATTTATATGACAAATTTGATGTCGTGCGGGACATATTCAACTCGGCTGATAAGGCGTTAGGATTTTCAATTACCGATATGTGTTTTAACGGACCAGAAGAAGAACTAAAAAAGACATACAATACGCAACCTGCAATTCTTACTGTAAGTGTGGCTTGCTATGAGATACTAAAGCAACAAGGAATCAAACCGGATATTGTGGCTGGCCACAGTTTGGGAGAGTACTCGGCACTAGTGGCTGCCGGTGCGTTAGCATTTACGGATGCTGTGCAATTAGTTAGAAAACGCGGTCAATTTATGCAAGAAGCAGTGCCGCTGGGCGAAGGCAGCATGGCTGCAATATTGGGTCTTGAACGCAATAAAGTGGTCGAAATTTGCCAACAAGTTGAGGCTGAATTCGGAGCTGTGCAAGCAGTCAACTTTAATTGCCCGGGGCAAATTGTTATTGCTGGTAAAACACAAGCGGTGGAAAAAGCCAATGAGTTGTTAAAGGCTGCTGGGGCTAAACGGGCAGTTTCTCTGCCGGTAAGCGCTCCATTCCACAGCACCCTCTTAGAGCCGGCGGCAGAAAAATTAGAAAAAGAGCTTGCACAAGTAACTATTAATGATGCGCAAATTCCGGTTGTGGTAAATGTTAACGGACAGATTGTAACCAAAGGCGGCGAAATCCGTGAACTGCTAGTTAAACAGGCTGCAAGCCCGGTGCTTTGGGAAGACTGCATAGCACAAATTGCAAGTTATGGTGCAACGACTTTGATTGAAGTTGGCCCTGGTAAGGTTCTTACCAGTTTCACTAAAAAGATCGCTAAGGAAAGTGCAACTTTGAATATAGAAGATGTCGCTTCCTATGAAAAAGTGCTTGATTATTTCCAGGAGGTTCGTTAAAATGCATTTAGACGGACAAGTAGCAATTGTTACCGGAGCTTCACGGGGAATTGGCAGAGAAGTAGCGATTGCTTTAGCGAGAGTCGGCGCCAAAGTAGTCATTAACTATGCCGGTAATGCTCAGGCCGCCGAAGAGGTTCGTAAAACTATTACTAATGCCGGCGGGCAGGCAGTTACTGTTCAGGCTGATGTTGCCAATAGCGATGCTGTGGATACAATCGTAAAGACGGCAATTGATACATATGGTAAAATTGACATCTTAGTTAACAATGCAGGGATAACCCGGGATGCATTGTTAATGCGCATGAAGGATGAAGATTGGGATGCTGTTATAAATACCAATCTTAAGGGCATATTTTATTGTACAAAGGCAGTATCTAAACTGATGATGAAACAAAGAAGCGGCAAAATAATCAACATGACTTCTGTTGTTGGAATCATGGGAAATGCCGGACAGGCAAATTATGCAGCAGCTAAAGCCGGAGTAATTGGTTTTACTAAATCTATGGCGAAGGAACTGGCATCGCGCGGCATTACTGTTAATGCTATAGCGCCAGGATTTATTGCTACAGATATGACGCATGGTTTGACTGAACAAGTTAAGGCTGATTTAGCAACAAAGATTCCGCTCAATCGATTAGGTGCGGCGGAAGATGTTGCTGCTGCTGTAGTATTTTTAGCATCAGATTCTGCAAATTATATTACCGGACAGACTTTAAATGTTGATGGCGGTATGGTAATGTAATATATGGTGAAAAAATAAGTTTAAATGCCTTGGAAGGAGGTGAACACCATCATGACAACTTTTGACAAGGTTAAAGAAATAGTTGTTGAGCAACTTGGCGTTGATGAAGCTGACGTAACAATCAATTCTACTTTCATTGACGATCTTGGCGCTGATTCACTGGATATTGTTGAACTGATTATGGCCTTTGAAGAGGAATTCAGCATCGAGATTCCAGATGAAATAGCTGAAAAAATCAAAACAGTAAAAGACACTGTAGAGTACATAGACAAAGAAAAACAGGCGTAACAATTGTTTTACTAGTGTCGTAACTCTTAGACATTACCTTATGTAAACGAAGAAAGTCCCGTGGAAACTTTTTTCGCGGGACTTTCTAAAGGTAATGGGAAGAATGTCGCTAATGGTATGGTTATTGATTGGAGGAGTTGTTACTTGAAACTTCCGGAGCTTAAAATTGGCCAACATGTTGCTAAAGTTCCTATTATTCAAGGTGGTATGGCAATAAGACTATCAACTGCGAGGCTGGCTGCAGCGGTAGCTGAAGAAGGTGGAATAGGACTTATTGCAGCATCTGGCATGGGCTTTGATGAGTTGCGTTATGAAATTCGTTTAGCACGTAGCTTAACCAAAGGAATAATTGGTATAAATATTATGGTAGCGGCAAGAGAGTTTGCGCGCTATGTTGATACTGCTATCGATGAAGGAATTGATTTGGTAGTAGCAGGAGCAGGTTTTTCGCGCGACGTTTTTCCTATGGGCAAAAAATCGGGTACTCCAATTGTGCCAATTGTATCATCGGTTAAAGCAGCTAAAATTTCCGAAAAACTAGGTGCTGCCGCTATTATTGTAGAAGGAAAAGAAGCGGGAGGACACTTAGGTACAGATCAATCATTACGAGAGATATTGCCTGACATTAAAAAAACTGTAGATATTCCAGTGATTGGGGCTGGTGGGATAATATCTGGCAAGGATATAGCTGAGGTAATAAAACTTGGGGCTGACGGTGTGCAAATGGGCACAAGATTTGCTGCTAGTGAAGAATCAAATGCTGCACCGGCTTTAAAAGAGTTTTATTTAAAAGCTAAGCCGGAAGATGTGGTTTTAATTAAAAGCCCGGTCGGCTTACCAGGGCGTGCAATAAAAAATCCCTTTGCTAAGAAAATTCTTGAATGTGCTGCTCCCGAACCTGAAACCTGTGGAGCTTGCCTAAAACATTGTGCACGTAATTTCTGTATAATTAATGCACTTATTAGGGCTCAACAAGGAGATATTGATACCGGATTGGTATTTACTGGGGAGTATATTCATAAAATAGATAAAATAATGCCTGTTAAAGAAATAATTGAAAGACTTCTAAAAGAAGTTGAGGAAATAAACTAGCGAGGTGACTTTCTTGAAAAAACGAGTTGTTATTACAGGTCTAGGAGCTATTACGCCTGTAGGAATAGGAACAGACGCCTATTGGCAGTCTTTATTGGCCGGTAAATCAGGGATTGGCCTCATTACCCGTTTTGATGCCAGTGAATACACAACAAAAATTGCTGGGGAAGTTAAAGATTTTGACCCAACGCAATATATTGAGAAAAAAGAAGCAAAGCGTATGGATAGAAGCACGCAATTTGCTGTTGCTGCTGCAAAAATGGCATTTGATGATGCCGGTATTGATTTTGAAAAAGAAGACCGGGATCGCATGGGGACTTTAATCGGTACTGGCATTGGCGGTATGGAAACACTCCATGATCAATTTAAAACCTTATTTGAAAAAGGTCCTGGCCGGATTAGTCCGTTTTTCGTACCGATGATGATTGCCAATATGCCAGCAGGACAAACTTCAATTACTTTTGGTTTGCAGGGACCTTGCACTTGCGTAGTTACCGCATGTGCGACCGGAACCAACGCTATTGGCGATGCGTTTAAGATTATTCAGCGTGGCGATGCTGATGTTATGGTAGCTGGCGGAACAGAAGCCTGCGTATCTCCGTCTGCTGTGGCCGGGTTCTGTGCAATGAAAGCCATGTCGACGAGAAATGAAGAACCTCAAAAGGCTTCGCGCCCGTTTGATGTTGGCCGTGACGGTTTTGTTATGGGCGAAGGTGCCGGCATAATTGTTATGGAAACACTTGAACATGCAATTGCACGTGGTGCTAAGATTTATGCTGAGATTATCGGGTATGGTTTTAATGCCGATGCCTATCATATGACCGCGCCGGCTCCTGAAGGGTCTCAGGCGGCAAAATGCATGGCAATGGCACTAAAAGATGCTGGAATTGAGCCTAACACAGTGGATTATATCAATGCCCATGGAACATCAACTCCACTTAACGACAAAAATGAAACACTGGCAATAAAATCATTATTTGGCGAACATGCCAAACAGTTAAAAATTAGCTCAACTAAATCGATGACAGGACACCTTTTAGGCGCGTCTGGCGGTATCGAGGCAATTGCAGCAATACTGACCGTAGCTAATGATGTGATTCCACCTACGATTAACTTGGAAAATCCTGATCCTGAGTTGGATTTGGATTATGTACCGAATAAAGCACAGGAGCAAGTTGTCAATGTGGCCCTTTCCAACTCATTTGGGTTTGGTGGCCACAATGCAACAATCCTGGTGAAAAAATACCAGGCATAAGCAGTTTTTATGAAACAAACTAAAGGAATGATGGATGCCAGCCGCGTACAGGCATTATCCGAGTTGTGCCAGACGCTGGAATTTGCGTTCAATGATTACAAACTACTGCACCAAGCGCTTATTCATACTTCCTATGCCAATGAAACAAAGGGAGCAAATATCAGGCATAATGAACGGTTGGAATTTTTAGGCGATGCCGTTTTGGATTTGATTATTAGTTCCTATTTATTCAGTCAGTGTCCACAGTTGCCAGAAGGAGAACTCACCAAAGCCAGAGCCCAAGTTGTCTGTGAGCAGACTCTTGCCAAACGTGCTTTGGAATTGGGGATAGGCGAATATCTGCTTTTGGGCAAAGGTGAAGCGCTATCAGGCGGGCGAGAACGGATATCTATTCTCGCGGATGCATTTGAAGCTATTATTGGTGCTGTATATCTTGATGCAGGCTTTAGGAGCGCTGCTAAGTATGTGTTGAATCAGCTTAAATCTGAATTGGCTTTGGTCGAACGCGGTGATTACTTAAAAGATTATAAGACATGGTTGCAGGAAGTAGTTCAAAGGAATAACGACAGCAAAATTGCGTATGAAGTTATTAGCGAACATGGTCCGGATCACGATAAATCTTTTGAAGTTGCTGTGCAAATTAACGGCCTACGTATGGGCTCAGGTTGGGGTAAAAGCAAAAAAGAAGCCGAACAGCATGCGGCAAAACAAGCGTTGGAAAAGCTTGAAACAGTATCTCAGTGACATAATTTTGGACGGCCATTTCGGCCGTCCTTTCTGCATAGGAGTATTATGAAACATTATATTATTCCGGTGTTTATTCCTCATCTTGGCTGCATACATCAATGCGTGTTTTGTAATCAGAAAAAAATAACGGGATTTGAAACACCGGTTACAGCAGCGCAAGTTAGCGCAATAATCAGTGAACGCCTACAAAATATTAACCAAAAACGCAGGATTGAAGTGGCATTCTATGGTGGCAGTTTTACTGCGCTGCCTGAACACACTCAAAATGAATTGCTTGCTCCAGCAACGAAAGCGTTAAAACAAGGGCAAATTCATGCTATCCGTATTTCCACAAGGCCTGACTGTATAAGTAAAACTACTATCGAAAATTTAACTCGCCAAGGCGTTACTATTGTTGAATTGGGAGTTCAATCACTAGATAATAATGTGCTTATCAATGCAAGACGCGGACACGACAGTCAGTCTGTTACTAAAGCTGTCAGACTCTTACAGGAGTCCGGTGTGCGTTGTGGTCTCCAGCTCATGCCTGGCCTACCAGGCGAAGATTGGATAAGCCTAATCAAAACGGTGAGGCTGGTGATTTCGTTAAAACCTGAATTTGTCAGGATTTATCCAACTATTGTTATTGCCGATACTACGCTTGCAAACCTATACAGGCAGGGAAGTTACCGACCACTGTCATTAGAACAGGCTGTGGCGCGTTCAGCATATATGAAATTGGTTTTTGAACAGCAGGATATAGCAGTTATCCGTACAGGGCTGCAGGCTTCCGTAGAGCTTGACAGCAAGACAAACGTAATCGATGGACCCTACCATCCTGCTTTTGGTGAGCTTGTAGATTCGCATATTTATTATTTAATGCTGGTAGGCTTTGTTGAACAGAATGCGATAGTCAAACAGAGCGATCTAACCATTCGCCATAACCCCCAGGATTGTTCAAAAATAAGGGGACAATATAATAAAAATATTAATAATCTGAAGTGGTATTATCATATAAAAAATGTTGATCTCTATCCGGATTCTTCGGTAAAAAAAGATTGTCTTTGGCTTGAATGTGAAGGGAAATCTGTTATTGTAAATAAAAAAATGATAACTTCTATTTAAAAACATGTAAAAGAAGGAATTTTTAGGAAAAATACAGAATACCCTTATAGTATAAGCCCTGGAATTCAAAGGAGGAGAGCGAAGAAATGGAAGTGCTAAAAGTATCTTCACAGTCGAGTCCCAAATCCGTAGCAGGCGCTCTGGCTGCAGTTTTGCGGGAAAAAGGCACCGCGGAATTGCAAGCTGTAGGCGCAGGGGCGGTTAATCAAGCTATCAAAGCTATTGCGATTTCACGTGGTTTTGTCGCTCCCAATGGCATTGATTTAGTGACGATACCTGCTTTTTCCGAGATTTCAATTGATGGAGAAGAACGGACTGCTATTAAATTTATTGTGGAACCCCGCTAGTAAATGTAATGTGAAGAAGCCTGTTTGCAAACTGTGCAACAGGCTTTTTTATATTGGTATAAGAGGGGTTGAGGGTATATGTGTAGTACTCTGCAGTTGCTTTTGAGGGCGACAGACAGAACAGTCATACTAAACTATAGCTTATATTACTTGTATTACAATACTCCACGTGGTAAAATTTTGATTGACCTAAATAACTAGTAAGGGTGATTATTGTGCAATTACGCAGACTAGAGGCCTATGGGTTCAAATCTTTCGCGGAAAAAACAGAATTGGAATTTGGTCAGGGAATTACCGCGATTGTTGGTCCAAATGGCAGCGGTAAAAGTAATATTTCAGATGCCATTCGCTGGGCGCTTGGTGAACAAAGTCTGCGTACCTTGCGGGGAACCAAAATGGAAGATGTAATCTTTGCCGGCAGCAATAACCGCAGACCTTTAGGGGTAGCTGAGGTATCACTGGTTTTTGATAATAGTGATGGGCAATTGCCTGTAGATTTTAATGAAGTTATTATCACCAGACGCGTATTTAGATCTGGTGAAAGCGAATATTATATTAATAAAACTGCATGCAGATTAAAGGATATCCACGACATGCTGGCTGATACCGGATTAGGACGTGAATCCATGACGGTAATTAGTCAAAATAAAGTGGATGAGATATTGACTAGCAAGCCGGAAGACAGGCGCTTGTTATTTGAAGAAGCTGCCGGCATATCCAAATATAAGCAACGCAAACGTGACGCATTGCGTAAGCTTGAAAATACCGAGCAGAATCTTACTCGAGTTCAAGATATTATTGCAGAACTAGAGACCCAGATTGAACCTTTAAAAGAAAGTGCTGCTCGAACTACTGCCTACAATAAATTAAGTGCCGAACTGATTTCCTGCCAGGCTACATTGTTGTTGGAACGTATGGAGAAGGCGGATAAATTAGTTGAAAGCGCTAAGCTGGAACAGATAAATTTAACTGATCATAACATTGCCAGTGCTACAAGACTTACATTGGCGGAAAATGAAAAAGAATCATTAACCATTCAAATTGCTGAATCGGAAGAAAAGGCTGTTAGTATTGAGCAGGCAATAACTGAAATAACCACTGAGAATGAACGTATAGATAGTCGCCGGGGAATACTGACAGAACGAATTGAACAGGCGCAAAAGGCGGATACCAGGCTCAAAGATGAAGCTGAACGATTAACCAACGAGCAGACGGCAACTAGTTCAAAACTTACTGAATTACAAGGTGTTTTGGAAAATAAAAAACAACAACTTGCTGCTATTCAAGGCTGGGTAGATGAGAAAAATAACGGTAATGATGAGTTGCTACTCAATATAAGACAATTGGAAAGCTGCCTCGAGAATGGACAGGAACAGACTTTTGATCATTTACAGCAAGTAGTTAATGCACGTAATGCACTGAGAATGCTAGAACGGGATGCCGATACATTGAATGGCAGGCAGGATGTAGTGGCAAAAGAGTATTCCGACTATATTCAGCAACAGACTGACTACGTAAATAAAGAAAAGCAATTGAATAATGAATCTGAAACGTTAGGACGCCAGCGCAAAGAACTGCAGGAAGAGGGTGCTCTTCTTTTTAAGGAGAGGAATCAATTACAACAACAGTTGGATAATATGCTGGGCAAAGAGCAACAAATTGCTAGTTTAATAAATGAGAAATCATCGAGATTGACTATTTTATCAAGCATGCAACAGGACCTAGAAGGGTTTGGTCGGGCTATTAAAGGCATACTAAAGAGCCAGCATTCTTGGAGAAATGGAATTTTCGGTGCTATTGTTCAGCTATTATCAGTCCCGGATAAATATGTCACTGCTATTGAAGTAGCATTAGGTGGCGCTCAGCAGCATATTGTCACTGATACAGACCAAACCGCTAAACATGCCATTGACTTTTTGAAAGCGCAAAATTTGGGACGAGCAACATTTTTACCTTTAAATACAATACGGGTAACCAAACCACGTGATGCTGAATTGTCGGCTGTTAAACAGTCTGGGGCACTAGGGTTTGCTGCTGACGTAGTAAGTATTGATGAGCGGTATAAGTCTGTAACTGAGTATCTGTTAGGAAGGGTAATTATTGCTGAAAATATTAATGAAGCTCTGAAAATTGCGCGAAACAGCGGATTTTCAGTAAGAATAGTGACTTTAGAAGGCGAGTTAATTAACCCCGGGGGTTCGTTGACAGGTGGCAGCAGGGGAAGAAAAGAAGCAGGTTATATTGCCAGAGCTAATGAAATTGGGACGCTTCAACACAGTATAGAAACCTTGAAAACAGAAAAAGCGAATTTGGACCGGGAAAAAGCTGCTATTTGTGATGCAATTGCAGAAGCCAGTAACCAGCTTGTTAGTATTGAAGCAAAACAAAAAGAAATTGAACTTCGCCAAGCGGAGATGGCAATTTATATTGAGAGAAATAGAGCTGATGCAAAAAAGATAGAGATGGCCTTAAAAACCCTCTCTAGTGAAATGACCGAGTATCGGCGGCAAGCTGCTGAGTGTCTGGATAAAATTGAGGAAGGCAAGTCGGCGCTTATTCTTTTGGAAAACAGGGAAACAAGCCATAAGTCTCAGGTTGTTGAGTGGCAGACACAAGTTAAGGCATTGAAAAACGACCAGCAGGCATTGAATGATGAGTTAACTGAAGCAAAAATCAAATTGAATGCGTCAAGTCAAGATATAATAAACACAACTGTGACTTGCCAACAGTACCAAGAAAAGTTACAGGCACTCTCTGCACAACATGTACGGCTTAAAGATGAGCGACTTCAGATTGAGTCTGAGTCTAAACAGGCGAAAAACGAATTAGCTTCATTAGCAGAACGCAAAGAAAAAATACAGGCCGAAAGATGTCGGTTAACTGAGACTCGCCAGGCTTACCATGAGGCCAAACTTGGACTATTAGCGGCTATGCAGAAATTGGAAAAAGAAATAAAAGAATTGCGGCGTCAAAATAATGAATACCAGTCACGTTTGCATGAAATTGAGCTTCTTATTGCTAAATATGGTTATGAAGCGGCAAATTGCCGCGAACAACTTTCCGGGCAGCTTAACCTGACTATTGAAGAAGCTTCTGCCTTAAAAAGAGAAGAAAATATTGATGAGTTGTTGAAGGTAGTTGTTGGCCTTGAAAAGCAAATTGCGGCAATTGGTCTTGTTAATCCTGCTGCGATTGAGGAGTATAATAAGGTTCAGGAAAGATACGCTTTTTTACAAGAACAAACAGGCGATTTAGTGCAGGCAAAAGATTATCTGACCGCAATTATAAAAGATGTCGATACTACCATGTCAAAGCAGTTTAATGCGGCATTTAAGGCGATAAGCCATTCTTTTGGCGATGTATTTGTGCGGTTGTTTGGTGGTGGACGCGCTGAACTTGTACTTATGGAACCAGATAATGTTCTGAGTACAGGTATAGATATTATTGTTCAGCCGCCTGGGAAAAAATCACAAAACCTGGCGCTTTTATCAGGCGGTGAACGGGCGCTTACTGTAATCGCACTTTTATTTGCCATTTTAACCTATCGACCATCGCCATTCTGCGTTGTAGATGAAATCGATGCGGCTCTTGACGAAGCCAACGTGCAGCGCTTTAGTGAATTTTTGCAGGACTACGCTAAAAATACGCAATTTATTGTGGTAACTCATCGAAAAGGCACTATGGAGGCTGCTCGTGTATTGCATGGTATAACCATGGAGGAATCAGGGATATCGCGATTGGTTTCAGTAAAATTTATGGATAAAGCCGGGTAAATGGAGACTTGAGTCAGACGGCGTTATAATACTGACTGAATTGTTGTCAAAATTATTCAGGGAATTAGCCGCTCAAACGTCCGCTCAGGGAAGCGGGAAACTGAGAGCGAGTTAGTCATCGGGTAACTTCAGCTAGTGTAAATACCGGTTTGGGAGGAAAAACAATGGGATTTTTTGATAAATTAAAAGCTGGGTTAGAAAAAACAAGAAAAAGCTTTACAGAGAAGATTGAGCAAATAGTTATTGGCTATGCGACTATTGAGGAGGAATTACTAGAAGATTTAGAGGCAGTTCTTCTCTCGGCTGATGTTGGTGTACCAACCACCGCTAAACTAATGACGGAAATTCGAAACGGAATTAAAAGCAAAAAGATTAACTCGCCAGAAGAGTTAAAGCCATTTTTACAAGTTAAAATTAATGAAATGCTACTAGGTAAGCAGTATGATGAGCAAATTCAACCCAATCCCCCTTGTGTTATGCTTATTGTTGGCGTAAATGGGGTTGGGAAAACAACAACCATTGGCAAACTGGCGAATTACTACCATGAAAATGGAAAAAAAGTTCTTATCGCTGCTGCTGATACATTTAGGGCGGCCGCAATTGATCAGCTTGAAATATGGGGACAGCGGACTGGTTCTGAGATTATTAAACATGCAGAAGGATCAGATCCGGCAGCTGTTGCCTTTGACGCAGTCCAGGCTGCCAAATCACGTAAAGTTGATGTAGTAATAATTGATACAGCTGGGCGTTTGCATACCAAATCCAACTTAATGGAAGAACTCAAAAAAATTAAAAGAGTAATAGCAAAAGAAATACCAGAGGCGCCGCATGAAACGCTGCTTGTATTGGATGCAACAACTGGTCAAAATGCAATTAGCCAGGCAAAGTTATTTGGTGAGGCGGTTGATCTTACCGGGGTTGTGCTTACTAAATTAGATGGCACAGCCAAAGGCGGCGTAGTTATTGCTATTAATAATGAGCTTAGCCTGCCTGTTAAATGGATAGGTGTCGGTGAAGGTGTTAACGACCTTCGGCCATTTGATGCCGCTGACTTTGCCGCTGCTTTATTTAGTGACAAGTAATTTTACTTGACATGTAGAATTCTTTTCGCTATAATCAACTGGTGTAAAGGATTTTTACTTGCCAGATAAGCAGGTGAATATATGGATCGCATGTTAAATAAAGTGTTGCGGATAGGGCAGTTATACGATTTTTATAATGCACTATTAACAGAAAAACAACAAGATTGTCTCAATATGCATTATCTGCAGGATTTATCCTTGGCAGAAATCGCTGAAGAGTTCGGTGTATCAAGACAGGCGATACATGATATTTTAAGACGGGCTGAGCAAACGTTGGAAGACTATGAAGAAAAGCTTGGTTTGGTTGCCCGCTATAGCCAGGAACGCAAGGTGCTGGTTGGAGTTGTTGATAGTTTAGAACAATTGCCACAGCATATAAGAAGCTTGCCTGAACTAAAGCAGGCAATTATTACACTAAATTCATTGCTGGAAGACACCCGGGAGGTGTGACATATATATGGTTTTTGAAAATTTGGCCGATAAACTGCAGCAAACCTTTAAAAAGCTGCGTGGTAAGGGCAAATTATCGGAAAGTGATGTTGCCGATGCGCTGAAAGAGGTGCGGATGGCCCTCTTGGAAGCCGATGTCAACTTTAAAGTTGTAAAAGATCTAGTTGCGAAAATTAAAGAACGGGCAGTAGGTCAGGAAGTGTTGGAAAGCCTGACACCTGCTCAACATGTAATAAAGATTGTAAATGAAGAGTTAACCAATTTGATGGGTGGCACACAAAGCCGTATTGCCATTGCCTCAAGGCCGCCAACAGTTATCATGCTTGTTGGTTTGCAGGGCGCAGGTAAGACAACAACTGCCGGCAAGTTGGCTAATCTTTTGAAACGCCAGGGGAAACGGCCGCTTATGGTAGCTGCTGACATTTATCGTCCGGCTGCGATAAAGCAATTGGAAGTTTTGGGAGAACAATTGGAGATTCCTGTATTTACTATGGGTCAGGAAAACCCAGTAAATATTGCCAAAAAAGCTGTTGATCAGGCATTGATGATGGCTCGTGATATTGTAATTATTGATACCGCAGGCCGTTTGCATATTAACGAAGAGCTTATGAATGAGCTCAAATCTATTAAGAATACGGTTAAGCCTCATGAAATACTATTGGTAGTTGACGCTATGACCGGTCAGGACGCAGTTAATGTCGCTGAATCCTTTAATAATGATTTGGGACTTGACGGCATTATCCTGACAAAGCTTGATGGCGATGCCCGCGGCGGTGCTGCCCTCTCTATCAAAGCCGTTACCGGCCAGCCAATTAAATTTGCCGGTATGGGTGAAAAGCTTGATGCCTTAGAGCCGTTCCATCCTGACCGGATGGCTTCACGGATTTTAGGAATGGGTGACGTACTTAGCCTTATTGAAAAGGCTGAGTCAGCCATAGATCTAGAAAAAGCACAGGAAATGCAAAAAAAGCTTCGTAAAGAAGATTTTACGTTAGATGATTTTCTGGAGCAAATTGAACAAGTGCGCAAACTGGGACCGCTTGATCAAATTCTGGGTATGATACCTGGGATGGGCAAGCTGAAACAGTTGCAGGGACTAGATTTTGATGATAAAGAAGTGCAGCATATTATCGCAATTATTCGTTCGATGACAGCCAAAGAACGACGCGATCCGGCGATTATTAACGGCAGCAGGCGCAAACGCATTGCACTTGGCAGTGGTACAAGAGTTCAGGATGTTAATAAATTATTAAAGCAGTTTCTTGAGGCCAAAAAGATGATGAAGCGTTTGAAGGATATGCAAAAAAGCGGTAAGAAGCCAAGCTTTAAACTTCCCTTTATGCAGTAATTTTCTTAAAAATAGGTAATAGATTACGATATTTTGTGAAGGAGGTGACTTTATAATGGCAGTTAAAATTCGCTTAAAGCGTATGGGCGCAAAAAAACGTCCTTTCTATCGTGTAGTAGTAGCTGATTCTCGTTCACCACGTGATGGACGGTTTATTGAAAATCTGGGGCATTACGATTCCACTACTGAACCGGCAGTTATCAAGATTGACGAAGAAAAAGCCATTGAGTGGCTGCAAAAAGGCGCTCAACCTACTGATACTGTTAAAAATCTGTTCAGCCAAACTGGCATCCTGAAAAAATGGGATGAAGTAAAGCGTTCTAAGTAAGAAAGAACCAAAAGAAACGAGGCGTGATAACTACATGAAAGAATTAGTCGAAGTTATCGCCAAAGCATTAGTGAAAAACCCGGAGCAAGTCAATGTTTGCGAGACAAATGATAATGCGGGTACAGTCTATGAACTGCATGTAGCTCCTGAAGACATGGGTAAAATAATTGGTAAACAGGGACGCATTGCCAAGGCTATTCGCACTGTAGTCAAAGCTGCAGCCACCCGGGATAACAAACGAGTAATGGTGGAAATACTATAATTTAACTGTTAATCTGATGACCGAAGAGGTGGAATCATGGCTAATATCGAAAACTTGACAATTAAGTGTCCGGTGACCATTAAGGCAAAAGTAACCGAAGAGCTTAAAGCAAACATGGCAGGTGAAATTCAGGAAGCTATTAAAAAGGCTGACTTGGAATTGCAGCAAATTGATTTTCATGCAAAACGTATGATGAGTGAACAGGCCAAACAAGATGCGCAAGGTCTTGTTGCCCTTCGTCAGCAGATTGATGCTGAACGCCATAAACGTCTTGAGTTTAAAAATCATATGCTGGACAAGCTGAAAGAAACTGCTCAACTAGAACTTGGTGCGGAAATTGTTCAGGGTACTATGGATAGAGTCGTTACAATAAATGTCGGCGATGACCTTCATAAACTGATGGCAACCGAAATTTTGCTGGAAGACGGCAAAATAGTTGCTTTCCGTAGCTAATATGTCTAATACCGAATTAATTAATATCGGTAAAATTGTTGCCCCGCACGGTGTGCGGGGTGACGTTCGTATAGTACCGCTTACTGATTTCCCTGACCGTTTCAATGACCTCAAAACAGTATATGTAGAAGATGTAGGACACCTTACATTAGACTCGGTCCGGCAACATAAAAAATTCATTTTACTTAAATTTGCCGAACTTGATTCGATGAGTGCTGTTGAACCATTGCGTGGAAAAATGCTTAAGGTTAAACGGGAAGATGTAGTAAAACTGCCAAAAGGGCAATACTACATTTTTGATATTGTGGGACTTAATGTATTCACCGAAGAAGGCATTAGCCTGGGAGTTATAACAGATGTGCTGCAACCAGGCAGCAATGACGTGTATGTTATTGAGCAGCAAGATAAAAAAGAACTACTGATTCCTGCCATCAAAGAAGTTGTTAAGAAAATCGATGTTGAAGGTAAACAGATGATCGTGAAATTGCAGGAAGAAATGGAATAAGCAGAGGTCATTTTATGCGCATTGACATTATTTCTTTGTTTCCTGAGATGTTTACAGGTCCGTTAGGACATAGCATTTTAAAAAGAGCTCAGGATAATGGGCTTATCTCTGTTCATGTAACTAATCCCCGGGATTTTGCTTATGATAAGCATCGTATTGTCGATGATGCTCCTTTTGGCGGCGGCGCAGGTATGGTTATGAAACCAGAACCCATATTTCGTGCGGTCGAGAGTGTAGTAAGTGCCAATAAAAATTTACATAAACGAATAATTCTAATGTGTCCGGGTGGGCAGGCTTTTGATCAGGCTAAAGCACGCGAACTCGCAAAATATGAACAGTTGATATTTCTCTGTGGTCACTATGAAGGTATTGATGCCAGAATACGTGAGCATGTAGTAGATGAGGCTATTTCTATTGGTGATTATGTGCTGACAGGCGGTGAATTGCCGGCTATGGTAGTAACAGATGCTGTGGCTCGCATGATTCCCGGCGTGCTTGGTGCTGATGACAGCGCAGCGCACGACTCGTTTTATAATGGTTTGCTGGAATATCCGCATTATACACGGCCGCGTGAATTCAACGGCTGGGAAGTGCCGGAAATACTACTCTCACGTGATCCTGCCAAAATTT
>Ga0074195_1002363_pt1 | contig 21452 bp, 25 predicted proteins | sample EPASupsiteHSE623_FD_64525 | JGI IMG/M metagenome (GOLD analysis project Ga0074195, IMG submission 64525) | Bioremediated contaminated groundwater from EPA Superfund site, New Mexico - Sample HSE6-23 | ecosystem: Environmental > Aquatic > Deep subsurface > Groundwater > Contaminated ...
GGTTTTTCTCGTCGATACGAGAAATATTTATCTTTTAAACAATAGGTGCACAACCCTGAATCTTCGATGTTTTGTTCTCGAACTCCCGCTTCGAGCAGCTGTTTTTTTATTATGCCCGGCAAATCAATAAACACTTTATCGCCTTTTTTAGTTATCTGCTTCGGGTAGTTTTTATAAAGATGGACATTTTCTTCCTTGATATCGAAATGGCATGCTCTAATTCCTGGACCAATTCCTATTAATAAATCTTTGGGGCTACATTCATAGGTTTTTTCCAGGGTCTTAGTAATATTACCAGTGATATTTTTTACTGCTCCTCTCCAGCCCACATGTGCTATCCCAACAACCTTGGTTTTAGGATCAAAAAAATAAACCGGAAAACAATCAGCTCCGGTCAGAGCAAGAAATATTTCTTTATCGGCAGTAACTAATCCATCGGTATCGGAAATAATTTTTCCAGCATCTTTTTTTGTAATTTTTCCGACAGTATCGCCGTGAACCAGACGGGCTTGTGTTATTTGAGATAGTGGAATACCAAGCTTAGAGAAGTATTTTCTTCTCCTGTTCAGATTCCGTGCAAAAGTTTTTTTATCATCTCCTAACCGTAATGAGCCGTCGGATTTCTCCGAGAATCCATAAATCAGCTCCGGATGTTTATCAAAAATTGAAAATTTTAACGACATCGAAAAAATTAAGCAACTCTTAGTTTCGCTTTTGACAGATGCTCCAAATATTCTAGAAAATCTTTAGTTTTTCTATCAAGAAGATTAAGAAAATCTTGATCTTGAGGAAGAGCTACTCCTTTTTTTATTATTCTTCTTAAGGCGGGGAGGACAAATCCCATAAAGTTACCAACTATATCTTCTTCTTTGTCTCCCATGCGATATTCGTTTACTCTAATTATTTCTTGCATCTCGGGGTCTTCTAAATAGCCCAATACTTTTTTGAGATTTTCTAATAGTGGCTGGCCGATATCTTTTTCCAGAGTTTTGGACACCGTAGAATCGCCTATTAGATTATAAAGTTTTTTCTCATTTTCCTCCATGTCTATTCCTTCGATAAATTTTATAGTGGTAACAGCCTCTTTGATTCTGCTTTCAAGAGTATCTTTGTCTTGGATGACAAACTCTTTTGATTCTCGAGACATATTGATAAATTATTTTATTATTCGAATTAAAATATTTTTTACTTCTTTTGCGCATTGTTGCCAGCTGTATTTTTGGACGTTTTGGAGGCCGGCTTGTTGGATTTCCTTGTATTTCTTGGGATTATCGATGTAATTTATAATCCGTTCAATAGACTCTTTTTCTTTCTCGGGATCGAATTCGATTATTCCTTTGCCTCCGACTTCCGCTAGCCCGCTGTTTTTGAGCACGATCGGTACTGCGCCACAAGCTTGTGCCTCCAGCACGGGGAAACCGAATCCTTCGTAGTAACTAGGGTACAATAAAAAGTTAGCCGATTTCAGCTGTTCGATTTTTTCTTTTTCGGTTATATATCCCAGCTGAATAATATTTTTCTTCCGGTCGAGAATTCTTTTTATCTTTTTATCTTTTATTGTTCCCGCGATATGCATTTCTGTAGGGGCGGGTTTAAAACCCGCCCCTACATAGTGGTGTTTGATTTTCGAGAATATTCTAACCGCCAATCCAAGATTTTTTCTTTCGCTTGATCCGCCCAGGAAAAGAAATTTAATTTTATTTTCTGTAGGGGCGGGTTTTAAACCCGCTCCTATATGTTGATCGTCTAGAGTTCCCGGTCCGCTCAAAACCGTGTTTATCTTTTCCAGGGGAATCCTGTAAAATCGATTCAAATCTTTTTTGGTGTGCTCTGATACGGCTATTATGGCGGAACTTTTTTTGAGAGCGGGGATTGTTAAGACATGTTCTAATAGAATTTGTTTGATCGACTTAAACTCGGGAAAATATTCTCCTTCCAAACCATGCACAACATTAATTGCGGGAATATTTTGAGGAAGAAAACGGGGTGCAACGTAAGACGGCGAGAACAAAAGAGCTGGCGGATAACGTTTTAAAAATTTTAATAAATGATATTGGGTCCAGAGATACCGGCCTTTCAGTGGTTTTAGATGCCAATTTTTATTTTTTATATGTAGGAGCGCATTGCAATCCGCCCCGAATAAGGATATCAAATTGCTAGGAGCAAACAATGCGATTGGAATATCGGTTTCTTTCCATTCTCGCGCTAGATACTTTAATAACTGCCAAGCATACCACTCAACCCCGGTCTTATTTCGTTTGAACAGGGCGGCAGCATCGATGGCTATGTATGGATTTTTCAGAATCTTACTAGTTGCATATTTCATATTTCATGTGTCATATTCCATGAATGTGTCACGTAACACTTATCATTGAATCTGAAATGAAATGTATAACATGAAATATTCATGAAATATGCAATATGAAAAATGAAATATTAATTAATTAAGCTTCGTTTATACGTGTCCAGATTTTCTAATACTATTTTAATCCCTTTTACCACACAAAGCTCTGGTTCGTCAGCTACGTAACAGGGAACTCCTACCGCCTTTGCCAACAGATTGTCCAGGTTGTTGAGTTTGGCACTGCCTCCGGTGAGGATCATTCCGCGATCGATTATATCAGCGGCCAGTTCTGGAGGAGTTTCTTGCAAAACTTTTTTAATCGCTTGAATCACTTCTCGCAGTTCATCTTGGAGTGCTTCGGTTACTTCGTTGCTGCGGAGCTTAATTACTTTTGGAAGGCCGGTGCTTAAGTCTCTGCCCCGTACTTCCATCTCCTCCTCTTTGCTTTGTAGAATCGCGCTGCCTAGTTTAATTTTTGCTCTTTCGGCTGTTTGTGCTCCAATGGACAACATGTATTTTTTACGAACATATTCGATAATAGCGTCATCAAATTTGTTTCCCCCTACTCGAGCTGAATGAGCGGAGACGATGCCGCCAAGAGAAATAACTGCTATCTCAGCGGTTCCTCCGCCAATATCGATAATAATATTGCCAGCCGGGGAATTAATAGGAATACCGGCTCCGATTGCCGCCAGTACCGGTTTTTTAACCAGGTAGGCGGATTTTGCCCCCGCTTCCAGAGCAGCGTCGATAACCGCTCTTCTCTCTGTCGAAGTGATTCCCGCGGGAATCGAAATTAAAGTTTCCGGTCGGAAAAATTTTACCGTGCTTCCTAGAGTTTTATGGATAAAATAATAGAGCAAAGCCTCAGTAACGCGAAAATCCGCGATAACCCCGTCTTTCAAGGGGCAAGCCGCCCTGATAATATCGGGGGTTTTGCCGAGCATTTCTTTCGCTTCCTGGCCTACCGCAATGATTTTATTGTCGTCCAAAGTAATTGCGACCACCGAAGGCTCGCTGGCGACTACCCCCTTTTTGGGTATAGTAACTACTGTATTAGAAGTTCCGAGATCGATGCCGATTTTTCGATTAAACATGGGGTAAATTTGAAATTTGAAGTTTGAAATTTAAAATGAATTTGAATTTACTAAATTTTAAATCGAAATATGCTTGGGGCTGGTAAATTTTCATTTCAAATTTATTCATTTAAAATTCTCGCCCGAACGCCGTCAGGCGGGCAGGCAATTCAAATTTTAAATTAAAAATTTCAAATTCTGTTGCCTATAATATTCTCCACTGTTTCCATGAAATTTTTCCTAAAATTTTCTACGGAGAATCGTTCTGCTCGGGATCGGATATATTCCGGATCGTAATTTTTCTCATTTTCATTAATCCTTCTCAATCCGTCAACCAAAATTTCTACCTCAGGAGCGTTGAAAAATTCTCCGGTCTTTCCTTCTTCTACGATTTCCAAAGCCCCGCCAGACCGATAAGCCAACACCGGCTTGCCGCTTGCCATAGCCTCGACTATTGTTATGCCGAAGTCGTCTTCTCCTGGAAAAATCAAAGCTCGAGAGTTGCTATATAATTTTGGTAAGGATTTTTCCTTTACAAAGCCCAGAAAACGAATATTGGACCGAGCGGATTTCATAAGTTTCCTCTTCTCGCGGCCTTCCCCTGCGATCAGAAGAGGCCAACCCAACCGGTTAAAAGCTTCAACTACCAGATCAATCCTCTTGTATCGAGAAAGTCGCGACACTACAAGAAAGTATTTCCCCGGTTTTTCGTTTATGGAAAATTTATTCGTGTTAACGGGGGGATAAACAACTCCGGCCTTTTTTTTATAATACTTTTTTATTCTTTGGGCAGTAAAGTTGGAATTAGCAATAAAATAATCCACTCTTTTTGCCGCCGTTTGATCCCACATGCGCAGATAATTCAAAACCGCTCTCGCTATAAACCTTTTTTGATGGATGAGCGAAGCGCCTTTTATGGATTCTTCTAGGTATTGCTCTCCCATGTCCCAAAGATAGCGGGTGGGGGTGTGGCAATAACAAATATGGAGGGTGCGAGGTTTTATCACCAGCCCCTTCATAAAGGAAGAAGTTGAAGAAATTATCAGGTCGTAGTCTCTCAGATCGATTGATTCGGCCGCGATGGGATAAAAAGGCAGAAGCCATCGGTGGGGAACGAAACGGGCAATTCGATTGAGGAACGAAAATATTATTCGGGAGTTATTAAAGGAATTAGTAACTTTGTCCTTTGCCAATAAAGTAAAAATTGGCGCTTTGGGAAATAGAAAGGCAATCTCCTTAAAAACTCTTTCAGCTCCGCCATGATAGATTAAAAAATCATGTGCCAAGGCAACCTTAAGTTTGTCATTTATCATTTTCCATTTGTCATTAATTTATCATTTTCCATTTGTCATTTACGAAGCTCGGAATTCCAAATGATACCTGACAAATGGAAAATCAATGGTAAATGTCAAATGCTAAATGAAAAATTATTTATTCCTCAAGCCATTCGTCTGGTATCTGGTCTTTATTTTCTATAAAAGCTTTTTCCAGAAGTAAAGCCAGTCGTCTGCTTGAAATTTTTTTATTTTTTACCAATCCGCGTCCTCGGGGAGAAAGAAAAAAATAAGGATGGACAAGAGAGGACGAAATTACATAATCCCTGAGTAGCGGGGAAAGGTTGTTGCTGATGAAAATCCGCTTTTTCCATTTTACTGCATTAGCGGCTGAAATAAGAAAGTAAACAAAATAAGTAAGGGCCAATAAAGCTAGCCCTCCCCAGAACATTCCCGCTCCAGTTTTGGGAAATAAAAAATCAAAAATATCGGGATTTACGTGCGAGGTATAATCGTTAAAAACTTCGATCCCCCCGATCATTATAAGTACCAGGGTTGTAATTTGAGCAATTGGCAACATAAGTTTTAAGGCGGCGACTTTCTTTTTAGAAGTCAATCCTTTATTTAAGAGAAAATAGAAAAGGTGGTCTTTCCAATTGATCTTATTCGGTAACCTAAAATTATTTTCCGAGACAAACAATAGGATAGAAACCACTGAACTCTCAGTATTTTCTTGGAGAAAATAATTTAAAATCGCAATTGGGAAAGCAATCAGGATAACCCAGGCAATAATATAGCTTATGATGACGATAGCAATAATCGTTGTTTGAAAGAAAATATTTTTGCGTGGCTTCCAGTTGAAAAAAAAGGAATAAATTTCCCAGAATATTGCAATCGGGACGAACCTTAGGTAAAAAAGTCCGAACAAAAAAACAAAACTGGCCAACATTTGGGTAAATTGATTTTTTAGTTGTTTGTTGATATATTCACCCATGAATAAACTAAATTCTCAAGTACTGTTGAATCTATGAATTTTAATTCAGGATTTGTTTTCGTTATGCTTTCATAAAAATAAAAACTATAATATTATATCCGTAACAGTCGGGAATAAAATTTTCTGATGAAAAAAAATATAAAAATAAATTACATTCTACGGTTTATATTGCTGATTTCAATGCTATTGCCGGCGAAAGTCTTAGCCGCTTGGAAACTGGAGGTCGGTATAATCCCGCCCCTGAACCAAGGATCAGAAGTTAGTCTTAACCAGTATGTTACCGGAATTTACAATTTTTCGGCGATGGCGGTGGGAATAATCGGGGTCTTGATGTTTTTAGTGGGAGGGTTTCAATATATGATATCAGCGGGCAATCGGGGAATGTCTGGGGAAGCCAAAAAAACCATGATTAACGCGGTAGTCGGCATCGTCCTGGTTTTGGGCGCGTATCTGTTGTTGAGCACTATCAATAAAGAGCTGATCAATTTCCAAGGATTGAATTTTGAATGATTTGGCAGTTAGTTTGATCGCTTTTCACTTGTCCAGGGATTTATTTTTTCTGGCGAGGACGACGAAAAAATAAATCCCTGGACTCGCTCAAATAATTAGAGAACATTAATTTTAATACTTATGCCTAAAGCAAAAAAAAGCAAAATCAAGAATAAAAAGACAACCGCAAAGAAAGTAAATAAGAGTAAAAAAATATTCAGTGTTAAGAAAGTTGAGCAAGCGGAGATTGCAGAAAAAACACCGAAAAACGACGAAGTTATTTTATCGGTCATAATTCCTGCTTACAAAGAAGAGAAAAGAATCGGCAATACTTTGCTTTCCTTGGATAAATATCTCAGTCCGCTAGGTTTCAACTATGAGATTATCATTGTAATCGACGGCTCGCCTGACAATACTTTTTCGGTGGTGGAAAAATACCAAAAGATGGTAAAAAATCTTTATATCATCAATAACCCCGAAAATCATGGCAAGGGGTATGTGGTGCGTCAGGGACTTTTAGCGGCCAAAGGAGTTTATCGGCTTTTTATGGACGCGGACAATTCGGTTACAATAAACCAGATTGAAAATTTTTCACCTCATTTTGAAGATTTAGAAGTGGGAATTGTAATTGGTTCGCGGGATGTAAGGGGTGCCGATGTCAAGAAACATCAGCCGAAGTGGAAAGAATTATTAGGCAATATGGGTAATTTGCTTATCCAATTCGTGGGAGGGCTTTGGGGGATTCCCGATACGCAATGCGGGTTTAAAATTTTAACAGCGGAAGCGGCGGAAGCAATATGTCCTTTGATGCTTATTAATCGTTGGGGATTTGACTTTGAGATGCTGATTCTGGCAAAAAAATTAGGATTTAAAATCAAAGAAACTCCAGTAGTATGGGTTAACGATGAAGCTACCACGGTTACTTTGGGAGGGTACTTCAATACTTTTAAAGAGCTTTTCCAAGTAAGATGGAATTTGTGGACTGGCAAGTACGATATAAAAGGAGCGCTGGAGAAGAAAAATTCAATAGTAAGCGGAAAGAACTCGCTATAATTTTAAGTCTCAAATTAATAAACGATGCCGATAAAAAACAAAAAAAATACTCAAGGCGAGCCGATGGATCTCGCGAAATTTGTTATCAAAGTTCTTCAAGATTCTGCTATTACTATCTTTTGGGAAACTGTCGACCGGTTTAAGAAAGAAGTAAAGGTCAGGATGGAAATAGGATTCCAATTTTTATTCGGCATGCTGGCTATCCTGATCGGATTAATATTCGTATTAATCGGAATAGCCGACTTCTTAGAGGAAATAATCGGACAGAGGGGCGTAGGTTATATTTTGACCGGTATTCTTATCACGATATCGGGTATCTGGGTGGGCGAAAAGGCAAAAATACGCAAAGAGTCCGAGACAACTCATAAATAGTAATTTAGTAAGATATTATTAATGAAAACAAAAAAGCTAAAAAAACAAATTAAGAAAGTGCAGAAAGACACTGAACAGGAATTCAAGAAACTGCAAACCGCAGCCAAAACCAAAATCAAATCACTCAGTAAATCCGCGGGTGCTGAAGTGACAAAAGCAAAAGATGAAATCGAAGAATTGGAAATGAAAGTTAAGAACTATATCAAAAATAATCCAGAAAAATTATTTATTGCCGCGGCGGGAGTGGGAGCTTTTGTCGGAGCATTGACTGCTACGCTGCTGAGAAGGAAGAAGAAGAAAAAGTAGAACTTTACAAAGGTACAAGAAACAAGACACAAGATACAAACAAATTCCAAAAAATAATATTCTAATATTCAAATCGCCCCTTTGGAAATTGCATTTTAGCTATTAAATATTGTTTGTCTCTTGCCTCTTGTAACTTGTACCTTTTATGAAAACAATAATGTCTCAAAAAAAATACATATTAGCGCTTAATGTCGGCTCAACCTCGATTAAAAGTCGAGTTTTTCTGTATAAAGAAGGAGTATTGAGCGAAATCTTAGTTTGGAGCAAAAGCGATATCGGCTCGGCGAACGACCGTAAAAGAGCATTTGATGAACTTTACGGATTGCTCGATAATAAAGAGCTACTAAAAAAGATTACTGCGGTTGGCCACCGGGTCGTACATGGCGGTCCGATAAAAAAGAGCACGAAAATTGGGGCAAAAGAAATTAAAACAATCAAGGAATTCAGCGAATTGGCGCCTCTCCATAATCCGTACAATCTTGAGGGAATCGAGATAGCAAAAAAATGGTTCGGCAATTTTATAGTGCAAGTTGCGGTTTTTGACACGGCCTTCTTTTCTGAATTGCCAGAGCGCGCCAAAGTCTATCCGATTTCAGCTAAATATGCAAATAAATTCAAACTTAACCGTTATGGATTTCACGGTATTTCTCACCAATACGGAATGTTGGAAGCGGCCAGACTGATAAAAAAACCGGTGAATAAATTACGGCTTATCACTGCTCATTTAGGGGGTGGTTCCAGTATCACCGCCACAAAAAACGGAAAAGCTATCGATACCAGTATGGGATTTACTCCGCTGGAAGGGCTGGTTATGGGAACCCGCTCCGGCGATATTGATCCGGGAATTATTTTTTATTTGGCGGATAAGGCAAAACTTTCCCTGAAAAAGGTAAAAGACGTGCTGGTTCACGAAAGTGGGATTTATGGAATAAGCGGAGAGAAAAACATGTTAGCTTTGTTGAGAAAAGTTAGAAATAAAGACAAAAAAGCAATGCTAGCTTTCGATATCTTCACGTATCGCGTTCAAAAATATATCGGAGCTTACGCCGCAATCATGGGAGGGTGCGACGGTGTTGTATTTACCGGAGCAGTGGGATCGGGAGACAAACTGACCCGAAACCGGATCGTGCAGTCTCTAAAATCCAACGTGCTGAAAAATGTACCAGTTTTAGTAATTAAACCTAACGAAGAAAAGATGATCGCGTTGGAAGTTTGCGATTTGCTAGAGATATAGTTATGGCGGAAAATACAATAAAGAGGAAATAAAATATAACTCATGGTACAAACAAGTTATCGTTTCAACTCCAACTTAAGCCAGGAAGAAAAATCTAAACTAAAAAAATATCTAGACAAAAAAATTGATCGTTGGGAGAAACTTTTTAAAAGTATGGAATTTCCGCCCAAGGTAAATGTGGAGGTGGAATTTCTGCCTAAAAAAAAGCGTTATCGAGTGGAAATGCAGCTTAATAGCTCAATTGGAAGAGTAATTGGTGCCTGTGAAAAGCAGAACCTCAATGAGGGCGTGGACGAAGTGGTAGAGGATGTTCGTTGCCAGTTCCGTCGGCAGAAAGAAAAAATAATGACTTTGCGCCGAAGGGCGGGCATGTCGATCAAAAAGTTGTTTTCCGTGCATAAAGCCGCTCGTTTTCGAGTACCTGGCTGGCTGAAGGAAAAATTTAGCCGAAAAAAGTAAGACTAATTTTATAAAGTGTATTTTGGTTCCGATGTTATTTATTCAGGTTTTTACATCCTCAAAATTTTCAATATTCAAAAAACCCCTTTATTTTTAAAAGGTGGTTTTTCGTTTGAATAATCATTATTATTTGTTTTTTGAAGAGTATTTCCTATGCCTAAAAAAACTCAGCATCCATTAGTAGTCGGTCTAATCGGTACTGCCGGAAGCGGTAAAGATACTGCTGCTTCATACATAAAACACAAATACAAAGCGGAAGAATTCCGCTATTCTTATCTCTTAGTAAAAGCGCTTGAAGTATTCGGTATTGAGGTCTCCCGGGACAATCTGGCGTGGCTGATGAATATATTAAAAAGAAAGTACGGAAAAGATGTGCTTACAAAAGCGATGGATAAAACAATAAGGGAACTTTCCCACAGCAAGCTGATCGTGATAAACGGTTTGCGCCTCCCTTCCGATTATGCTTTTCTGCGCAGTTTCGAAAGAAACCATTTGATTTTTCTGAACGCGTCGGAAAAAATTCGTTGGCAAAGAGTGCGTATGCGCAAAGAAAAAGCTGACGATAATGTGACTTTCGCACAGTTCAAAAAGCTAATCTCTGGTGAAAATGAAAGATATATCACTAAACTTGGCAAAAAAGCTGACTATGTCGTGATGAATAACGGAGACTTGCGTAAATTTCATCAGGGAATCGATAAAGTAATGAAAGAAATTGAAAATTGAAAATTTTAAGATCCAAATAGCACCAAGTATTAAATTTTGAATTTAAAACTTAGAGCTTAGAATTATTTGGAACTTAGTGCTTTCAATTTTCAATTTTATATGAATACTATCATTCGCTTTCTTCTTATTACCGTTGGTATCGGAGCAATAATTATGATCTCCCTCGCGCTTACGCAGGAGACTTATCGTCGTTACCAGATCCAGAAAGAGATAGAAGACTTGAAAGTCCAGGCAGAAAAGAAAGAAAGAGACAATGAAAAAATTAAGGGGATGATCGAATATTTCAAAACCAGCGATTTTCAAGAAAAAGAAGCCAAAGAAAAATTAAGCGTGCAAAAAGAAGGGGAAAAAGTGCTGATGGTCAAAGGCGAACAACAGCCAAGCGACGGGAAAAAGCCGGAAGAAATAGGGAGGCAAGATAATCTGGCGCAAAAAGATAATCGTACCAATCTGCGTAAATGGTGGGACTATTTTTTCGCTTCGTGAATACTGTTAATTAGAAATATACGCGCTTGTAATCACGCATTACATATTACGAATTACGGATGACGAATCTATCTTGAGGTTCAGTTAAGATTTCCCTCTTGCTGGAAAAGTATTTGTCCTTTATGAAGGAATAATTTATTCATAAGGAAAAAATGCGTATTCTTGCTATCGACCCCAACCAAGTTGCGACTCCGAGATTAACTAGAGGATTGGCTCAGGAAGGATTTTCAATTGATCGGGCGGTTAGTCTCCAAAAAGGTCTTTGGATGGCAAGAACTGTTCCATATGATGCGATTCTCTTGTTTTTAACTTCCTATAAAATTCTTTGTGAAACTTTAGACAGTTTAGCCGAGGAGTCCCCCTCGGCTTTTTTTATCGCTTTGCTTCCGTCTGTGACTCTGGAAAACAAAATTCAATTATTTGAACGGGGAATGGATGAGATTATTGTTTACCCATGCTCTTTTCGGGAGTTGGTTTTAAGAATACGCACTTTGCTTCGCCGAGAGAAATGTGCAAATTCTGATTTCAACCGGTTTGAGGTAGATGATTTGTTGATTGATCTGGAAAAATTTATGGTTAGGAGAGGAAGAAAGAATATATTGCTCAGGAGAAAAGAATTTGATTTGCTATATTTTTTGTTTCGCAACCAAGGAAAGGTGCTTTCCAAGGTGAATATTATGGAAGGAGTGTGGGACTCAAACGCCGATACGACAACTAATACATTAGAAGTGCATATTCTAAATCTACGGCGGAAAATTGACAATGGAATTGCCAATCAACATCGTCTAATCCATACAGTTTATGGGAGGGGCTATCTTTTTGGATTAAGGTTTTCGGGAACAATTCCTGCGACTGCTTCTTCGGAAAATATTTGAATCGAACTTAGTTCTCCTTCAAGAGGTCTGAGGTTTAACTTTTCTGGCAGACTGTCCAGCTCCTTAGTAGATCGCAAACGGGCCATTTCTAACTCCAATTTTTCTGATTGCGAGTTCAGGGTTTTGATTCTGTCCTGTTCTTTCTCAATTTCATATCCCTTGGTGGCGGTTGAATTAGCCTGAACGAGATATAGCAGGCTCATAAGGAGAATTATGACGATAGTAATTATTCCCATCGTTGCCGGACCGATCTGAAGCTTAGGTGTGATTCCATAGCGCGGTTTCCCGCTTTGATTTCGATTTCCCGTCTGCCGGCCGCCGGCAGGTGATATTTGTTTGTAGAAAGTTATTGAAGGCATTTCGGTGAATTTGAAATTTGAAATTTGAAATTTTTAATCAATTTGAAATTTTTAATTTTAAAAAATTATTTCCAAATTCTTTAAAGTTTTTTAATTTAAAAATTGAATAAAAATTATAAATTATAAATTATAAATTTTTTGTGCTGCTCTTAGTTTTGCGCTCCGGGCGTTCGGATTTTGCTGGATCTCTTCCAAGGATGGCGCGAGAGGTTTTCTGGTGATTATTTGCAAACTTTTTTGATGACCGCAAACGCAAATCGGAAGATTCGGCTCGCAAACGCAATCTTTGCTCTCCCGCCGGAAAAAGTTTTTGACCAGTCGATCCTCGCCCGAATGAAAGCTGATAGCCGTTATTCTTCCTTCGCTGTTAAGAGATTCCAACGCGCCCTTTAATCCTTGTTCGATATTTTTCTTTTCTTGGTTGACTGCCATGCGGAGGGCTTGGAAAATTCGTGTCGCGTAATGGATTTTCTGCTTTTTGTAAGAAAAAGCAAGGGTTTTTTTTAGTATTGCCAGCAGGTCGTTTACTTTTCTGAATATTTTTCCTTCTTCTCGGTTTTTTCTGATTTCTGCCGCTACTTTTCGGGAATAGCGTTCTTCTCCTAATTCTCTGAAGATTTTTTCGAGTTCTTCGCTGCGCCAATCATTTAAGATATCGGCCGCTGTCAGATCATCTTCCTCCGGACTAAAGCGCATATCAAGCGGGTCGTTAACTTCTCGAAAACTGAAACCCCGTCCAGATTTAAGATGGTCCGTACAAATGCCGAAATCAAACAATATTCCTCGCACTGACAATTTATTTTTTTGTTTTTTTTGGAAAGAACTGACTATTTCTGAAATGTTTGCGAAATTCTCGTTATATAAAAATAGTTTCTTGTCTTTTATTTCCTTTTTAAATTTGACCTTCGAGACTCGATATTGATTGCGGTCTCGGTCTATTCCTACGATAATTACGTTTTTTTCTTTTTTGGGATAATCCAGCAAATACTTGCTGTGTCCGCCTAAGCCAAACGTAGCGTCGATATAAATTCCGGACTTTACTGTTTCTTGCTTATCAAGCGATGCCCACAATTCAACAGCTTTTTCTTCCAAGACGGGGATATGCATGATTAGTATCCGAGTTAGCGAGTTATCGAGTTAACGAGTAATAATAACTCGGCAACTCGGAAACTCGTGGACTCGGTAACTATTATTAAATAAATTAAATAACTACTAATAAATCCCCAACCTTCCTAATTCTTCGGCTACATTATCTTTATCCTTCTCGGCTTCATTCCTTGATTTGCCCCATTCATCCTTATCCCAAACTTCCAAACGGTCATAAAGCCCTATTATTACTATATCTTTTTTAAGATAGGCAAATTCGCTTAAATAATTGGGAATAAGAATTCGACCTTGCCGGTCTACGTCGGATTCGATTGCGCCCGCCAGCATCAATCTTACAAACTGTCGCATTTTCTTTTCTCCTAGAGGAAGGTTGCCTAACTTCTCCGCTAATTTTTCCCATACGGGAGTGGGGTATACGAATAGGCATCCATCCAGTCCTTTAGTCACAACCGCTTTGCCATGAAAAGAACTTCTAAATTTAACCGGAATCGCCAATCTTCTTTTAAAATCCAACAAATGGTGATACTCTCCGGTAAAAATTGGTATTTTAGGCAAAGCTGTTAATAATATTAATTATTTGTATGATTCTTGGCGCGAATCCCAAAGTTTCTTTTTTCTGGCGAAGACGACGAAAAAATAAATCTTTGGGATTCGCGCCCAGTCCGAATAATCTGCTAATAGGTGGTTATCCACAACTCCCCACTTAAAACCACTTTAGTTTCATTTTACCCCACGTAAAATACTTGTCAAATTTCTAATTAAGAGTTTTTATTATGGCAGTTAGCAAGGGTAATTTGTGTGTATCCTCTAGAATTCAAATAATTATAAAAATCACCTAGAATTGTATTAATTTATATCCTTCATAACTTTCTAAACTTATTCCATGCCCGATCTCGTCCAATTAGCAATAAACCAGGGCGTTCCCCAGCAAACGATAATCTATATCCTGATGTACCCGGTAATTCTTACGGTGATTGCCGCGGCAAGACAGGTGATTGGAATTAAAGCGTTTGGTATTTATACTCCTTCGATTATTGCCGTAGCATTGCTGGCGACTACTTTAAAATATGGCTTAGCAATTTTTATTGTGATTCTTGCGGTTGCTCTGGCAATGAGATTCGCGCTGAAAGGTTTCCAACTGCTTTATATGTCCCGTACCGCGATTATGCTTTCGGTGGTGGCTATCTCCGTGTTAGCTTTTTTGGCGCTAGGGGGCAGTTTCCAACGCACGGGGCTTGCGAGTGTTTCCATCTTCCCTTTGTTGATCATGATTACGATAGTGGAAAAATTCGTGATAGTGCAGACGGAAAAAGGCTTCCGTACGGCTTTTGTTCTGGCTTTGGAAACCATGTTTCTGGCAGCCGCCTGTTATTTTTTAGTAAAATGGGAGGCCTTTCAAATGCTGGTATTGAATTATCCGGGCATAGTTGTTCTAATTGTCGTTGCGAATATTGCCTTGGGTAAGTGGACCGGACTTAGGTTCAGTGAATATTATCGATTTCGTGACGTTATAGAAAATGTTGAACTACCTAGAAAAAAGTAGTCGGGTTTTGGGTATGAATGCCCGAAATTTGCTATATGTGCGACCCTATAACTCAAAAGAAGCGCGCAAAATTGCTGACGACAAACTGTTGTGCAAAAGAATATTGCGTAAAGCTGGCATTCCCGTGCCGGCTCTTTTGGGTAAAGTGAAAAATTTTCAGGAGCTGGAGGACTTTAATTGGGAAAACTTGCCTAAAAGCTTTGTCTTGAAACCGAACCGGGGTTTGGGCGGGGAAGGAATCGTGGTGATTTTCGGGAAAAACAAACGAAGCGGCAATTGGGTTAAGGCGGATAAAGAAGAAGTGACTATCCCGGATCTCAAGATGCACATCCGGAATATTTTTGAAGGAAGCTATTCGCTTTCCAGCCAACCCGACAAAGCCTTTTTTGAAGAAAGGGTAAAATTAAGCCGTGTCCTAAAACCCTATTCTTATAGGGGTATTCCCGACCTGAGAATTATTGTCTTCAATAAAGTTCCTGTTATGGCGATGCTTCGTTTGCCGACAGAACAGTCGCGAGGAAGAGCCAACCTGCATCTGGGAGGAATCTGCGCCGGAGTTGATATGGCGACAGGAGTAACTACTTACGCGGTTACTCGTAATTTGTCCACTCAGCAGGATTATTCGTTAGAATTTTTGCCGGGAACCCGCTTATCATTGGCGGGAATCCGGATTCCTTATTGGCAGGAAGCGTTGGAAATCGCTGTTCAGTGCCAAGAAGTCAGCGGTTTAGGGTTTTTGGGAGTGGATATCATGATTGACCGCGACCGCGGACCGGTAGTGGCAGAAATCAACGTTCGGCCGGGGTTGTCGATTCAAAATGCCAACCGGGCGTCTTTGCGGGATAGATTAGAGAGAGTGAAAGGTTTAGATATTAAGAGCGTGAAAAAAGCAGTTCGCCTGGCGCAAGATCTTTTTGGGGGTGAGATCGAGGAAGACGTGGAAGAAATGACGGGGAAAAGAGTGGTGGGGATTTTCAAGAAAATTATGATTGAAGGGCCGAGAGGCAAGAGAATCGTCGACGCCAAGCTGGATACAGGGGCTTACTACACTTCTATCGATGAGGATTTGGCGGTGGAATTGGGCTATGGCGAAGCGCTCGCAGTTTTTAAGCAATTTTTTCCTTTTTATCATGGATCCCAGCTTTTTCCTAATATGGATATTGATACGCAATTTCAGGAATGTCGCAGAATCAGGGAAGAACACCTCGAAGAAATTATCCGCAAATCCAACGGGCTGATAAAGAATGTCAAATTGGTTTACTCTTCTAACGGAATCAGCATCCGTCCGGTAATCGAAACCAGAATTATTTTGGATAAAACTTCGCTTATCACCAAAGCGACAATCGTATTGCGCAAACACTTGCGCTACCCGGTCATTATCGGCCGCAAATCCCTGCGCTCTTTTATTATCGACGTGGGAAAAAGAAAAGAAGAATTCGTGTAGATTTATATCAACTTAAAAAAATATTTAACATTAATAATTCTAATTAAAAGAAATGGGAAGCATAAAAATGAATTTTCTTCATGTAAGCGAGAATGCCTTTTTTTCCAAAGATAACAAGCTTAATGTTATTCAAATTTTTGAAAAGATAAATTCAAAAAGTTTTCCAGCTTTACATCCAGATTTTGCTATTTCATTAAATTTTAATGGAGGAAAAGGATTTCACAAGGTTCTGGTTGAGATTATCTCAGACGAAGATAATAATAAAATTGCTGAGATCAAAAAAGACGTTGAAATAACAAAAGAAAAAGGCATGGCAAATTTTATCGCAAAGGTAATCGGACTAATCTTTCCTGAGGAGGGAAAATATAAAATAAAGGTATCAATCGATAATGATTTTGTTAATGATTCAAATTATATAACACTTACAAAAGAGAATGGTCGATGAAATAAAGCAAAAAATTTGGAGTCAATCTTCTCTAGAACATACAGAAACTTCTAGTGAAGTTGAAAGTGTATCCGAAGAAACAACGGATAGAAGTGACCCAACAGATCCGAAAAGGATAAACGCTCTTGAAAATAAAATCAAAGAACTCGAAAAGAAATCCGAAAAAATCTATTCGAGACAAACTACATTAAAAAGAATACAAGACAAGGAATATAGCATTGTTACTACAGTAGCACTAGTCGTTTCATTTTTCACGGCGGTAGCCTTTTGTACATTAGCTGTTGAATATTTGCAAGGCAATACGGACAGGTATAATCAGTTCGTAATTGATATAAACTTCCTAAAAGCCAGGGTGGATGTTCTTGAAAATAAAATAAAATAAAGTTTTTAACTCCAGGATTTACTGTTTCTTGCGTATAAAACAAAAAAGCCTCGGCGTGGTTCGCGCGCGAGGCTCAAAATCGAAAACGAAAGTGAAATTCAGCTCAATAGCTTGGTTCCGCAATTCGGGCAAAAGGTTGCGTTGGAATGTCTCGACTTACAGTTGAGACATAGTCCATCGCCGCCCGTTACTATAACCCTGCACGGCCCAAATACGGTTGCGCCTACGAATGCAATGGAGGGATGTTTCTGATCCCATTCGAGCTTCACCGATTCCCATTCGTTTCTGGCATATATTTCGTCGTCTTCGACATAGATCTTTCCTGTGACTTCTGTCTGGCTTTTGGTGTCTACAATCCTCACTCTATCGCCAGTCTTAACGATAAAAAGGATATCAAAGGCACTGCTCATAATCAACTCCTTTTGTCGGGCGGATTATTCTTTTCTTCGGCGACTTCCCTGAATGCTTGCGGGAAGAGCAGGTCGAAAACAGTGATGTCCTCAAAGTGCAGGTCGCCGGAGACATTTATTTTGTTGTTTGTGTGATCAATAATCCTACTGAAATCTCCTCCAGCCACTCTTTCGGCTAAATCCGCAGGCAGCTTGATGGAACTGTCTTTGAACAATTCAAAAGTTTCGAACGCCCCCATTTCAGTCAGTCCTGCGGAAGCCGCATTGCACAGATCACTCAGCAAAATTGCTTCCTGTCGGTGCTGTTTCGTTGCCATAAAAATCAGCCCTCGGGCGTAGCCGATTGCCATTTGCCGACGCGTGTTCCTATTATCCGAGGCCAATTCGCTCATGATTTCCTCCTAGTGGAAAAGTTTCCAAAGTTGTTTGAATATGCCTGTGAAAAGCCACAACAGCGTTTCCGATACCGAGGCGAAGACTTCTTTGAAGGCTACGGGAAAAGAAACCGGTGGAACGAATGCCCCGAAGGCTTTCTTCCACGCCTTCTTGACCGTCTTCCAAGTTATCATTTTGCCCCCTATATTTTAAATGTACTTGCGTCCTAAGTTGAACAGCAATTTATAGCACGGGGATATGTTTTGTCAATGTATTTCGACTTTCGACTAGGAACTAGATTTGGCACTCAAACTTGACGAGTGCTAAATATTTGGTTAAAAAGTTATTAGACTCAAAGAGTATAGATAAATTAAAAATTGAAAATTCTAAGCTCCAAATAATCTTAAATCATAAATTCTAAAAAACTTCTAATGCTTGGCTTTTAGAATTATTCGGAACTTATGATTTTCAATTTATAAATTTTTAACAAATATACATGGCCAAAAAAATTGAATTTGGTGAGAAAGCCAGACAGCATCTGGTCGCTGGTGTCAACAAAGTTGCCAACGCAGTGAAAGTAACATTGGGTCCAAAAGGACGTAACGTCGTTTTGGACAAGGGATTTGGTTCGCCCACGATTACTAACGACGGCGTCACGATCGCCAAAGAAATCGATTTGGAGGATAAACTGGAAAATATCGGGGCCGAACTGGTTAAAGAGGTAGCCTCAAAAACAAATGATACTGCCGGAGACGGTACTACTACCGCCACTCTTTTGGCGCAAGCCATGATTGCCCAAGGAATGAAAAATGTGGCCGCGGGAGCCAATCCGATGGGCATCCGAAAAGGAATTCAAAAAGCCGTAGCCAAAGTAATCGAAAGCATTAAGGAGCAATCCAAGTTGATTGAAACCAAAGAAGAAAGAGCCCAAGTCGCGACGATTTCCGCTCAAGACAAAGAAGTGGGCGAAATGATTGCTAACGTGATGGAAAAAGTAGGCAAAGACGGAGTAATTACCGTTGAAGAATCACAAACATTCGGCCTTTCGGAAGAAACAGTAGAAGGCTTGCAATTCGACAAAGGTTATATTTCACCTTACATGATTACCGACGCGGAGAAAATGGAATCGACCCTGGAAGATCCGTTCGTTCTTGTTACCGACCAAAAAATTTCGGCTATCAAAGATATCCTGCCCATTCTCGAAGGAGTAACTAAAATGGGGAAAAAAGAGATTTTAATAATCGCCGATGAATTGGAAGGAGAAGCTTTAGCGACTTTGGTGGTGAACAAACTGCGGGGTACGCTCAATGCCCTGGCCGTAAAAGCGCCTGGCTTTGGCGACAACCGCAAGGCGATTATGGACGATATCGCAATTGTTACGGGAGCCCAGGTTATTTCCGAAGAAAAAGGAATGAAACTGGATACCGTCGGAGTGGAAATGCTGGGACGAGCGGATAAAGTAATTGCTACCAAGGACAATACCACTATTGTCGGGGGTAAAGGCGAAAAAAATAACATTGAAGATCGAGTCGCTAGTCTGCGTCGCCAAATCGAGCAGAGCGATTCTGAATTCGATAAAGAAAAGTTGCAGGAACGTTTAGCGAAACTGGCGGGAGGAGTCGCGATTGTGAAAGTCGGCGCGGCCACTGAAACCGAGCAGAAAGAAAAACAACACCGGGTAGAAGACGCATTGGAAGCCACCAAAGCGGCGGTAGAAGAAGGGATTGTCGCCGGAGGCGGAGTAGCTTTGCTCCGAGCCATCGATTCTTTAGATGATTTGAAACTTAAGGGAGACGAAAGAACCGGCGTAAGAATTGTTCGAAGCGCCCTGGAGGAACCTTTGAAACAAATAGCGATTAACGCTGGAAAAGAAGGCTCGGTGGTAGTGGAAAAAGTCAGAAGTCTGAAAGGCACGGAAGGATACAATGCGGAAAATGATACTTATGAAGATTTGCTTAAAGAAGGAATTGTTGATCCAGCCAAAGTAACCCGTCTAGCGGTTCATAACGCTTCTTCGATTGCCAGCATGTTGCTTACCACCGAAGCAGTAGTGGGCGAAATGCCTGATAAGAAAGACAGTTGTGCGCACTGCGCCCCGGGTGGCGGAATGGGCGGAATGGATATGGGGGGTATGGGCGGAATGATGTAAACTGGGTTGAACGGGTTGGGAATTTCGAAAAACTTACAGTTTAGAATAAATAAAGACGAGCTACACGGCTCGTCTTTATAATATTTATCAAACTACGCAAGTTGTTGCTAGTCGCCTTTTTTACAGCTGCAGGATTTTTCGGTGGGAATGACCCCGAAAGAGCTATCTCCACCGTCTTTCTTATCTTTCTTATCTTTTTTGTCTCCTTGGCCGCTCGCCCATTTTTGCACTCCTTCTTCCCACTGTTTGAATTGGGGATCTTTTTCCGGGTTTTTAGGCTCCGGTCCCAGAGGATCGTTGCGGTCGACATAATATAAAATCGAGTGGGCGTTGGACAACGTCACCTTCTTGGTACATTTGTCCGGACAATTGTCTTCCGCCAGCAAGCCGGTTTTTTCATCTATTCTTACTTCTTGCGAATCACCCAGTTTGCCGTTAAGCATCGGCTTGTTGGGAGAAAAAATATCCGGAGGGGAAGGGAAAGTATCTTTGGGAAATGTTTCTAAAACCTTCCGCATATAAGTGTTCCAGATTGGTCCTGCCGTAAATACTCCTTCTCCTTCGTGGGTGGGGCTGCTGTCGTTGTTTCCCGACCAGACACCCGTTACGATGTTGGGAGTATATCCGACTGTCCAGCCGTCTTTAAATTCTTGGGTAGTGCCGGATTTAGCCGCCACCTTGTAGCCATCAATGTAAAGTGAACTGTGGCTCCCAAAAACTTTAGCCCTTGCGCTGTTATCCGATAAAACATCATTTACTTGGCGGGCAATATTGCTGGCCACTGCTCTTCTTCCCTTATCGCTCTTTTCGTAAATCGTCTTGCCGCTCCCGTCTTCGATGCGTAGTACGGCTTGGGGGTCAAACCGGTTTCCGTCATTGGCAAATACCCCATAGGCGGAAGTTTCGTCCAGCAGAGTAACTGCTCCGCCTCCCAACACTAAAGCCAGCCCGTAATTACCCGAACTTTTTAAAGTAGTAATTCCCATGGATTGGGCAAAATTTATCGTATCGTCGACACCCGCCAAATAAAGAGTTTTTACCGCGGGAATATTGAGCGAATTAGCTAAAGCCTCCCGCATTTTCACCGGACCGTTGAACTTACCATTGAAGTTTTGCGGTATGTAATCCTGATTGCCGTTACCTTTAAAATTGGTTTTTGCGTCAAAAAGCATCGTATCCGGAGTGTATCCTTTGGAAAAAGCCACCGCATAAGCGAACGGCTTGAACGAAGATCCTGGTTGGCGTTGACTGGTAGAAACGTTGACGTTTCCGTCGTTCTCCGTGTCGAAATAGTCCCTAGATCCTACCATCGCTAGAATTTCACCGTTTTTTGGGTTTATGGAAACCAACGCGGCATTTTTGGCTCGGTAATTTCTCTCATTTTTTATCGCCCCCTCGCTGACTGCTTCTTCCGCCCACTGTTGCTTTTGATAATCGAGAGATGTGTAAACTTTAAATCCTCCTTGTTGGACAACGTCTTCGCCATACTTGTTCGGGAGCCAATCCTTTACGTACATCACAAAGTGAGGCGCCAGGATGTTGTTTCTAAGGGG
>Ga0074195_1002364_pt1 | contig 21436 bp, 21 predicted proteins | sample EPASupsiteHSE623_FD_64525 | JGI IMG/M metagenome (GOLD analysis project Ga0074195, IMG submission 64525) | Bioremediated contaminated groundwater from EPA Superfund site, New Mexico - Sample HSE6-23 | ecosystem: Environmental > Aquatic > Deep subsurface > Groundwater > Contaminated ...
CGGTCCTTTCTGGTTAAAACAGCGACTTGTGCCAGATCTTTCCTTTGGTGAGAGAAATACAGGCCAGCCGGAGCCAAATTTGACGAAAGTTACAAATCTACCCGGCTAAAGCGGGTGCAGCTGATTCAAGGGCAACTTGCCAGGGATATTCAACCAAGAGATAAGGACACGCATTGGGTGAATGTTCATAATTAGATTTGCATTGGGGGAACGCTTATAAATTAGGAATTAAACGATTATTTGCAGGTGTCGGGATCACTGAAATTTTGACGAATATCTATTTCAGAAGGATCTTGTACCGTTGGCGTGCCCTTTTGATCTTCATCACAAATCCCGTCATTGTTGGTGTCGGTACAATTGGGAGGAGGTCCGCATTTATCTGAAAAATTTGCAGGGGTAATCATTTTGGCCAAGGGCAGTTTAGAGAGAAACTCGTTGAGTTTAGGATGGATACTGCGACTCTCGACCAGAGTCTTCCCTAGCCAGGTATAATACAATTCTCCATTTGATAAACGACACTGTGAACAGACCCAAAGAGCACCACCAGGATTGTAAAACCAAGTATTAGGCACGGATTGTTCTAAAGTTATACCCAGAGTATAGTCGCCCCCCCCGGGATTAATAGCATGGCTGCACCATTCACCCTGACCAATTTTTACGTAAGTATCCAGGGGATGTGGTGGCGGGCCATAATTGCCATTGTATTGATAAGAATAAACTCTTGATCTGTCATAATTGACAATCAAATCTCCAGGGAAATAAGCATTGCAGTCTACTAACGTGAATAAAATTATAGAGATGCATAGCAGAAAAGTATTTTCTATTCTCATGGGTTCCAAATGAGATCATTTATTAATTTGTAATGTACCCAACGACGGTGATTGTAATTATTTCGTCTTCACATCGTCCACCCTGCCACTCCCCCGAATCAGAAATCCCAGCACAGCCTGAAGTTCGTTGTCCGGTTGGGCATCCTTGAGGTCCTGGGCCAGGTTGCGGGTAATGGTATGCCAAGCGCCATCCTTGACCCCTGTTCCCAGTCCGTGATGCACATAAGTGTCCGTGCCCAGACTGTTGGTGGCAACGGGGGTGTAGTAGAGATAGCGGAAGCCGTTTTTGGTTTGCACCGCGATGTAGACTACAAAGCCTTCGCTGTATTGCATGGACCATTCTATGGATTTGAAATGGGTGTCGTTCCAGTAGACACCATCTTGATCACGCAGCCGATAGCCATTGTTGGTGAGATTGCCCGTCAGCTCAATAACCCGGCTTGAGCGTGCATTGTCATACACATTGGCAATGGCGCCCCCGGCAGGATCGTTGTCGTAAATATCCCAGCCAATGATGTCGCCATCCTCCGCATCCTCGTAGACTACTGAGGTGGGAACTGAGTTGGCATCGGCCGGATTGGTACCCTGGCGCATTTCGATACCGTCGACAATGCCGTCGTTATCCGCGTCTGGGTCGAGCAGATTGATCAGGCCGTCGCCATCGGGGTCTGCATTCCAGTTGGCACCCCAATATTCCAGTTCCGTCTTATCGTCTAATCCATCCCCATCGGAATCGGCGAAGTAGGGATTGGTGCCATAGGTGGTCATCTCTTGCACATCGCTCAATCCATCGCCATCGAAATCCAAGTCCATTGGCACGGAATTACGGGTTTTGATGTCGTCCACGCGACCGCTGCCCCGGATCAGGAAGCCAAGTACAGCCTGTAACTCGTTGTCGGGTTGCGCCTGTTTTAGGTCATAGGCAAGATCCCGCACAATGGTATGCCATTTCCCATCGACCAGATGGCTACCAAGCCCGTGGTGCACATAGGTATCATTGCCGAGGTTGTCGGTATCTACAGGCGTATAGTAGAGATAGCGGAAGCCATTTTTGGTCTGCGCAGCGATATACACAACAAAATTTTCGCTGTACTTCATGCTCCACTCTAGCACCTTGAAGGCACTGTCGTTCCAGTAGCTACCACCCGAGTTCCGCAGCCTAAACCCGTTATTGGTGAGATTGCCCTTGCACTCGATCACCTGGTTGGCTCGTTCGGTATCATAGACATTGGTTACCGAAGCCCCGCTGGGATCGTTATCGTAAATATCCCAGCCTAACGTCGTGCCATCCTCGGCATCCTCGTACAACTTGGAGGCGGCCGGCGTGGAGGATGCGGTAAGCCTATTGCCGGTTGCATCATAGGTATATTGCACACTTGTGCCATCGTCATAAGTCGCCGACAGCAGGCGGTGATGGGTGTCATAAGTATAGGTGACCGCCGCAGGAGCGAAGGTGGCGGTCAAGAAGAGCACGACAAGGACACAGCAAAAGCGAAGCGGACTTTGAGCAGGCATGAACACAGAAACCTCGCATTGATCGGGGAACGAAGGAGGGTTGCGACGTCAATTCGTCAAGCAGATAAAAGGTTTTTCGAGTGAAGTCAAGAAGAGGAGGCTGGATAAAGATTCGATAAAACAGGTTGTTACCGTGAACGCCTTGCAATCATTGGATTCAAGGAAATATTATTTTTTCATAAAGAATAGACCGCCTGGAAAACGAGGAGGAAATCGTGTTGAACGGATTTGGTGACGAGAGGGGCTGAAGGTTCCCCAGCGACAACCCAAACGAAGAAGATTGTGGATGGGTGATGGTTCCTGTATCCCAGGCTGTGTCTAGCACGTCACCCACAGGTGCCACAAACAGGAGTTTTTGCTCAAGTTTGAAAAAGACAGCAAAGCTCACAATATGGGGCGGGCCAAGCTAACTGACCTGCCCCAGAAAAAATGTTAGAGAAGAGCAGGATATGCCGTATCAGAAATCCTGCTTAGCCAGCCTAAACTCTCCTCGGTTTTTCCGTAGGACAGATTGAAAACCTATGTACTTTTGATGTACTTTTTTGGTGAGATTAGGGAATGAAATGGTTGAATACGGCTCGCAACTATTTGAAAATTAATAAAAAGGCTTAGTGAGGCACGCTGTTTTTCGGCCTTTCACGCCGGCAACACCGGTTCAAATCCGGTTGGGGACGCCATATACAAAAAGCCTGTTGGTTCCGTTGAACCAACAGGCTTTTTTCGTTGTTTGTTGCCTCCTTCCGTGCAAGGCGGTCGACAACCGTTAGTGGCCGGGTAAGTTTCCCGCGCCCAGCGATCCTTCGGCGAGCCGTTGGACGGGTGCCAATCGTTCAGCATCCCTCTCCTTTGCCGGCTCCAGCATTACTTCTTTTCCTCAGAGGGTTTGATTTCCTGGAGCTTGTAGGATGTCCCTCGATGGGTGATGATGCCCCCGTCCTCCCACTTGTAGGGGCGCTCGTAGTTGACCATGGTCGACGAAAGAAACAACACCCCGGAAAAAAAGCCGAACATAACCCAAAACACAATACCCCTCATCTTCTTCCACCTTGCTTGGTTGTCCTTGTTCTCGTTCATCCTGTTCTTTCCTCCAGGCATCCACCCTTTCTACAAACGAGCAGCGCGACCATCGGGCCTTACATCCGCTCCTTGGACCAGTCGTTGTGTTCGAACTCGCTGTGGTCGGGTTTAGGCGGCTTGATCTCGGCCATGCGCTGCCGCAGCCACACCTGCACCTTGGGAAATTCGGCGGCAAACTCGGCCATGGCCCGGCCGCGATGACTGACCCGGCTCTTCTCCTCCATGGACAGCTCGGCAAAGGTCTTACCCAACTCCGGGTAGTAAAACAGGGGATCGTAGCCGAATCCGGCCTCGCCTCGCCGTTCGGTCAAGAGTTCGCCATCGCAGCGGCCCTCCCAAGTCAAGGCCGGGCCTCCGGGGGTGGCGAGCGACAGCACGCAGACGAAATGGGCGCTGCGGTTGGTCTGGCCCTCCATCTCAGCCAGCAGTTTGTCGCAGTTGGACCAGTCGGTGGCGCCGGGGCCGGAATAGCGGGCCGAATAGACCCCCGGCCGGCCATCCAGGGCATCGACCGCCAGGCCGGAATCGTCGGCCAGACATGGCAGCCCGAGAACCTTGGCATAGTGCAGGGCCTTTTTATAGGCGTTGTCGTCGAAGGTGGCGCCATCCTCCACCGGCTCAGGCATGGGTCCGAAGTCGGCCAGCGACTTGATCGCCACCGGCGCGTCCTTGAGCAGTTCCCTAAATTCCTTCAACTTGTTTGCGTTGCTGGTGGCCAGCACGATGATGTTGTCCATGGGGTCCTCCCTGCGTCGGTCGCCCTGGCGAACGACGCTATCTGTTTATAAATGAAGTTGAAAAAGTTGAGGATTCTCCTCTTAGCGCTGGGATTCCCAGCTTTGCCGCCGAGCCCGTTTGCGCAGGATCTTGTCGTAACGCTCCTGCTCGCTGAAGATACAGCCGCAGTAGGGCTGGCGGTAGAGTCCCAGACGGATCGACTCGTCGATCCCCTCCTGCCAGCCCTGGCGGAAATCCTCGTAGAGAAAATCGATCCCGTGTTCCGCGGCCAATTGACCGCAGCGCTCGATCAGCAGCCGGTGGTTCTGGTATTTGGAATAGAGCAGGGTGGTCGTAAAGGCGTCGAAACCGCCGGCCACGGCCGTTTGCACCGTCCGCGCCAGACGCATCTCGTAGCAGATCGGGCACCGCTCGGCCTCATGGAACACCACCCGACGCAGGTATGCGGCGAGCCCGTACTCCTCGTCGATCTCCATCGGGCATTGGGCGTGCGCCGCCAACTGGCGGACCGCATCGAGGCGTCGGCGAAACTCCTGGTACGGATGAATGTTGGGATTGAAAAACAAGCCAGTCACCTCGTGGCCGTGCGCGCGCAGCCGTTGCAGCGGATACACGGCGCAGGGGCCGCAGCAGACATGGAGGAGAATCCGCATCACTTGACCTTGAAATGCTTGGGATCGATCCCGTAGCAGTGAATCTTGTAGTTGATGATCCGTAGGCTGGTTTCCAGGCTTTTGGCCGCTTTGGTCTGATTGCCGTTATTTTTCTTCAATGCCTCGATGATCAACTCGCGTTCGAAGTGCTCGACCGCCGATGACAGCGACAACGGTTTGTCCGAGGAGACGCTGTCCGTGCTTTGCAGGGATGGTGGCAGGTGGATGGACTTGATGGAAGGCCCATCGCAGATCAGCACCGCCCGCTCCATGCAGTTCTGCAATTCCCGGACGTTGCCGGGCCAATGGTACTGCACGAGCAGATCGATCGCCGGGGTTGAGATCCGGGTGATCTGCTTGCGGTTTTCCCTGGCGTAGTTTTCAAGAAAATACTCGGCCAACAGCAGAATATCGGTGCGCCGCTCCCGCAGGGGCGGCATATAAACCGGAAAGACGTTCAGCCGGTAGTACAGATCCTCGCGAAAATGCATCTCTTTGACCGCGGTTTCCAGATCCCGGTTGGTGGCGGCCACCAAACGAATATCGGTGGTGATCGTCTTGGTCGAACCGAGACGCTGGAAGGTCCGCTCCTGGATGACATTGAGCAGTTTTACCTGCACCGCCGGACTGATCTCGCCGATTTCGTCGAGAAACAGGGTGCCGCCCTCGGCCAATTCGAACCGGCCTTTCTTGGTCTCGGTGGCGCCGGTGAAGGCCCCCTTCTCATAACCGAACAGCTCGCTCTCCAGCAAGGTTTCCGGCAGGGCCGAACAGTTGACCACCACAAACGGCCCGTTCGCACGGCTGGAATTGTAATGCAGGGCCTTAGCCACCAGGGTTTTGCCGGTGCCCGATTCCCCGCGCAGAAGCACGGTGGCGTTGGAATCGGCCACCCGATGCACCATGTCGAACACCTCCTGCATCCGCGAGGAGTTGCCGATGATCTCGTCGATCCGGTTCTTGGCCGACAGCTCCCGCCGCAATTTGGAGTTTTCCAGGCGCAAGGCCTCCTTTTCCTGATTGACGCGCTGGATGCGCTGCACGGTCTCGGCAATCAGCCCGCTGACCACGGTGAGAAACCGGAGATCGTTTTCCGACTGCACGCCGAACCCTTCCTTGTACATCCGGTCGATCGACAGGGCGCCGATGGTCTGCTGGGCGGCGATGATGGGTACGCAGAGAAAGGAGCTTTTCTTCTTGCGTTCGTCGCCCCTGGTCCGGGTGCGATTGAGGAACAAGGGTTCGTCGCCGATTTGCGGCACGATGATCGGTTCGCCGGTGGCCACCACCTTGCCGGTGATGCCCTCGCCGAGTTTATAGCGTCCGCGCCGCTTGGCCTCGGCGGTGATGCCGTGGGCGACCTCGATCTCCAACTCGCCGGTGGCCGGATTGACGATGGTGACGGTGCCATTGTCCATGTCCTTGCGCTCGGCCAGGCTGGTGACGATCTTTTCCAGGCACTCCTGCAAACTGGTGGCCGAAGCCAGATGCCGGGTGATTTCATAGAGGCAGGTCAGGTCGATGAATTCCTGTTTGGCGTCGAGGGTGCTGTGTGCTTTCATGAAGGCGCAAGAGGAGTAGTATATTGACAGTGTTCCAATGAAATGGTATGTACATGCCGCTATGGAGGGATGGCCGAGTGGTTTAAGGCGGCGGTCTTGAAAACCGTTGTGCGAAAGTACCGTGGGTTCGAATCCTACTCCCTCCGCCAGAAACCTGTGTTGCCAAACATTGGAGAGATGACCGAGTAGGCCGATGGTGCTCGCCTGCTAAGCGAGTGTGGGGGTTATACTCCACCGAGGGTTCGAATCCCTCTCTCTCCGCCATATATCAGCAAAGGCTGGTTGGGTTGCCAACCAGCCTTTGCTGTTTTCAAGCCAGGCATCCGCGCATCCTGCCGCGGATCGTTTCCATCCATAAAAAATTTAACAACTTTGTACCATATTCACCGGCCGTTTGCTACGGCAACCTTCCCTAAATTGTAAGAAAATTTTCACTCCGGTTGCATTTGTGTCAATAATGAATAACCTCGATGCAGCTCAACCCGTGCTGCCGTCGCTTTTCCGCAGCTCATTCGGAGAGTTTCCGCCTCTCGCCTGCCGGGGACGTGCCGCCTTCATCCGGCGGTTCAGGGGTGCTTCTCGAAGGTACCGGCCGGTTCGGGCAAGAGCTCCCGCCAATCGGCCAGCATGAAGAAGGGAAAGTGCGGCCAGTTGCGGACCGTGCCGCAGCCCTTGCCCCAGGCGCGTAGCTGATTGCGGCCGGCGAAGATACGGTCGCGGCTGGTGACGATTTTGTGCGTGTAGATGTCGCGGCCCGGTCCGAAGCGGACAAAGGCGTCGCGGAAGGCTGCCATCTCGTCGCGCAGGCCCGTTAAATCCCGTTGCGGCCGGGTGGTCAGAAACCGGGCCAACTGCTCCTCGTCGTCGAACATGTCGCGGTAGAAGGTGTCGAGCACCTGCTGGTTGAAGTCTTCGAGCATCGCTGCGTAGCTTTCCGGAGGAAGGCCCCGCTGCTTGTCCACCGGTGTCAGCGTCCCGCCAATGGCGGTGGTCGAGGCAAACGCGTCGGCCTGGCCGGCCAGGAGATGGCTGGCCACCCAAACCCCCATGGACCAACCGAGCAGATACAGCCGCTCGTAGCCGGCATAGGGCTCAAGATCGACCGGCTGCAACTGCCGGTAGTCGGAAAACAGACAGACGTCCAAGTTGGCAGCCGGTAGGAAGCGAAAGGGTGCGGCGTCCATGCCCCAGCCGCTGAAAAAGAGGAGGCAGTGCCGGTGATCGTTGCGGTGCAACCAGGAGATCTCCATCGACCTACTCCAAGGACGCCTTGATGATGGCGGGCAACGGCGCCAGTTGCTCCCACTCCATGGCGGCATTCAGGGAGAGGCGCAGCCGCGAGGTACCGACCGGGACCGTGGGCGGCCGCACCGCCTTCACCCAGTAGCCGGCCTCGCAGATGCGCTCAGCCGCGGCCACCGCCCTGGCCGCATCCCCAACCAACACCGGCACGATGTTGCTGCTGCCGTCGGTGCGCAGCCCGGCCTCACGCAGCGCGGAGCGAAAGCGGGCGGCCAGATGGTCGACTTTTACGCGGTGTTCCTGCATCACGGGGATCCGTCTGAGGACGAAGCAGAGCCAATGGACCGAGATCGGCGGCAGGCCGGTGGAGAAGATCTGCGAACGGGCGGTATTCATGAGTGCGTCGATCAACAGCCTGGAGCCGACGACAAAGGACCCCTGACCGCCGTAGGCCTTGCCAAAGGTGCCGGTGAGGATCTCGATCTGCCGGTGCACGCCCTGCTCTTCCGCCAGGCCGCAGCCACTCTGCCCCCGAATGCCGACCCCGTGCGCCTCGTCCACATAAAGCGCGGCGCGGTGACGATCCTTGATGCGGACCAACTCCGCGAGATCGGCTGTGTCGCCGTCCATGCTGAAAATCGATTCGGTGACGATAAACACCTGCCGAAAGCGTTCCCGGTCCTTGGTCAACACCTGCTCGATGGCCGCGTAATCGAGGTGCGGGTAGCGGACGACCTTGGCCCGCGACAGACGCATGCCGTCGATCAGGCTGGCATGACAGAGCTTGTCGGCGAGGATCAGATCCTGCTTGCCGGAGAGGGCCGGCAGGATGCCGATGTTGATGTGGTAGCCCGAGTTGAACACCAGGGCCGCCTCGGTCTGGTAGAGGGCGCAGAGCTGTTCTTCCAGACGCGCATAGGGCAGGGTGTTGCCGGTCATCAGGCGCGAGGCGGTGCTGCCCAGGCCGTAGCATTCCAGCAGGTTCTCCGTCGTCTGTTCCCGAAAAAAGGCCTGCAACAGCTCTCGGTTGGTGGCCAAGCCGAGGTAATCGTTACCCGCCAGATTGAGATAGCGATTGCCTTCGATGTCGATGCGGCCATGATCGAGATGGGTCACCGGGACGAGATGGCGTCGCTGTCCCTGCTGATCGATCTCCGCCAGTTGCTGCGCTAGGTGCTGATGTAAAACAGACATGGGCGTTATCCTGCAAACTGGGCATAGAGGCTGTCGCTGAACCCCACGAAAAGCCGGTCGTCCACCCGCAGGGCCGGCGCCCGGAGATTGCCGGTCCTTCCGAGGGCCTGGGCGAGAATGGTCTCCTTGCTGTCCGTGCGGGGATCGAACACCTGATAGGTTTTCCCCTTGGCCACCAGGATCTCCTTGGCGGCGGCCAGCACCTTCCAGGCCTCCTCGCCGGCAAGGGCCTCTTTCGGGGCATCGACGACCTCTGTGGGTATGAGCGTGTTTCGTTGCAGCACATCCTGTGCCTTGATGCACGATGCTCAGCCTTTGCGCAAATAGGCCCAATCGATCTGCATAAGTCCTCCTTCGATTATGGATTGCTGAAGCATGGATCGGACGGATAGTCCATCAAGACGGATCATTATAGTCCCGGTTGTCGGCAACCACCACTGTATTTTCCCGAGGGTTGCCGGTTTCCGAAAACGGAAAAATCCACTATAAAACGACGGTTGCAGACAAACCCGCTCACAGGAAGGAGAAAAAACCATGACGACCCCAGCGGAGGCGATCGGACCGCAAGGCGAACTGTTGCTGCGGACCATGCCCATGCCCGCCGACACCAGTTTCAACGGCGATATTTTCGGCGGCTGGATCATGTCGCAGATGGATCTGGCCGGCAGCATGATGGCCAAGGAGATCACGCGGACGCGGACCGCTACCGTGGCCGTGGAGAGCATGCAATTCATCAAACCGGTGCGGGTGGGCGACGTGGTCTGCTGCTATGGACGGGTGCTCCGGGTGGGCACCACCTCGGTGACCATCATGCTTGAGGTCTGGGTCCGGCCGATCCTCCATGCGGGCAAGGATCAGTTCACCACCTTCAAGGTGACCGAGGCGGCCATCACCTATGTGGCGATCGGCGAGGACGGCAAGAAGCAGCCGATCGACAGGGACCGGCTCCGGCTCTGAGCAGTCCGGGCGTGTGGGTTGCTGTGCTCTGTGGGTCTCCCCTTGCCACACCGAAGCGGGTGGGAATCCGGGATGACTCCAATCGAAACGGGAACCGGGAACTAGCGAGATAAAAAAAGCTAATTGGTGAGGACCGCCGTGTCCTCAAGGGCGATTTCCAGCTCGGCCAGGTCGATCTCGGTCAGATTGAGCAGACCAGCCTCAAGGGAGGTGGGGAGCACGAGGGTGGCGTCCGCCTCCAGGCCGATACCCAGCTTATGGCAGACTAGGTTGGCCATGCGCACCATGAGCAGCAAGAGATTCTTCTCGTCGATCTCGGTCGCATGGTGGTCGCGGGCCACCACGCAGAAATACTCGGGCATGTTCCACTGGGCGAGCAGCTTGGCCCCCTCCCGCGCATGCAACTTGGCCATGGCCTCGAGGAGCAGGGCCTCGGTGATCTTCAAGTTTTTATTTTTCCGTTTGATCTGCTCGATAATCACCAGGATGAGCAGTTTGCCGACATCGTGGAACAGGCCGCCGAAAAAGGCCTGGCTCTGATCGACGCCATAGCTGTAGCGCCGCGCCAGCCACACTGCGCCGTAGGCGCAGCCCACCGCGTGCTGCCAGAGTTTCTTCATCAGCAGATCGATGGCCTTGTCCGCGCTGTTGAACTGCTGCCGGGACGTGGCCAGGAGCACGATCCGGGCGATCTCCTCCATCCCCAGCCGCATGATCGCGGCCCGCACCGTGCCGACCTCGGCCAAGCCCCGATAAAACGACGAGTTGGCGATTTTCAACACCTGGGTGGCCAAGGCCTGATCCGCGGTGATCACCTTCTCGATGATCTTGATCTCCGGTTCCTTTTTCGCCATCTCCTCCTGGATGCGGGTCGAAGCGGAATTGAACACCGGCAGTTTGACCGCATCGGATTCGATAAACCGGTTGATGACGTCGACAAGAGAGACGGGTGCGTTCATTTATTCACCTGCGAGGCGGCGGAGTTCGACCAAGGGCCGGGGCGGACTGAAAATGGGCAGGCAACGGAGAATCTCGTCGACTGTGGTCACGCCGGCGGCCGCCTTGACCAGTCCATCCTCCAACAAGGTGATCAGGCCGGAATGGTTGATGCTGATCGCCCGGATTTCGTAGCTGGTTTTCCGCTCCAGGATGGCCGTGCGGACCAACTCGTCGAGCACCAGCAGTTCGAACACCCCGATCCGGCCCCGGTAGCCGGTCTGCTTGCACATCTTGCAGCCCCGCCCCTTTTTGAAGAAGGCCCCGTGCAAATCCTTGCTCGTGCAGCGCAACCGCTGGAGCTGCACCGGCGTCGGTTTGATGTCGACGGCGCAGTTCGGACAGACGCGGCGCAACAGCCGCTGCGCCAGGACGCTGACCACGGTGGAGGACACCAGGAAGGGGGCGATATCCATGTTCAAGAGCCGGATCAGGCCGCCGATGCTGTCCTCGGTGTGAAAGGTCGACAGCACCTTGTGCCCGGTCAGGGCGGCCTGCACCGCGACCTCGGCCGAGTAGGTGTCGCGGATCTCGCCAATGACGATCACGTCCGGGTCCTGGCGAACGATATGGCGGAGGGTTTCCTCGAAGGTCAGGTCGATTTTGGGATCGATCGAACACTGGGCCACCCCCTCGATGACATACTCCACCGGCTCCTCGGCGGTGATGATACTCACCTGCGGGCTTTTCAGGGCGTGAATGCAGCTATAGATGGTCGAGGTCTTGCCCGACCCGGTCGGACCGGTCACCAGCACCACGCCGCTGGGATGATAGACCGCGTCCTCGAGAAAGCGGGACAGCATCCGAGGCGACAGGCCGATGGCGTGCAGGTCGTAGAGTTCCTGCTTGCGATTGAGCAGTCGCAGGACAATCTTCTCGCCGTGGATGGTGACGAAGAAGGAGACGCGCAGGTCCAGCTGCCCCTCGTCGTAATCGAACAGGATTCGCCCGCCCTGATGGCGCCGTTTTTCGGTGATGTCGGCCTGGCACATGATCTTCAGGCGGCTGGTGAGCGCCGGGACGATTTCCTTGGGAAAGTCCTTGAAATGGTTGAGCACCCCGTCTTCGCGGAAACGGACCTGCAGGCGGTCCTCCATGGGTTCGATGTGGATATCGCTGGCGTTGTTTTTGATCGCCGCCAGCACGATGGCGTTGACCGTGCCGACCACCGTGGTGGTGTCCATGGCCAGGGCGCGGCCGCCTTTTTTCTCGGCCAGCAGTTCGACGGTTTTCTTGATCGACCGGCTCTGGGCGATGACCGGCACGATCGCGTTGCCCAAAAACCGCTTGGCGGTTTGCAGGGTGTCGTAATCCAGCGGATCGGCAAAGGCGACGCGCACCGAGCCGTCGTCGCTTTTGATCGGTATAAAACGATGGCTCGCCATCACCGTCTTGGGAACCCTGCCGCACAGCTCCCGGTCGATGTTGTTGAGGCCGGGTTCGATGAAAGGGAAGCCCATCTGGATGGAGAGAATCTCGATGAAAATCTGCTCTTCGATAAAGTTGTGCTTGACCAGGATGGCCCCCAGCTTTTCCTGGGTGTCGCTTTCCTGCTGAATGCGGCAGGCGGCTTCGAGGTCGTCGGGCGCGATGTAGCCCAACTCGACAAGGAGGTCGCCGATGCGGATGGCGGACGGCGAGGTGCGCAGGGTATCGCGCACATCCTGGTCGGCGACGAATTTCAGATCCTTGAGAATCTTCAGCAAGGGGCTGTAGGTCGTCAGCTTGCCCTGGATCCGGGCGGCATGCTCCACCTGTTTGTGGTCTATCTTGCCGGCCTGCAGCAGCAGGCGGATGACGGCGCTGTATTTCTCGGTCGGTACCGTGGTCATGATCGATCTCACACGTAGACGAACAGCGTGCTGGTCATGAGCCACGCCCGAACTCTTCAACTTCCTTAATGAAAAAGTATACGGGCTGCGGATACCCGATTCAAGCATTTAGCCTTGTTTCTCGTCCCTGTCTTGAAAAAAAACGTCATCCGCTCGGCCGCTTTTCGCTGAGGCGCGCCATTTGTCAGGCGGCTGGAGCCGCACCGGCCGACACCGGGCCGATCATCGCCTCCGGCCGGACAATCCGATCGAATTCCTCACCGCTGAGGACGCCGAGGGCAAGGGCCGCCTCGCGCAGGGACAGGTTGTCCACATGCGCCTTCTTGGCGATGGCCGCCGCCTTCTCGTAACCGATATGCGGGTTGAGGGCGGTGACCAGCATCAGGGAGTGGCGGAGATGATGTTCGATCCGCTCGCGCACCGGTTCGATGCCGCTGGCGCAGTGCAGGTCGAAGGAATGGACGACATCGGCCAGCAGAGCGACCGACTGGAGGAAGTTGTAGACGATCAGCGGCTTGAAGACGTTCAGTTCGAAGTTGCCTTGACTGGCGGCGAATCCGATGGCGGCGTCATTGCCGAAGACCTGGCAGGCGGCCATGGTCACCGCCTCCGACTGGGTCGGATTCACCTTGCCCGGCATGATCGAACTGCCCGGCTCGTTGGCCGGAATGGCGATCTCGCCAAGCCCGCAGCGCGGGCCGCTCGCCAACCAGCGGACATCGTTGGCGATCTTCATCAGGTTGGCGGCCAGGGCCTTGAGCGCACCATGGGCAAAGACCAACTGATCGTGCGCGGTCAGGCCATGGAAAGTATTGGCTATCGGGAAAAAGTGCTTGCCGGTTTCCCGGCTGAGCTGCGCGGCCACGGCCTCGCCGAACCCTGCCGGGGCATTGAGGCCGGTCCCCACCGCCGTCCCGCCGACGGCCAAGAATCGCAGATGCTCCATGGCCTCCCCCAACTGCCGCAGGTTGCTCGCCAACATCGCGGCCCAGCCGCTCACCTCCTGGCCGAGCGTCAAGGGCGTGGCGTCCTGGAGATGGGTGCGGCCGATCTTGACGATGCCGGCGAAGGCCTCGGCCTTGCGGAGCAGGGTTGCCTGCAAGCCCTCGACCACCGGCAGCAGCCGGTCTTCCAGGGAAAAGAGGGCGGCCACATGCATGGCCGACGGAAAGATGTCGTTGGAACTCTGCGACATGTTGACATGGTCGTTGGGATGGACCGGTCGCGGTGCATCCAGGTTGCCGTGCGCCAGGAGGGCGGCCCGGTTGGCGATCACCTCATTGACGTTCATGTTCGTCTGGGTGCCGCTGCCGGTTTGCCAGACCGCGAGCGGAAATTCCCGGTCATGCCGGCCGGCAAGGATCTCGTCGCAGGCCCGGACGATCAGATCGCGGAGGCCGGCGGCCAGCTTACCTTTTTGGTGATTGACTTCGGCGCAGGCCCTCTTCAATCGGACCAGGCCGTACACCAGGGCGAGCGGCATCCGTTCCTCGCCGATGTGGAAGTTGCGCCGACTGCGCTCGGTCTGCGCACCCCACAGTCGGTCGGCCGGGACCTCGATTTCGCCCATGGTGTCGTGTTCGATTCGTTGCTGCATCCTTTCTCCCTCCTTGACTGGGGTGGCGATACCAACACACGGTTTTTTGCATAGAACCCGCTCCACCGTGGATGGGCAAGGTTTTTTCGCAGCCTTTCCCCCTTCACTCCACCACCTCGCATTCCGTCCGGAAAAACAGGTTGCTTCCAAAGGGGAATGGGGTATAACCAAGCGGCAACGGCACCGGCCCTGCGCGAAAGACAGCAGCAGCGCCGCAGCAGCACATTCCTCCATGACCGGTATCCCATGTCCCCACACTCCGATCCCGTCGCCAGCGAACAGCGGCGGCGAAAAAGCATGCTGGCGGTGCAGATCGGCTTGGCGGCCAACATCCTCCTCGCCGCGCTCAAGACCGTGGTCGGCGTCGTCGGCCAGAGTCCGGCCCTGCTCGCCGACGGCATCAACTCGACCTCGGATGTGGCGTATGGCATCGTGGTCAGCATCTTTGTCCGCCTGTCCGGCAAACCAGCGGACCACGAACATCCCTATGGCCACGATCAGTTGGAGAGCGTGGCGGCGGTGGTGGTCGGGGCCTTTGTCATCACCACTGCCATCGCCATCTTCTGGCACTCGGTGGACACAACCTACGAACTGTTGACCCTCTCCGAAAAGGCACCGGGAGCAAGTGCCCTTGCCCTGTGGATCGCCCTGTTCACGGTCCTGCTCAAAAGCGGGCTCGCGGTCTGGACCTATGGTCTCAGCCGGACAACCGGGAACGCCGCGGTCCATGCCCTGGCCCAGGATCACCGCAACGATATCTTCGCCTCGTCGGCGGCCGCCATCGGCATCTTCTTCGGCCGATTGGGCTTTCCGTGGATCGACCCGCTGGCCGGGGCCGTCGTCTCCCTGATCATCCTGCACACCGGCGTCGATATTCTCCGCTCGGCCACCTCCGATCTCATGGACACCCTGCCCGGCCGCGAACTGGCCGAGGAGATTCGCGAGGCCCTGCGCGAAGTCTACGGCGTCGAGGCCATCGAAGAGGTGCATGCCCACCGGTTCGGGCCATACCTGATGATCAATCTCACCATCGGCATCGACGGCGCCCTCAGTGTCGTGGAGGGCGACCGGATCGCCACCGAGGTGGAGAAAACCCTGCTCGCCGAGATCGAATTCCTCCGGCGGGTCTATGTCCATTATCACCCGGTCGCGCAGGGCAACGGCGTTTGATCGACATGTTCGGCAAGCACCGCCGAACTGGAGCGCCACCCCCTTCTCCCGAGCCCTTCGCCATTCCGCACCAAGGAGTCCCCATGTCGCCAAGCCAACCGCAGCCGCCCATCGCCCTCTTTCTCCATGGTCTCGACTCCTCGATCCAGGGCACCAAGGCCCAGTGGTTCGCCCGTCATTTTCCCGAGGTGCGGATGCAAAATTACGACGGCGAACTCAACCAGCGGCTGGCGCAACTGGAGGCGCAGGTGGCCGGGCATGACCGGCTCATCCTCGTGGGGTCGAGCTTCGGGGGGCTGATGGCCGCCTGCTTCGCCCTTCGCCACCCCGAACGCTGCCACCGACTGGCCCTGCTCGCCCCGGCCCTTAACTTCGGCGGGTACCAGCCACCGACCAGCCCCATCGCCGTGCCGGCCCTGCTGGTCATCGGCGAACACGACACGGTCTGCCCCCCACATCTGGTGGTGCCCCGGGCGAGGGCCACCTTCGAACATTTGGAGGTGCGGATCGAGGACGACGATCACATGCTCCACCGCACCTTTCCCCTGCTCGACTGGGCGAGCCTCCTTACCTGAGCACCGGATGCGGCTGGGGCTCGGGCTCCGCTTCCTGCCCCTGCTGCCGGGCCAACATCTGGCTGGTTTCCACCAACTGGGAGAATTCGGCCCGGTATCCCTCGACATCCGAACCCCGGCCGGAACGGGCCATCTCCAAACATTGCTCCCAGGTGAAGGCACCCAGATGCTCCGAATGAGTGAGCAGCATGCCGTAACCGGCAACGGCGGCGGCAAAACGAAAATCCGCACTCGCCTGTCTGGTTGACACCTCGCCAACCGGCAGGCTCATCAACCGGGAGGTCTGTTGTCCCAAGGGCTTATAGCGCAACTTGACGGTCATCAGCTCCCTTGAACCGCTCACCGGCGCCGGCCGCACCGCCTGATATTTGAGGGAGTCCAACTGGGGAATCGCGGCATGGCCGGCCGGGATCAGCTCGTAGAGGGCGGTCACCCGATGGCCAACTCCGATCTCGCCGGCATCCTTGCTATCGTCGCGAAAATCCTCGTCGGCCAGGGCCCGGTTTTCATAGCCGATCAGCCGGTAAGCGCCCACCCGGGCCGGGTTGAACTCGACCTGAATCTTGACGTCGTTGGCCAAGGCAAAAAGGGTGCCGCTCATCTCCTTGACCAGTACCTTCTTGGCCTCAAGCAGGCTATCGATGTAGGCATAGTTGCCGTTCCCCTTGTCGGCGAGAATTTCCATGGTATCATCATGATAGTTGCCCATACCGAAGCCGAGCACGGTGAGGTAGATACCGCCCTGGCGTTCCTGCTCGATCAGCCGCTGCAACTCGTCGCGGCTGGTGACGCCGACGTTGAAGTCGCCGTCCGAGGCCAGGATGACCCGGTTGTTGCCGCCGGCGATGAAGCTTTGGCGGGCCAGTTGGTAGGCGGTGCGGATGCCGCTGGAGGCATGGGTGGAGCCGCCTGCCCGCAGCCGGTCGATGGCGGCGAGGATCTCGTGCTGCCGGTTGCCGGCGGTGGGCGGCAGAACAACACTGTCGGCCCCGGCATAGACGACCATGGCCACCCGGTCGCGCCCGCTCAGTTGCCGCACCAGCAATCGCAGGGCCTGCTTCAAGAGCGGCAGCTTGTTGCCGTCCTGCATCGAGCCGGACACATCGACGAGAAAGACCAGGTTGGAGGGCGGCAACTGCTCCTTTGCCAGATCCTTTGCCTTCAAGCCGATGCGCGCCAGTTGATAGCCGGCATGGAAGGGACTGGGGCCGACTTCTGCAGTGAGGCTAAAGGGTTCCTTGCCCGTGGGGGCCGGATAGTCGTAGGAAAAATAGTTGACCATCTCCTCGATGCGGACCGCGCCCACCGGCGGCAGGCTGCCGCCCTGGACAAACCGGCGGACATTGGCATAACTGGCGGTATCGACATCGATGCTGAAAGTGGACAGCGGATCGCGGCCGGCATTGACGAAGCCGTTTTCCTGTTTGGCGTTGTAGGATTCGCGGTTCCAGGCCGGCACCGGTGCACTGGCCGGCATAGCCTCCTGGGTGGCAATCCGGCCCATGGCGCCCGCGGTCTTCTGGGGAGCGGCAGCGGAGGCCATGGCATCGGCCCGGATGGGAGGCGGTGGCGGCAGCGGTGTCCTCCGCTTCTCCGTCTGTTGCCGTGCCTCGGGTTCTGCCACCGCCTTTTCGGCGACAGACAACTGGGTCGATTGTTCCTCCTTGTTGCTCGCATCCGGGGCCGGGGTCGAACAACCGGCCAGCAGCGCCAGAAAAAGCAGCAGCGTTACAATGCATCGTTTCATGATCATGCTCCTCATAGGCTTCTTATGATTGATCTCTACCCTTTCGGGGCCATCCTGCCCCTGTTGTCTCTTTCGACGGTTTCCGGACCGGAATGTGTCGCAGCGCGATGAAAAAAAATTCTCCGCCCGTAAAACCGCGACAGGCAACCGCCGCATGAATCCCTGGCAGGAAAAGGCCCTCGCCCATTGGGAGATGATCAACCGCATGGCCGGACGCCGTTTTGGCCAGACTCCACTGGCGGAAGAGGCGGCCTTATATGTGATGGACGGATTGGCGCAGGACGATTGGAGCCGGCTGCGCTCCTTCGGCGGCCGCTCGACCCTGGCCACCTACGTCGGCTCCCTGACCCTGCGCCTCCTCGAGGATTTCGCCCGCTTGCGTTTCGGCCGAATCGAGCCGCCGCTCTGGATCCGCCGGCTCGGTGGCCTCTGGACGATGCTTTTCCGCCTCCTCTGCCTGGAGCGCTATTCCCCGGACGAGGCCGTGGCCATTGTCGGCGCGCGGTTGCCCGGTTCTGCCCAAAACGCCGAAGCGGCCGCCTATCGCATCCTCGGCGAGCTGCCCTCCTGCGGCGAGCACCGGGGCGAGCAAACCGAATTCGACGAGACCACCGAACTGCCTGATGCCGAGGAAGATTGTTCGGCGCAGGAACAGTGCCTGGAGCAGGAAGAGCGGCGGCAACTGTTCACCGTTCTCGGACGGATTCTTTTTGACGAGCAGGCACAGGAGCCCGATCCCCGGCTACTGGAGCGGGTGGCCGAGGCGGGCCTCAACCTGGATGCCAAGGAGCGGTTGCTGCTCAAGCTCTGTTATCGGGATGGGATGGCGGTGGCCGAGGCGGGACGGATGCTGGGCTGGAACCGGCATCAAGTACATGGCCGGTTGCGGCGGCTCTTGGAACGATTGCGCCAGGATCTGGCCAAGGCCGGGTTGGCCGAGGAGCTGCGCCTGCTTTTATGAACACGCGGTCGACACAAACCGATGCCGAAGCCGTCCAACATGTTATGAAGATCAAGCGACAGCGGAAAACCCATGGCCGAGATCACTGACCTTGAGCAGAAGAGAACCGAGGAACGGCGGTTGGCGCTGCTTGTTTTGGCCAGCGAACAGCCGAAACCGAGCGGTGCCTGCCTCACCCCGGAAGAACTGGCCGCCTTGGTCGAGGGCAAGCTCCCGCCGACGCAGGCCGAAGCGGGCCTCGCCCATCTGGCCGATTGCGAGCACTGTTACGCCCAGTGGCGCGAACTCGACCATGAATGGCAGGAGCAGGCGGGGAAGAACAGCCGGGGCGCCTTGCTTCGCCTGATCCGCCGGCCGCGTTTCCTGACCGCCGTGGGTTCGCTGCTGGCCGCGGCCGCCAGCATCGCCGTTTTTCTCAACATCACTACCGAGCTCGACCGTCACAGCCTGACCCGCCTGCCCGATGCCTCGGTTCAGGAGCTGGCACCGCCGGCACCACCCCCCGAACCTGCTCCCGCAATCCCGATCGAAAAAGGCATACCAGCGCCACCGCTTTCGCCTGCGCAACAGCAAACCTTCACCGCCGAGGAACAGGCCACCACGCCGTCGGCACAACCCAGCGAAAGCAGTAAGAAGAAAGCCGCAGATCGGAGAGTTGAGGAAAGAACGCGAGCCGATCTTACCGCCAAACCAGTGCAACCTCCAGCGAAAGAGGCCAAGCGTGCCGCAGAGGTACGGCAACTCCCGGTCGAGAAGACCCGGCAGATGACCCAGCAAACGCCGGCAAGCGCCGACAGGATAGAGGAGAAAAAGGAACCGGAGGTGGCGAGTCTCCCGGAAACAACGAATGCCGCACCCGCCGCCGCGCCGCAGGCGGCATCGCGAGCAACAGGCGCGGCACCTCCCCCGCCTGCCCCTCTTGCTGGTGCCACAGAACCGTTGACCGTGACCGGTTGGCAGGATCGTCTTCGTGCAGGCTGTCAGCATCGGCCCGCACCCGAATTCTTCGACACGCTCACCATACAGGGCAAGCAGTTGCTCCGCCAACCGGCAAACCTGCAGACCGGCGAGCGGCAGCGAATCGAACGAATTCTCGCCGTGCTCGGCTCGCAGCAGCCACCGGAGCAACGCTGCCGGGCAGCGCTCGAAATCCTCGGCCCGGAACCTCTGCTGCGCTAGAGGCAAAGGCCGAAGGCACCCCGCTCAAATAGGCGGGGCGATGGTCACCACTATCCGCATATCGGTGGTCGCCTTGACGCCATGGGGCTCACGGATGTCGGAAATGAGCATGTCGCCGACGCCCGCCGGGATGGCAACCTCGTTCTCGCCAAGGAAAGCGCCCTCCCCCTCGATCACCAGAATCGACAGTTGCCCGTCGAGATCGTGGGAATGGATGGGGAACAGGGCCCCGGCCTTGAGATTGAAGTTGAGAATCTTGAAATGCTCGGAATCGTGGAGGACGATGGCCTTCATCCCCAGGGGATTGAATTCCCGCGTTGCTGCCAGTTCGATTTTTTTCATGGGCAATGCTCCTCGGGTTGCTCGTTAGCGTTGCCGTTCAAGGAAAACGGCTGCCGAACACTGTAGACAAACCTTAAGGATCGCTCTCCTCTATTTCAATAGAATGGCTCGATCCGGTGACCTTGCGGATGCTGTTGATCAGAACACCCAGATCCAGCGGCAGAGGGATGCAATCGTCGGCGCCGCGCTCCATGCCGCGCATCCCGGCGATGGCCGCGCCCTTGCAAGGCAACAGAATGATATGCACGGCCGGGTCTTCCGCCTTGAGCACGCTCATCAGGTCAAGGCCCCGGTTGTCCTTGTCGCGCAGCACCAGCACCACCACCTCCGGCGCGAGCATCGCCCGGGCGGCCAACGCCTCTTCGGCGCTGTTCGCGGCGGTCGCGGCAAATCCCCAGGAACCAAGCCGATCCGTCAGGATGGTGGTGAACTCCACCTCCTTATCAACGATCAGCACCTTGATTGCCTGCATGACTCACCCCAATGCTTGCGCTTGCGACGGCGGGAACAAATGACCACCGAAAACAAACCCGCCTCATTATCCCTGCTGCGCCGAGGGCAATACCACACCCGGCTGCAACTCTCCGGCAAGACAGCGTTGCAGTGCCTCGGCATAACTACCGATGATCCCGTCGATCACCGTGATCTTCTTCCAGGTGAAGAACTTGTGGAAGCCCTCCTCGATGCCGCCGCAGATCACGCACTCCACTGCCTCCTTGACAATTAAATCACTCAACTCCTCGGCGCTGCGATGGGGCAGGATGATAGTGCGCGGCTCTGAGACCAGCCTTTGCCGGCCGTCGCTCTCGGCAACAATGATCTCGGTGGCTTGATCGAACCGAGGGGCGATGCTGTTGCCCTGGACAGTAAGTAAAATCTTCATCCTTCCTCTCTCTCGATACCCAGTCAAACCTTGCCCCCCGCTTCCTTGGAGTGCGGAGGAGCGGTGACATGACGCACGAAATCCAACCGATGGGGACTGTTACACCAAAGAATTCTGCAAGAAGAAGGCATCACGTTCCCCGGCGGGCCGCTTCCGGTCGGGGGAAACCGGAAGCGGCGGCCAGGGGTCAAAAAACCGCCCGACGGCGGAACGTGCTCAGTGGAACATCTTATACTGGGCGATATAGACTAAGATACCGGCAAAATAGCCCACTGCGGCCAACAGGCCGATCTTGCGGGCGTACCAGAAGAAGTGGATCTTCTCCAACCCCATGGCGGCCACGCCGGCGGCGGAGCCGATGATCAGCATGGAGCCGCCGGTTCCGG
>Ga0074195_1002365_pt1 | contig 21426 bp, 22 predicted proteins | sample EPASupsiteHSE623_FD_64525 | JGI IMG/M metagenome (GOLD analysis project Ga0074195, IMG submission 64525) | Bioremediated contaminated groundwater from EPA Superfund site, New Mexico - Sample HSE6-23 | ecosystem: Environmental > Aquatic > Deep subsurface > Groundwater > Contaminated ...
CCAGGATGACCCCTAGGATAATTAAGGAGATGTTCGGGCTGTCATAGATGTCAAACGTCGTGAACATGATCCTCCAGAAAATGACTGATATGATCGTTATACCTAGAATCAAGAGTATCCCGATCACAGAATCTCCGAAGAATCCTTTCTTGTCCTCGCGGCGTGAATAAATCCCATACCCGAACATCGTGATGGGTAGTATCGCTAACATCGCGATGAGTATATCGGCCACCCTGTTGAAATATGCGTCTTTGGTCTTCTGGGCTCTTTCGAGCTTCTCCTTTCGGGTGGTCTCTTTCAACTGGAATCGTTCTTCATTTGGAGGGCCGGCCATCAGTATGTTGCTCGCGCGGGCCCTGGATACTTCGTCAGTTTTTCCTTTTTCTCCGTATATCAGGTCAGGGAGTGTGATCCCGTAGATCATGTACCTGGGGGTCATGAGCTCTTTTTCCAGTTCGAAATATAATCTTTCGAATCCAGCTTCTCTCTCCTGCAACGCAAATACGGATTCATCTACTATGTCCAATCCTATCGCGGCAACGACTCCCCTTCCTTCTTTTGTGGTCCTAAGCGATATCCTCGCGTCTTCTCCAGGCAGATACTCGCTCTTGTCCGGAGTGACTTCCAGCGCTATGTCGTTCTTCTGGTTCACGAATATCCTTCGAGTGTCCCTTATTATGTTGGAGTCGGACTGGATGAGATAGGCGTGGATCTCTATGACTCCCGCCAATGACTGGTCCAAGTCGAGGTCCATAGAGGTCGCGCTGTTCTGCAGCTCCAGCGCCTTCGTGAGAATGGTCTGCTTGTCCTTGATGACATCTATGTATACTGTTCCTTGCTTGCGTGTGGAGAACAGGTTGAGATGCGCGGTTTCTCCGACATCGAGGACTGATCTGTCGATCCTCAGGATGAGGCTCTCCTGGCCGAAGAACTCCTTGTTGCGGTTGTAGTAATTGAGGTATTCTTCTTGGGTCCTCGGAGGGCTTTCTGATCCAATCGGGAAATTAGCTGTTATCGAGCCCGAATTCCCCATCTGGTCAATGGCGCTTGCCTGTAATCTTATCGGCAGACTCTCGGGACGTATGATCACTTCGCCGATCCCATGGCTGTCTGTCTGCGTCGCCTGTCCGTTGATATTGACTGTCGTCTTGGCAGGGCCGCCATCCGGATAGGTCGTGATTATGTAAACGATGTTCGCCAGGCCTCTCTTGAGGTCTCCGCTCTCGGGCACTAGCTCGATTTTTATAGGATCCTTAGCCACTGGCACAGATGAGGTAATCTGCTCTGAGTGGCCTGCCTGGTCGGTCACGCTGATGTTGAAGAAGACAAGCCCCGATCCTTTCTCCAGTGGCAATCCGACGAGATATTGTGGCAGGTCTATATTAAGTTTAAATATGCCTTCGGGATTGGTCATCCCCCCTATATCGCCTATCTGCTGGAGTGTGGCTTCGTAGGTGTAGGCCTTCACGCTGACCTTGGCTCTGTCCACGGGTTTGCCGAAGAAGTATGACGCGTCCACGGTCGCGGACACCCGCTGGCCTGGGAGGTAGTACCTCTTGTCCGTGCCGAAACCTATCTTGAATTTCGGCAGGATGTATCGCTTGATCTCGATCTTCTTCTCGACGGAGTAGTCGTCGATCACTGCTCGGATAGTGTAGGTGCCTAGGTTCAGCTCCTGCGCAAGCGGGATGGCTGCCGCCGCGATGCCAAATGATGAGGTCTTGTCTTTCTTCTTGAATACTTTGTTCCCTTTGGGATCCTCGACTTCTATTGTGATCTCTTTGTCTGCCACAGGCGTCGAGTCGTGGTCCATCAGCGCCAGCGCCCTTATGCGTATCTCCTGTCCGGGCTGGTAGAACGGCTTGTCTGTGGTTAGTAACGCTTTGAAAGATTTATTTATCCTTATTGTGCGTATCAGCTCGTCGCTGCCTGCGCGTGAGGCGACAGCGAAGACAATATCATATTCCCCTTCTGCATCTTTAGGTATACTAAATGAGATATCTGGGGATCCGGATAGGGCGGTTTTCCCGTCGAAGAGTACTATCTCCCGCGATGTGGCTTTATTCTTCGCGGTGACCCTCACCTTCGCTCCGCCTACTGGATGCGATGTTAGACGATCCAATGCAATTATCCTGAAGGAGGCAGTCGACCCTGAGGTGAAGAGGCTCTGTCCGTATATTAAGGTATCCTGGTCGTCCAGATAATCTTCGATATGGTATACATAATAGGAGTATCCGATGAAAGCTGCGATGAGCAGCGGAATCAGGATATACGCGATCCTAGTGTCAGCCATCTGGATTGTATTTACTATACTTTTCTATTAAATAGTTTCGTTAGCTTCAGGTTATTCCGTATCGGCTGCGTCATCGCATCAGCCGGTGCTATGCTCAATATGTTCTGATTATGGATTACTCCCTTCTTATCCTTCTCGCTGCTTCTTCGACGTATTCGGCAGGCCATCCGCTCTCTATGAGTTTGGCTGTCGCGTGTTCGATGGATTGGCCTTTTTCGGTCTGGCCGATCAAGTACGATCTTGCGTTCTCGACGTAGGCCTCTTTTGTCTTTGCCATGCCTTCTGGTGATCTCTTATGTCTCCGCGATACAAATACTGATATGAGCGCTGCCGCGAGTCCTGTGGCTGCTGCGCCGATCACTATGAGTTGTATCTTGAGCCTTGATATCACTGTCTCGGTCTCGACTGGCGGGCCGCGTATCAATTCCTCTGGTGTCAGGGCTTTTCGTATCGGTCTGCCTTTTGTCTCGCAGGCGATCTCTTCTCCGCAATGGAGCTTTGCGCTGGTCTGGCATTCCGTGTCGCAGTTTTTGGCTCCGCTCAATGAGGCTGTGATGTTTCCGGCCGAGCTCGACCTGACTGATAGGGGTATGGTGCATGGGTATGATGGGCAGGTGGGTAGCGGGTCGGTCTCTTCTGGGTCGAGTTTGTACTTGGCTTCAATCCCTCCGATCACCGCCCTGCTCACGTTGCTGTCTTCGTCGGGTGTCTTCACGGTTATGACATTCCTGCAGAATGGCGTCGCGCATTCTGTCTTCAAGAGCCGGGTCATGTCGACTGTGCCGCTGGCGAGGTATTGCCATCCATCGTCTTGGTTGCTCAGTGCCACTTTGGCGTCTTCTTCGATAGTGGCTTTCGCGGACACTATATTGGATCCGCGTGGCAGGTCTATCTGGAACCTGCCTGGCAGGTTGAGCCATACAGTCTTTTCAGGCACGCTCGATGGGTCGGCTCCACGCGTGATCTCTTCGCCGTCTTTGATCCCGTTGTCGTTGCTGTCTGCGTCGATCGGGCTTATCATTCTCCCTGTCCTTGCGAGATGGAGGTATTCTTCCAGGTTCACAAGCCCGTCGTTGTCGTTGTCTTTGTCTGCGTCGGCGATCCGGATCGGCAATCCGTATTTCAGTTCCCACCAGTCTGGCATCCGGTCTGCATCAGAGTCCCGCATCGGATCGATCGGCAGCCCCGGATAGTCGGCTGGGTCTGTCGGGTCGGTTCCTGATGTCTTTTCTGCCAGGTCTGAATATCCGTCTGAATCAGTGTCCGCGAGTTTCGGGTCTATCATTCGGTTGGTCATGAGGTAGTACTGGTATTCCTGTATGTTCATCATCCCGTCTTGGTCGTCATCTCTCATCGCGTCGCTTGGGACTCTAGGTGAAAGCCCGAAGCTTATCTCCCATGGGTCTCCCATTCCATCTGCATCAAAGTCCTGGCCGAAGTACATCATCGCGAACAGGTGCTCGACCTCGCTTTGGTTGAGCGCTTCGCTGTATACTGCGATGCTGTCTATGAGGTGGTAGAATTGGTTGGTTGTGTTGGCTTGCACGCCTATCCTTGTGGTCCCGGATGATTTTATCTGGGAGGTTGGCACGATCTCTTCGTCCTCCAGCTTGCCATCTAGGTATACTTTTAGTCGGTCTCCTGATCTTTGGCAGGTTATCATGTGGTTCCAGTCATCGACTATCGCTCTCCATACGTGGGTCTGGGCGCGGTATGTGGTTCCATCGATCGTGGCTTCGCATGCAGGCAGTCCGCTTCCGAAGTCCATGGCTATCGCGGGGTTTTCGTCAGGTGTCGTGAAGTATGTTACATACCTGGATCTGTTGTCGATCGTGTTCACCCACGCGGCCAGTGTGAAGTTTTTCATCTCATCGAATATCTTGGTTGGGGCGGCTCTTGCTCCCTGTGACCTGTTGCCAAGGTGCAGCGCCATGCCGTCAGGTCCTGGTTCTGTGTAAGTGTTATTGAACAGTGCCAATGGCGCTTTTCCCATCTGGTCTTGGCCTGGTGTGTCGAATGACCAATACACCATTAGCCGTGGGTCTGATAGGATCTCGTTTTGTGCGAAGAAGTATGGTTTCTCCGCGAATGGGTGTACTGGTGTGTCAAGGTAGTCTGTGGGGTCTGTCCCGACTCCTGCCTCTGTCGCGTCTTCTATCCCGTCGCCGTCTGTGTCTATCCTTGCGGGGTCTATCTCCCGTCCTGTCTTTGCGTAATAAGAATATTTTTGCAAGGGGGTCATATTGTCTAATGAGTTGGTCGATTTGATCTGCTCGCTTGTCAGTTTATGCCGCTTCTCGTAATCGTCTGCGATGCCGTTGTGGTTCAAGTCGAGAAATGGCGCATCTTTGGCGTCGTAGATTGTCGGCGCGGCGAAGTCGGTGACAAAGATCCCTCCTGCGAGCCTTCCGTTGGCTTGAAGGATGTTCTTGCCGCCTATCCCTGCGCTCAGGTCTGTGGCAGCCCCTGCGAATCCGAGCTTTGCTCCTGAGGTAGGTCCATTCAGTGTGAGATTTATTGTTGTTGTGGCGTTCGGGAAAAGTATGATGTTCACGGTGTTTCCAGGGATGTTGTCTGGAGCTGACAGGTATGCTGGTACTGCTGGGGGCGCGCTTGGGCTTTTCTTGATGAATAACCAGGCTCCGCTCGCCGCCAGCGCGCAGAATATTATGATATAGGCGAGCCGGATGTGGGTATGATGGTGGCGCTTCATCGGTCCAGTCTCTCGACGACGGCGTATTTAAAAGTTTGTTCACGATTTAGTCTCATAGGATCAGTTCAATTTTTTTCAAGCCTTTGAAATCGAGGTCGCCTGTCACCAATGTCATATTGTCTGATTGTGCGCATGCCAGGATCAACGAGTCCATCGCGCCTAACCTATGATTTATTGATAATCTAGCTGCTGAACTGCATATCTCTGGAGATATTGGGAGGACGCAAGCCCTGTTTTTTAGGTACTCCACAAATTCCCTGATTTCCTCTTCGCGGTATTTCAATTTTGCGAGCTTGCGTTCGATCTCATAAATGCTGACTATCGAGGCAGCTAGCTCTTCGTCGGATTCCAGCATAGCGCGGGTTTTTTGTGATTCTCCGAAATAATAAGACAACCAGGCGGATGTGTCTAGCAGTCTAGAAGCGGTCGGACTCATCGCGCAGGTCCTCCAGTATCTGTTTCATGCTTATCTTCCTCTTTCCAGCGCCCCAGAAGCTCTTCCTGGTGGTCTCTTGTCTTATTAGGTATGCTATCGCCTCATTATACGAAGGCGCTTTGAGCGAGTTTTTGATCTGCCTTAGGTGATTCGCGATGTTCTCTGTCACTTGTATGGTTGTTGCCATAGCTTATAGCTATAGCTTTGAACTATAAAAGTCTTTTGTTGCGGGGGGCTTAGTAGCAAGACGAGGTCGACAGCTTTAAGTCGAACCTTCTAGAAGGATAGGATTGCCCTCGACAGGGGGGTTGCCCCATCCGGGGGATGTCGATTTCGGAATTGAAGGGTCAAAGGTTCGAAGCTGTCGACCTATCGCCAGATAAGACTTGCTACTAAGCCGTTGCGGGGATGATGTATTGGGGGCTTATGCTCCTGCCACTATCTTCAGTATCCCGCGCGCGATGAACTCTATCGCTATGGCCATCACTAGGAGCCCCATTATCCTTGAGAAGACTTCGATGTTCTTCTCTCCGGCGTGTTTGTAGATGGTGTTGGCTGACCTAAGCACTGCCCATGTTACAAGCAGCGCAAGTAACCCGGCTACTCCAGTCACAAGATACCCTTTTGTTTCGACAAGCACTATCATGCTGGTGATGGTTCCTGGGCCGGTGATGAGTGGTGTGCCTATCACTACCGCTGCCACGTGCACGTCTTCTGATTCCTTGCTCTTCTGGAATGATATTCCAAGCGCTCCTTCGATGCCTAGTATCAGTAGCACGAGGCCTCCTGCGATCATGAATGATGGCAGCCCTATCCCAAGGACTTGGAATATCTTGTTGGATGCTATGAAAAACAGAAGAAGGATGGTTCCTGCGATCAGCACTGCCTTGTCTGTTATGGCCTTCCTGTCTGCTGCGCTCACGCCTTTTGTCATGCTGAGCAGCACAGGTAGGGATACGAACGGGTCCATTATGACTATTAGAGTCATGAACCCTTGCAGTATGTCATTGATCGCGTATCCTTCGAGCATGGGATGGATAATCCTGCTACTGGTTAATATGGTTGTTGATTACAACTTGGGTTAGTGTCATCGGATAATGCATCTAATGGCAGTTCTCGATATATCTTCCTTCGAAAACCTTATCCCATCCGCTTTCTTTGCTCAAAGCCCTCGGTTTGATGTTCCCGATGCGTTGGCCAGCCTCACGGCATTTAGTGACGTAGTTCTCTTGCGCGCCGCGTTCTATCCGGTATAATGATGCCTCTCCTAGCTGCTTAATCCTGCGGCAATAATCATAATGATAATTCTTTCTCAATGCTTTTTCTACGTCCGATTCAAACCGTTTCAGCACCGCCATCCTGGTTGTGGTCTCGATGTATACTACATAACGAGTCATCCCCTGATGTCGCTCGGGTGCGGCCATGCAGAATGTCGATCTGATTTGGTGTTTCTCTTTTAGCCTCTCGAAGATTCGGTTCAAGTGGATCTCGTTCACCTTCTCGCCGAATCTGTCGCTTATGTTGTCCTCTTTTCCGATGAACTTTATCAGAGGGGCTTCTCTGAAGAAGCCGACTGTCTGGATCACATCCTGGAGCCTATATCTGTATAGGCCTCCGCCCGTCGTCACGACCACAGAATAGCTCCTCCCAATCACGAGTTGGTCCGCGAGATTTATCTCGCCTGATTCGGTGTCTATGAACTCGAAGAAGTGGGATCTGACTGAGAGGACTGGTGCTATCGACCCCGCCATCGGAAAGGAGACGAATGCCTCTGTGGATATCAGCCCCTTGGGCTGTATCTGGGGTGCGCGGAATATTTCCGCCAGCTCTTTGGCGTGCTGGGTCGCTGATGAGTCCGCCCAGCAGCTGATCATGGAAAGCCCTGAGAACAGAAGGTCATGGAACCCCTCTTCGTCCATCATTTTCTTTATCTTCATCATCTCCTTTGCGCGTCTCTTGTTCTTGCGCAGATGGAGTCTTGTCCTTATCAGTGGTGGGATGTGGGTCGATAATGTCCCTTCAAGGACATCTTTCATGAGGGTATCATAATTCTCTTTCAGCGGCTCGATCAGGATCTTTAGTAGGGTGGGGTTCCATATAGAGATGAAACTGGGGTTTCCTTTGAGCAGATATAACAGGGTCACGTAGCGGAAGGAGTCAAAGTCTTCGATCTTGGACACGATTGGTGGGACGCAAAGGCCTGCTCTGAATGCGTGCTTCAGCTGGTGCCCGAGGTATTCGGAGTCGTCTTCAAAACCGATCGGTATCTTTCCCTTTGTATAGGTGGTCTTATGGTTTACAGGGGTCATTGACCAATAGGAGGTGCCTTCTGATACGCGTGTTTTCGTGTAGGTGTCGTGTAACCAGGGGTATATCCCTCTCTGGAACTGTTTTTTTAGGGAGGGTGTGTAAGGTATAAGTTTGCTTGCTGCGACCGACCCGCTCGATGGTTCGAACATCATGACGTCTTCTGATGTGAGGACGTTTTTTTCGCCATTTGCGATCCGTCCGATCTCATTTTGGTAGTCATCATATGATGTCAGTGGGAGCTTCTGGAAAGCTTTGACGTCTTTGATGTCCTGGAGGTTATGCATCCGCCCGTATTCTGTCTTGGCGTTCTTCCTGATTATCTCGAAGAGGGTCTTCTCCTGCGCTTTCCTGACATTCCTTGTCGCTTTGACGAATAATCGATGCTGCCACCAGGTCATCGCGATAAGCAGCCTGTTCGCTATCCGTACAAGGATATCATCTTTGTTCAGTCTCATTGAAGAATCGTCTCAATATTGATGGTCTGTAGTTCTCGATGGATATCTCCGCTATGCATGCCAGTTCGACACCTTTGTCTGATTCGGGGTTTTGGTCCGCGAAATATCGGATGTGCGGGTTGGACAGTTTTTCTTCAGGGATGTGGGATAATTCTGGCTTTAGCCGTTCTTGCGAATCCAGGAACCTGATGAGTCCGGTCTCCGGGTCATACATTTTGCCGAATTTCATCGAGGCTAAGTTATCGATCACTCTCTGTTCAAATGATGGTGTTGCTTTATCGTGCCTAGGGTAGAACTCCTTGAACAGTGTCGGAAGGAATCTGTATGTGCGGTATCCAGAACATATTAGGAACCAATAGAACCTCGTGTCTTCCTTGCGTGAGGCATCGATCATATGTCTTGACCACACGTTCATGAGTGTAGGATGGCCCCAGTATTCTTTGTCGACTATCGTGTCTCCTGAAAAGACTCCCCTTATCGGTTCTTCGTCTATCGATGTCCGCATGAATAGCATTGTGGTGAATCCCCGTATCGCTCCGGATGGGTCTCTAAGTATTAGGACGCTGTCTTTCTCAGCGAGGTCTTTCTGGAAGTTTCCAGTGGTGTATCCATCGAAATGCTTGTCCAGGAGCCCGAACATCTGTTCCATATCTCTATTGCTTATTGTTTTGGCGTCCACCACTCTACCTTCTAATCTGTCCTCTGTCATAGTTGAGCTACCTCCGGGTATGCCAATCCGATGCGCAGGGGTGAGATGCCCCAGCCGAATTGGTATAATGTGCTGTGGTATGATATCCCATGATGTTTTCTCAGTGCTTTTATGAGTGGGTCGCGTGCATCGAATCCGGCGATGAGGAAAGGCTTGTCTGCGTTGGATTTTGCGAAATCCAGGATACCGTTTAGTATTTTAGGGTCATCGTTATCTATCGTGATCCGTGAGATGTATACAGCTTGGATTTCTTGTCCTTTCATGGGGAATTTGTTGTGCCCGGTGATCGAAGACTTGATGTTGAACCACATGCGCATCATCGCAAAGGGCATTTTGTAATCGTTTATCCATATCTGCTTGGTGGGTTGATCCCCTATGATGCAGACACCACGTATCCTGCCTTCCCTCCTTGATACTACCCATCTTCCGTCCGGCAAGTTCCCTGACGGGAAAAAGTCCTTCTTTTTCCCCTGTGCTGATATGAACTCTGCTATCTCTTTCTTCTCTTTCTCTGTCGCAAATCTGGCTTCTTCGCTGGGTTTCTTCTTGCGGTTCTTGGCCGCCAATAGTCGTGTCTCTATATCAAACAAGGGCATGAACGTGGGATAGGCGCTATCTGGCTGTGTCCGGCTCATCCGGTTCAATGGCGTGCCTTTGACCACTGCGGCTATCATGATACATTCTTCTCTTATTGCGTCCTTGAACATCTTACATCCGTCTCTCACGATTCCTTTGCCTCTGTGATCTTTGTCTACTCTCAGGTGGGCCAGATACCTGACTGCGGTCGGTTCTCCGTTCAAGTATCTCTCTTGCGAGACTGATGTGATGAACCCTGCGAGTGTATTGTCTTGCCATGCTCCCAATATCTTTTTTTTCTTGCCGATATCATCGATCGCCCGATGATATGAAGGTCGGTGAGTGTAGACTAGTTGGATCTGTCCTCCTATCGGATTGGATTCGAGTATCTCTAGGATGCGCTCATCGTCGATCTTCTTGCAGAGGCCATACTTGGTGGTCATGTCATCTCCCCAGTTTTCCGGCTTGACTGGTCAGCGCGATTGAGGTGGGTGGATTGTCCTGGACGCTCGATCTTCATCAGATCGCCTTTGAATGACTCATCGCCTAATGGCAATCCTGTCCTTTGGTCTATCTCTCTGCTGAACATCGCGTTCAGAGTCACATATGTTATGAGCGAAGATAGGCTGTTGCAGTTCACCCTGTTTATCATCCGCTGTATTATCGATGAAATGCTGTAGAAAGATCTCCTTGTCGATACGCATAGGGCCTTCAGTTGTTTGTGGTCCAGGTGTTTTGTCCTCACAGGGGATTCGCCATATGTGTATCTCGGGTCGAGCCACCATCTCTCATAGACTAGCTCTCCTGATCGTTCCAGCCGTCCATAGAGGGGGGTTCCAGGGAATGGGGTCAGATGGTTGAATGCGGTCAGGAGGAATCTGTTCCGTTTGGCGAACCCTAGCGCTTGCGAGAAGGTGTTTTCGTCATCTTCAGGGTATCCGAATATGAACGTGGGATACAATCTTATCGAGTGCTTCTGGATTTTCCTCAATGCCTGCTCGACCCCTCCTTCGATAGAGTTGATTTGTTTGTTCATCTCGCGCAGGCTTTCTCTGTCGAGCGTCTCCAATCCTATCAGCAGCGCGAAGCATCCGCTTCTTTCTAGGAGGTCAAGGAACTCTTCGTCTTTTGCGATATTGATGCTGGCCTGGCCTATCCACCGGACTTTCAGCGGTATCAGTTCTGTGAGCAGTCTCTTCGCTTGCTGAGGTGATGCTGCGATGTTGTCATCCACGAAGAAGATGACCCGTTTTCCGCTGCTTTTCACGTCTGCTATCACGTCCTCTGTCTGTCTCATCCGGTATGTGCGTCTGAAATAGGATTGGACCGAGCAGAATTCGCAGGAGAACCTGCATCCTCTCCCTGCTTCCACGAGCCCTAAGTCCAGGTATTTTTTCCCTTTATAGATGGTCTTGTCAGGATGTGATCCGCTGAAATCCGGCCTTCCTGCCTGTTTATACACTCTCTTCAGATCGCCCTTCTTGAGGTCTGATATGAGCTCAGGCCATGTTTCTTCCGCTTCGCCTATCACTATGGAGTCTGCGAATTCCGCTGCTTCTTCGGGGCAGAGTGTAGGGTGGAATCCGCCCATCACGACAGGTATCCCTCGCCTTCGGTATTCTGTCGCTATCTGGTAGGCCCGATGCGCGGTGTATGTCTCGACGCTTATCGCTGCCAGGTCGGTGGGTTCATCGAAAGGTATGGTCTCGATGCGGTCGTCGTAGAACTTCACCTCCACATCTTTAGGGGTCAGGCCTGCGAGGATCGCGGGGGCTAATGGTTCCATCTCCCATGTCCGGATGTATCGTCTGTTTCCGGTGCGTTTTCCTATGCATGGGTGGATGAGTGTGATCCTCATGGACGCATCACGTCACAGTTATAGAACCTCTCAAGGTTGTGTGCGTAAAGCCTGTATCCGAGGTTGGCTGATAGGAACCTTAATGTGTGTATCCGATTCTTCGACAGCCGCTTCCAGATGGAGCTGTATGAATATGTGTCCCTCCATGCCTTGTTAGTCCCGTCGTAAAGCTCTTTCACGGTCATCTTCTCAGGCTGGAAGACAACATGCTGCGCGTCATATAGGCTCCAATCCTCGGTCAGTATCCTTCCTTCTTTTTTCAGGCGTTTGTATAGCATGGTCCCGGGGAATGGCGTGCTTATCGCGAATCTTGGCAGGTCTATCTTTGCATCCTGGCAGAATTGGACTGTTTTCTCGAATACATCCCGGTCATCTCCGTCCAGGCCGAAGACGAAGCATGCCATTATCGCGATGCCCTTCTTGTGCAGCTGCTCGGCAGCGAAATGGTAATCTTTGTTGTGGTTGAATCCTTTGTATGTCTTTAGCAAGGCATCATCCCCGAAAGTCTCGAATCCCAGAAGCAGTCCGTTGCATCCGCTCTGCGCGCATAGGTCCAGCAGCTTTTGGTTCCACGCGATCTCGACAGTGCTCAATCCGAACCACTTTATCTTCAAAGGTATCATCGCCTTGAACAGCTTGATCGCGTATTCTTCGTCTGAGATCAGGTTGAGGTCGAGGAACATCATCTCTCTGGCGCCCATATGCCTTATCTCAGCGATCACGTCTTCGACAGGCCTTTGGTGCTGGACAGATCCCCATGCCGCATGCACGACGCAGAACTCGCATTTCTTCGCGCAGCCTCTCGTCGCTTCGATCGTGTTGCTTGTCAGGTATCTTGCCTTTGGGAGGAGATCCCTGCGGGCGAACGGGATGTTGCGGAGGTCTACCTTTTCGTTCTTGTAGACCTTGCGCAATCTGCCGTCTTTGAAGTCGCGCAGGAGCTGTGGCCAGGTCTGCTCGGCATAGCCGACGACGACAGAATCCGCGTGCTGTGCGGCTTCTTTCGGCATGAGTGTCGGATGCACTCCTCCAAGCACGACCTTCTTTCCCTGCTTGCGGTAATGGTCTGCCAGTTCGTATGATCTTGGTGAGGATCCGGTTATCGCGCTGATCCCGATTAGGTCCGCGTCGAGGTCCAGCGGGACATCTGATATGCCTTCATCGTACAGCTTGACCTCTGCCTCCAGCTCCTTTGGGATGAGCGCGGCGAGTGTGGTCAGTGTCAGCGGCATGTATCTCAGGGATTTGCTCCAGACGCCGTTCTTATGGCTGTAGAGCGGTCCTCTGGGGGAGATCAAAGCGATTTTCATGGGTTGGTCGATTCGATTAGGATATATTAATTATTCTGCAGTCCGATATTCTCTTGCAGATCATCGTGAGCTCGACTGACATAATCTTCATATCTGCATCGTTTGGAGGATCCATACAGATATTGATGCCGCGCAGTATGCGAGTATCGCGATGTTGATTAGGTTCCGATGGGTTTTAGTTCCGAACAGCCTCGAGATGTCTTCCCGGTATGTATATCGATACCATACCCTCAATAGGACCAGCACAAGCACTGGCAAGGTCAGCAGCCTGTATTTCACGGGATCCGAGATGAATATCATCACCATAATGCCTATGGAGAACGCTAGCGCGCCCCATGGTTTGAAGCTAAGTATCATCTGTTGGTTGTCTTTGAATTCGCCGAAATCGTAGAGGCCTTTGTAGAATCTTATCGAGAAGCGTGGGAAGAACATGCTTACTATCCCTGTGATGAGGTGGTATGTGCCGAATAGGGTCATCATCGCTATGAGATTGGCTTCGATGATATCCATGTCAGTGCTCCTGTATCCTGCAGCCGTATTGTTGTCCAGACCTGGCGCTCAATCTGTGCCAGATCTTGTGCAAGGGGTCTTGCCGAATGTTGCCGAAATTCTCATGGCAGAAGTCGCAGGGGGATATGTCTCCATATGGGCTGATATAGAAGTAGGATGTGCCTCCCGCGCACCCTATGCTCTTATGGCTTCGGAGATAAGGGTATGCGATTATCCCGGGGTAGGATAAGTCTTCGTTGAATGGCTTGATTATCTCCATTATCCTTTCGGTGTCTGTGTCATCTGTCGATCCCTTCGCTCTCCCTGTTCGCAGGACGTCGAAGACTATTATCTCGTTGATGCCTATTCTCTTTCCAAGGTGGATTATCTTGGCAAGCTCTCCATCTTCGATCTCTCTTTGGGTCAGGGTACAGGAGACCGTGGTCATCATCCCGGCATCCTTTGCCGCGCGGATCCCGCGGATTGCGCGCTCGAAGAGGCCCGGGTGGTTCCTCTTCTTGTCGTGGACAGATGGTTCGGCTGAATCGATGCTGACCCGGACTGATGCTAATCCTGCCTTTCGGAGATTGTTAACATGCTCGCTGAGGTGCCATCCGTTTGTGAAGAGGTTGCATATAGCCCTGTCTGGATCGATGTGTGATATTATCTCGAAGATATCGTCTCTTAGCAGAGGTTCGCCACCAACGAAGTTGAAGACCGCCGCGCCAAGGTCGAGGGATTGGTCTATCGCTGACTTGATCTCCTGAGTCGTCATCAATCTCCGGTCTCCAGACTCTGAGTATGAGTTGCGCTGTTTGCCTTCGCCTGAGTAGAAGCTGCAATGGGCGCAGTTGCTGTTGCACTTGTCTGTCAATGCGATGTTGACCATGTGTGGATGGGGCCTGTTCTGCAGGCCTGCGAGGATGAACGTCGCGGTCTTGTTCGCGAAGACGCTGCTCATGGACATCGGAGAGAAAGTGGTGTAGACCGGGCATCCCCTGTGCCAGGCGATTATCTTGTTATGTCCTATATACCTCCGGTAGAGATGCCTGTTTATGTCCTGGGCGAACCCCAATCCTCTTGTCGCTGCTGTGTATCTCAGCCGTGCGCGGTTGAATGTATTTTTGAGAGAAAACATCTGGTTGCGGCAAAGTTTTATATATAAAAACTTGCCGGGATTTTTTTATGGGCCCCAACCAAGTTTTCGAGCTGGCGATCGTTCTTTTGAGCGTAGTGGCTGTATGGAGGTTATGGGGCTCGCATCGCCCGCTTCTTCGCAGATATTGCCTTATATTCATCGGAGTATTCCTGTTCGAGTTCTCGACTCAGTTGCTCTGGCAGAACAAGGGGCTTGACTGGTTCACATACTTGGGGCCTACGCTGAATTGGATCATCACGCTCGGGTGGACTAACATCATATTCTTCTCGATGTTGATCATCGATCGCTTCAATGATTCGGCAGGTTTGCCTAAGTTCATTGGGTGCCTGGTCCTCACTGTATTGGTGAGCCTTTTCGCTGAACAGCTTGTCCTCTCGATGGGGATCCGCGGTTACGGGCCGGAGATCACATCGTTCCTGACTGGGAATACGGTCCCTCTTCTCACTGTGCCTGTTGAGGCGCTCTATTACATGCCGGTGTTCATCGCCCTGATACTCGGGTTTGTGGGCTATTGGGAGATGGCTTTGTCCAAACCGGGGAGGAGAAGATGAAACTGTGTGAATTGTTGAAGATGTGCGGCGAACATTCTTCTGTGACGACGCTCTCCCCTGGCACTGTGGTCTTCCTCGAGTTTTTGATCATCGTGCTTTTCATCGCCTGGGTCGGCCGGATGGTATGGAAGAAAGACCGTAAGGGCATCCGGGACGTCATTGGTGCGGCTATCGCGATTGTGCTCTTTGAGGTCATGATAGACCCGCTCATCTACAATACTGGCTTCTTTTCCTGGTCCTATTTTTTTCACGACGTGACGTTCATACTGACTTTCGGGTGGATACTGATCGTGTCTTTCTCTGTCCGGATGGTCGATAAGGTCTTCGCCCGCCTGAGCGAGCCGAAGAGGTTTCTCCTTTACTTGTGCCTGATCGATATGTTTGTGGTAGTGATTGAGGTTTTCCTTGTCAAGTCGGGCCTTCGCAGCTATTCTGCTTCCCTTGCCAATAGCAGGTATGGGATCTACGTGCCATTCACCCCAGTCCCGATAGGCGTGGTGTTTGTGATCCCTGCTTGTTTCGCTCTTGTGATATCTTTCACAAAATACTTGGAGAAGATCGCCTGGAAGGTGAGACCGTGATGCATTCAAAGCGCCCAAAGATGTTGATGGTGGCTCTGCCGAAACACGGCCTTAACTGGGTATGGGCCGCCTTGGCTATTTTGTTGTTAGTGGTCATTTATGCGAATTTTGAGGCTATTGTTGAAGCTCTTGCCCCATTGCTCATGCTCCTCGTTTGCGGGCTCATCCTTGGCGGTCCGGTGGTCCTGTTTTTAGGGGGCATTGGAGTCCTTGTCGCGATCCTTAATGCGTTGAATAAGAAGTGAACTGATTCAGCCGATCCGTTCCATCACCTCATCAGCCAAAGGTTGTAGGTCTTTCGGGTACGTCGTGTGCCGAAACGTTTTTCCGATTCTGATCTTGACTCCGCTAAAGAGCCTGGGTGCGCTCCTATCGCATTCTCCGGCGATATCTATCCTTATCGGCAGGATGAGGGCCTTGTCGGCCTCTCTCTCAAGATATACAACGCCTACTTTAGGTGGTTCTTTCAGCCCAGGTTTGTCGACTCGTCCAGTGGGAAATATGAACACGGTTTCACCTCGTGTCAGCGATTCTTTGCAGGCGCACAGTACCTTCTTCCCCCGGTGTCCAGCGGTGGACACGCACCCCATAGAGAGGAGAAGTGCCCGGCTCAAAGGGTTGCCCAGGTATCTATGGGATGTTATGAATCTGACCGGCAGGAGCTGCATGAATTCTTTTCTAGGGAAAGAGGATAGGATAAGGAACGGGTCCAGGCAGGTGGAGTGATTTGAGCATAGGATATACCTTTTCTCCTGTTCCAGATCGAGATCTCCTATCCGTTCTATCTTGAACAGCACCCTCAATGGCAAAGCTAAGGCGACGTACGCTGCCAACTGGCATGATTTGATCCATATGTTCTTCATCGTTGATAGGTATCTTGCCGGATACAAATACTTTCCCGGGGATGGATTGAGCTCCTGGAGAAATCATTTAAATAGTCGGTTCCGGATTATCATCCCATGCCCAAAGAGACGTACGACTATCCTACTGCCCATTTCCTCTCGGACGTCTGGGCTTTTGTCAAGCCGTACAAGTGGGAGTTCATCTTTTGGTCGTTCGTCCGGGCTGTCGCTGGCACGCCGCTTCTGCTCACTCCTCTTATCCTTGGCAAGATGGTCGATACCATCTCAGCGTCGCAAGTCGACACCAGGATGCTCTGGTCGCTTGTCGCAGCAGCTGTCCTCATAGAGGTTATCACTCCGTCGATTCGCCTGAAGTCGAAATTCCATCTCAATAATATCAAGAGTAAGATCCAAAAGGATGTCCGTCTCATGGGTCTCTCTAAGGTGGTCGAGCTTGATCTGTCATGGCATGAGGATCAGGTCACTGGTGCCACTATGGCTCGCATCACTTACGGCGCTGATATGGTAGGCAAATTCCTTGATTTCTGGATGGAGGATGGTTGGGATATTATTGTGTCTATAGTAGGCGGCTTAGCAGTGTTCACGGTACTTGATGCCAAGTATGGATTATTGCTTCTTCTGACTATATCGGTGTACTTATTAGCAGAGTCCATCGGCTACAGGTATCTCTCAATCAAGAGACAGCAACAGCGCAAAGTTGCTGAGACGATGTTCGGCAAGGTGTATGAGTTCGCCCATAATATTCGGACTATCAAGTCGCTTGGCCTTGGCAAGGTTGTCTTGAAGCGGGCTGCTGCGGCTGAAGACAGCAATTATCACGCAGAGTACCTCACCTCATTGGTGGGGAACCGTAAGTGGCGCGTTGTCCAGACTTTGTTCGGCATGTTCAAGGGGCTATTCATCGTGGTCGTATGCTATGATATAATAACTGGGTATATGTCAGCTGGTGCGCTCTTGGTATATGTGACCTATTTTAACACAATGCAATCCCGGCTGTTGAAGATATCTGATCACATGGGCAAGCTGGTCGAGTCGAAGAATGGGGTCTACCGGCTCATGCTCATCCTTGATACTCATTCTGAGGTGGAGTCTGGCGGCAGCCTCAGGGGTGTCAATCATATCGATTCTCTCAAGTTTGATGGTGTCGATTTCAGCTATAAGGACAAAGAAGTCCTCTCGGGCGTCACTTTCGATATCCGCTCTGGCGAGCGTGTCGGCATCGTCGGCCAGTCTGGCGTTGGCAAGTCGACGCTCTTCAAGCTTCTTCTCAAGCTCTATCGTCCGACAAAGGGTTCTGTCATGATCAATGATATCCCGTCCGATCGTGTCAAGCGGGATTCTATCACATCGCATCTGTCCATCGTCCCTCAGGAGACTGAGCTGTTCAATCTTTCTTTCAAGGAGAATGTGACTATGTCTGCGAAGGATTTCGACAGGCGCAGGTACAATCAATCCATCCGCATCTCAGCCTGTGATGAGATCGTCGAGCGCCTGCCTGACCTGGATGATTCGATCATCGGAGAGAAAGGTGTGCGTCTGTCTGGTGGCGAGCGCCAGCGGCTTGGCATCGCGCGAGCCATCTACAAGGGCTGCGACGTCATCCTGCTCGATGAGGCCACAAGCCATCTTGATTCCAGGACAGAGCGACGCATACTCGATGAGATGGAATCCTCGCTCAAAGGAATAACTCTGATAGTCATCGCCCATCGCCTCTCAACGCTCAAGAGCATGGATCGTATCATTGTGTTCTCTCAAGGCAGCATTGTGGAAGAAGGCAGTTTTTCTTCTCTTCTTTCTAAGAAAGGGGTCTTCCAGCAACTTCACAAGATGCAGTCTAAGTGAGCGCAGATAGGACTATTGTCTGCCTATTTGTTGAGAAAAAAGAGATCAAAAAATAAAAGGTCCTGATTTTCGGAATCACTTGGACTTCTTCTTCGTCGGCTGGTGCGGCAATGGTTCGCTTCCGGCCTTTAAGACCTTGAGGTTGACTTGCGCGGTCTTGTCGTGGATGGTGTTTCCGGCGACTGTCTTTCTCTGTCGAAGTCCTTTTGCGGCCTTCTTGAGTCCGACTCCGCTTACTGCGAGTATCTTCTTTCTGGCTGGTCCTTGCGCGTCCCGTCTCATCGGGAATCCGCAGTAGTCTGATCCGCCGGTTATCTCGAATTCATATCCTGCGAGTCCTACTTCATCGCCAGAAATCTTGTCGCCTATCCTTCTTCCTACCAGGATTCCGGATTGCTCTTCATTGAGCTCCTTCTGGTAGCACTTTCCTTCTTTCGTCCCTATGACGAGTTTAAAGGTTGCCATGTTGCAATCTCCCCGAGTGTCCTGCCTCTTTGGGCCGGTCTCAGACTCTTTATAGAGGTGAGAGCAGTGACCTATTTATAAAGGTTGTTGGGGGAACTTTCCGGTATCCTGGGATGGAGTTCAATATCCGAATCTTCTCTCATAGTCTTTATGATCGAACCATTCGAGTATGGCTGATATGAGGTCTACTTCATTATCCGCAGTCACGGTGTACATCAATCTCCAACCGCGTGGAAGGTCGTATTTCCAGAAGATTATTGATGCAATATTTCTGGATATACTCCTTCGGAAAAAGTCTTTTTGGGAGCTGTATGCCGGAAAAAGCGTTCTCTTTCAGGTCTTGTATGGCGCGGACCATCGCTTTCTTGATGGGGTCGTCTTCTTTTAGCGAATTGAAGTCTTTTTCCAATTGTTCTGAGATGAAGACAACACTGGATGCTTTGATCATATCACATTCTCTTCCGGTTTCGTAGGGCCGCCGCGAGTTTAGGGTTCCATATATACGCGATCTTTCCTCCTTTGTCGGTCGCGATCTTGTTGATGCTCTCCAGGTACTCTAAAATGACCAAGAATGTCTGCCACATCACCTGCTTTGGGAGGCTCTTCCAAAGTTCAGTTCTATTGTATTCTCCGCTGTTCTCTTCGATCTTCCGCTCTACCATCAACACAGTGTCTAATGTGGGTGATCTTACGTAGGGATTTTCTAACTCTTGTGTTTGCATAGTTGGGTAATATATCAATTGATATATAAGTGTTGGCATTTTCGAGTACAATCTCGAGTAGCACGGCTCCAGCTGATACTCTTATCTGGCTTAATCCAGAAAGTCAAGGAGGGCGAGGGCCTCACCAGAATACTGCCTTCAGCACCCATACTGCGAATCCTAGCCATATTATCAATGATGGCCATGATCTTACCAGGAGTGCAAAAGGGTCCTTGAAGTATGGCTTGCTGATCTTGAGTATCTGGTCTACATATGGCATGACTGCGAATCCCATGAGGAAGAATGTGAACAGCATCACTGCTGCCACGTTCACCACGCCAAGGTATCCGATGACCGTGTATCCGGTCAGTAAAGCCAATGCGAGATAGAGGAGGCTTGTGAATGTCTTGTGTTTGCTGGCCTCTTCGATGAGCTTGACGCGCAGGCTAGGCTTTGTGAAGGTCACGAAGACTTTTACTAAGATGATCGCAGCGAAGACGACCGCTAGTATTTCCATTATGTGCATAGGGGTTCACCTCTTAATGTCAGGATTCTCGGGCATGGTAGTTATTAATGGTTTTCATTGAAATCATGCGGTCGGATCCGCCATCGCCATTTGCGCACTTTTATAAGCAGGTCCGCTGCTAGTCGATTATGGAATCGTGGCTGATCAATCTTATATCATTAGCTTACGCAAGCGTCGGCATAATCAACATCCTTGCTTACTGGCCTACTATCCGTGACCTGCATCACCATCGCAGGAAGAGCGCGAATATGTCTTCTTACATGATATGGACCGCCACGTCTTTCGTGACTTTGTTGTATAGCCTGTTTATCCTTCCAGATTTCTTGTTCAGGGCGGTCTCTTTGCTCAGCTTCATCGCGTGCGCTGTCGTCCTGATCTTGTGCTTGCGGCTCAGGTATGATTGACCTTGATTGGTGGCCTGAACCTCTTGGTCTGGCAGTCTTCGTCTATCTGTTCGGGCATAGGGTTCTATGAGAAGTGAGTGGTGATCAGGCTCTTCCTATCCCTTCTTGATAGGTCTATTTTATCTTCTTGCCTTTCTTTGGTGCTGCCGCGATTCTTCTCTCATCATCTCGGACTCTTCGTTCAATCTTTTTTATGTCTTCTTCGGGAGGAGCTCTTCAGGCTTGATGCCTCTTCTTGAGAGAAGTTTCCTTACGTCGATGTTGTTCCTCACATGCTCTTTGGTTATGGGCAGCTCACCCTCGAGCTGGTCTCTCTTGACGCTGAAATTGGTTATCTCTGTCGCAAGGTTCTTCGCTGTGATGGTGATCGTAGGCAGGAAGTCAGCCATAGGCCTGTTCCTTGGTATATTGAGACTGTTTTTCATCGCTGCGGTGGAGAGTCCGCCGAATAGTGCTTCATCACCTTTGCTTCTGATCCTTGCGAATCCGTCTTCATCCACGCCTCTTTCATAGATCAGTTTGGAGAGCTCGGTTTCAGATGCGACAAGCTTGTGCCGTGCGTTCAGTCTTTCGATGAGGGTGATCCTTTCCTCGATGATCTCTTGCTTGCGGGTCTGCACGGCGAAATAGCTCTGTGCGAATGCTATCTGCTCTTTTCTGGGGTCGCCGTTCTGTGCGATCAGGTAACAGGCGTATCTCGTCAGCATCAGATCGTCGATATCTTTGCTGGCCCCCTTTGGCATAGGTATCGTTTTGTTGACCTCAACAAAATGATCCTCCACTCTTTGTCCGGATTTCTCGCAAGAGATTTTAGCTTTATCGATTACATTGAAGAAGTTCCGCCATTCCTCATAATCCAAGAGGGATTGTAGGTCGCGAGCTAACCAGAACTCAGTGCCGTCTACCTCACTTGCGTAGTCTTCGAATGACTTTTTCAGTTTTATGATAGTGTCTCTTTGCATTTATCTCGCCATCCTATCGATTTACGACGTTCCCACATGCCTCGCCGTTTTGCTCCTTGCCAGTATCCGGTGCGCAATAGTGTATAAATAATATCCTGTAGGTGTCCAGTGGTGCGCCCGGTATCTGGCCTCGACGAGACTGTTAAAGTCGGTCCTTGACTGTCGTCCTGCGATGGTCCTGTAGTCGAAGATGAGCCGAAAGCTCAAAACGTTCCTCTGAATG
>Ga0074195_1002367_pt1 | contig 21398 bp, 17 predicted proteins | sample EPASupsiteHSE623_FD_64525 | JGI IMG/M metagenome (GOLD analysis project Ga0074195, IMG submission 64525) | Bioremediated contaminated groundwater from EPA Superfund site, New Mexico - Sample HSE6-23 | ecosystem: Environmental > Aquatic > Deep subsurface > Groundwater > Contaminated ...
GAGGGAGGGCGGTGGGGAGGTGGGGGGGGGGGGGGGGCGCCGCCCCCCACCCTGCCGCAGTCGCGCTCGAGGGCGGCGCACCAGGCAAGCAGGTGGTGCGCGAGCGTCACCGGCTGGGCGCGCTGCAAGTGCGTATACCCCGGCATGATCGTTTCTCTGTGATTCGCGGCCAGATCGAGCAAGGCTCTCAGCGCGCCCAAGGCCGCCCCCTCGGTCGCGTCGAAAGCCCGCAGAATATGCATCCTGAAGGCGACAGCCACCTGGTCGTTCCTGCTTCTCCCGGCATGGACAGCCTTCCCCGCCTCGCCGAGCCTCTTCGTCAGCTCGGCCTCGATAAAGGAATGGATGTCCTCGCTCTCCGGATCTACGGCGAGCTTTCCCTCTCCTGCCTCGGCCAGCATAAGCTCGAGAGCCGCGCATATCGACGCCGACTCCTCGGGCGGAAGAATGCCCTGCCTCCCCAGCATCGCCGCGTGGGCTATCGAGCACTCGATGTCCTCGCCCAGAAGCCTCGAATCCACCGAAAGAGAAGAAAGAAAGGCCTCCACGTCGGGGTGGAGCCCCACGCCGCCCGCGGCGGCCTGCCACAGTTTAGCCACTTCAGCACCATCCTTATAAAAATGAGGGGAGGCGCGGCGCCTCCCCTATCACCCTTGCCAAACCTCCCGCGCCCTTGGCGCGTCGACGTTCGGCGCTTATCGTCACATCAGTCGCCCGCTGGAGCAGTATAGCCCGAACAGCCCGGTTTCACCACATCGGGGCCGGAAGCCGTGCCATGGGCCGCGATGCGCGCGTTGAGCCGCGCCCTCACCTTGGTGGGCAGGCCGAAGAGGTTGATGAAGCCGCTGGAATCCTTGTGGGAGAAAAGCGGTCCCGTCGTGAAGCTCGCGAGGCTCGCGTCGTAGAGCGAATAAGGCGAGGTCGCGCCGGCCGAAAGTATGGAACCCTTGTAGAGCTTTACGGTCACGCTGCCCGTCACCACTTCCTGGGTTGAATCGATGAAGGCGTTGAGAGCCGCGCAGAGAGGCGAGAACCACTCGCCCTCGTAGAGGATCTCGGCGAAGCGCTGGGCCACGGTGAGCTTGAAGGAGAGCGTTTTCTTATCGAGGCAGAGCTGTTCGAGCTTGTCGTGGGCTTCCATGATGATGGTGCCGCCCGGGGTCTCGTAGACGCCGCGGGACTTCATGCCCACCACGCGGTTTTCCACCATATCGATGACGCCCACGCCGTTCTTGCCGCCGATGACGTTGAGTTTCTTGACGATGGAGAGGGGATCGAGCTTCTCGCCGTTCACCGAGACTGGCACGCCCTTCTCGAAGCCTATGGTCACGTATTCGGCCTTGTCGGGCGCCTGTTCGGGGGGAACGCACATTTTAAGCATGCCTTCGAACTTGGGTTCGTTGGCCGGATTCTCGAGATCGAGGCCCTCATGGCTGATGTGCCAGACATTGTCGTCGCGGGAATAGGAGTCGGACTTCTTCATGGGCACGGGGATATTCCGCTTCTCGAGGTATTCGATCTCCTCTTCCCTGCTCTGGATGTCCCATATTCTCCAGGGAGCTATCACTTCCATCTCAGGCGCGAAAGCCTTAATGCCCAGCTCGAAGCGGACCTGGTCGTTGCCCTTGCCCGTGCAGCCATGGGCGATCGCGTCGGCTTTCTCGGCGATGGCGATCTGCGCTAGACCCTTGGCGAGGAGGGGCCGCGCCGCCGAGGTGCCAAGCAGATATTTCTTCTCGTAGGGACTTCCCGACTTCACGAGAGCCCAGAGGTAGTCTTTCACGAATTCGTCTTTCTGGTCCAGCTTGATGAACTTGATCGCGCCGGAAGCGAGGGCGCGTTTTTCCATGGTCGCCCAGTCGGCTTCCTGTCCTACATCCCCGCAGGCGGCGACCACGTCGCAGTCATAATTTTCCTTGAGCCAGGGAACGATGACGGTAGTGTCGAGGCCGCCCGAATATGCGAGCACGATTTTCTTTTTCATGGCTTACTCCTTGCAATACATTTTCTAGTGATTTTCCGGCTGAACGCCCTGTCGGCCAAATGAATGCTCAGCGACGACGGAGGCGGGCCTCGAGGCGGGTTTGAGGAAGAAAGGAAGAATACTCGAATCTAAACATCATGAAAAGCATATTATGCATATATTTAGAATAAATCAAGGGGTTTTCGTCATATTATGCATATTTTTTGCATAATATATGCAGAAATAATAAAAAGGCCAGGCAACCTCTCGCGGAGGCGGCCCGGCCGGCAATCATGGGAACAGGGACTGGCCCTTATTTCCAGTTTGTCATGTCCAGTTCTTTTTCCGTCTTGGCCACAATGGCTGAACCCGCGATGTCGCCCGTGACGTTGAGGCTCGTGCGTCCCATGTCGAGGAGGGCATCGATGCCGAGGATCATCGCATAAGCCGCGGCTACCGCCGAGCCTTCGGTGACCTTCAGGCCGATCGATTCAAGGACCATGAGGAGCATGATGGCTCCGGCGCCCGGTACGCCCGCCGTGCCGATGGAAGCGAGGGTCGCGGTCAGTACGACCATGCCCTGCTGGCTCATGGTAAGCGGCTGACCGATGGCGTTGCCGATGAAGATGGCGCAGACGCCCAGATAAATCGCCGTTCCATCCATATTGATCGTGGCGCCCAGGGGCAGGGTGAAGGAACAGATCGAACGGTTGATGCCCAATTTTTCTTCCGCGCAGCGCATCGTGATGGGAAGGGTTCCACCCGAGGATCGGGTAACAAAGGCTGTGATCATCGCCTCATTGGCTCCCTTGAGGAATTTGAGAAAGCCCAGCTTGTAGATGGACAGGAATCCGCCGTAGACGCCCACGAGGTGAACGAGAAGTCCGATGTAAACGGTCAGGGTGACGATGAGAAGGGGTCCGATGGCCTTGGGTCCCTGCTGGGCGAACACCTGGGCGATGAGGACGAATACGCCGATCGGCGCGTACTGCATGATGCCGGAAACCACTTTATACATGGTTTCGGCGGCTGCGTTCACCACGTCCAGGAGGGTCGCGCCCGCCTTGGCCAGGCTCTTGTTCTCGGCGCCCTTGATATAGGAGAGGGCGATCCCGAAGACCACGGCGAAGAAGATGATCGGGAGAACGTCACCCTTGGCGAGGGAATCGATGGGGTTGGTCGGGACGATATTGAGGAGTATCTGCGAGATCGGCAGCGAGGCGGCCGCCTTTCCCTGGACTCCGGCCGCTCCGACGATATTGAAGCCGGCTCCGGGCTGGAGGATGTTGGCAAATACCAGGCCGATGGCGACAGCGAGGGCGCTCGTGAATAGATAATAGGCCATGATCTTGACGCCGACGCGGCCGAGGCGGCCGGGATCGATGCTTGCCGCTCCCGCGATCAGGGAGAAGAGGATGACTGGCACCACGATCATCTTCAGCAGTCGGATGAAGAGGTCGCCGAAGAATTTCGAATTATCGACAAAGGGCTTTACCGAATCGGGGAAAAATCCCAGGACGATGCCCACGACGGCACCAAGTATGAGGCCAACAAGAATGCGGGCGAGAAGATTGGTCTTGAAATACCAATCGAAAATGCCCTTCTTTTCCTTCTTTTCTGCCATGAAAATCCTCCTTGGTTGTTTAGAACAGGCGCTCGCCCGACGGCGAAACGGGGACGAACGCCAAAGTGAATGGTAAACTGAAAAGCCGAATAACGCAAATATTATTTATTGCCCATGAGCCAGCGAATGCTGTACACTTCGGGAACGCGCGGGCATGAAAATCATTTTCATTGAGCAAAATAAGGAAGGAATGATGAAAACCATCGGGATTCTCGGCGGCATGGGCCCCGAAGCCACATCGGACTTTTTCGTAAAACTGCTCTCTTTCGACAAGGCCGAGAGGGATCAGGATCACGCGCATATCATCATCGAATGCGATCCTTCCATCCCCGACAGAACGGCGAACATACTGGGCAAGGGTCCCGATCCCGTCCCCGCCATGCTCGCTTCGCTCAGGAGGCTCGAGGCGGCCGGAGCCGACATCGTCGGCATAACCTGCATGACGGCGCACAACTTCCTTCCGCGATTGAGGCAGCTCTCAGGTCTCCGATTCATCTCGGCCCTCGAGACCACGGCCGCGGCGATGCGGGCCAGTTACCCCGAGGCGCGCAGGCTGGGAATCCTCGCTACGGCGGGATCGAAGGCCGCCAGGCTCTATGAAACTTCCCTTGCCGAGTATTCGATCCTATGGCCCGACGACGAAGCCCAGACCAATCTCGTCATGGAAGCCATTTACGGGAAAAACGGCATAAAAGCGGGAAACAGGGGAGACTATCCGCGCTCCCTTCTCATCCAGGCGGCCGAAAAGCTCGTGCGGGCAGGCGCCGACGCCATCGTGGCCGGCTGCACCGAAGTGCCCCTCGTCCTCTCGCAGGAACTTCTCAAGGTCCCCCTCGTCGATCCCATGACCTTGCTGGCCAAGGCCCTCATCGCCGAAGCGAGAGCCTAGCCTTCCAGATCCGTGCCGTGCTTGATCCTCTCCTTCTCCTGGATATTTCTTATGAAGTCTTCCATCAGTTTTCTCGCCATGTCCTTGCAGCCAAGGCCGAAGGCAAGGGCCAGGCCGAGAGCTATCGCGGCGAACAGGAGTATGAAGATGGTGCTCACGATGGTCTGACCGAAGCCGAGCTGGTCGAGGGCCATCGTCGCCACGACGATGAATCCTATATACTTGATCGCCTTGCCTATCAGGACGGGATTGTGGACGGCGCCGTTCTTGGCTATCGTGATGAAGAAATTCGACAGGAAGGTGACGACGACCATGCCTATCACCACGATTATGCCCGTGGCTATCAGTATGGGCAGGGCAGAGCTGATCCATACCTGTATGGACGAAGCCGCCCCCTTGTCGAGTCTCGCCACCGTGTTCGAAAGCGTCAGGATCATCAAAAACCAATAGACGAGAATCCCCAGCAGCTTCGACGGCGTATAGTGGACATTCCCCTTTTTCAGGAAACCGTTGATCCCCGTCTTTTCGCTGAAGCGGTCGAAGCGCAGGAGCGTCATCAGTTTAGGCGTGAAGAAGCGGGCGAATCGGGCGACGAGCCAGCCCAAGAGGAAGGTCAGAAAGGCGCCGGCTATGGGCGGCAGCGTATTGAAAAACGATGCGATGGAATTGGAAATATCGGTAAAATTCATAGGCTCCTCCTCACTCGTCGCCTTCGGTGACGAGTCGGTGTATCTGCTCGACGCTCATTCCCTTGATGCCCAGCGTTTCGACCGTCCTTCCGACGGCCCTGTAGTCGCTGCCGTTCATCAGCTCGGCCAGCGTGATGATCATGTCTATGGTGGGTGTCGGTATCCCGAGCATCGCTCCTATGGATGACATCGGCACGAGGCTCATGGGCACGTCTTCCCATATATAGCGATGGTTGATCGTAGGCGGCGCCTTTATCCCGAAATAGCCCGTGGTGGCCTTTATCGCCGCGCAGAGGGTGTCGCCCGACGAGTCATAGGTGAGGTAAAGCCATTCCCTGGCCGAGACGGTGCGTATGCCCAGGGCTCTCGCCACCGCCAGCCTTTCGTCGTCAATCTTCTCGAGAACCTTCGCGACCGCGGGCGACATGCCCTGAATGTAATACTCGAAATTCCCCTCAGTCGATTCTATCCAGCCCGCGTTGAGCAGGGTGAGGGCGGGATGGAAGACAGCGCCTATATTCTCGAGACTCGTCGCCAGCACGTTGGATCCGGCGGTGAACTCGGGAAAGGCTTGATTCAGCACGGCGAGAGCGTCGGGCGTCATGTGCGAAGGCAGGGCGCTCGCGGGGACGCCGTTCTTGATCTTATAGATGTGGCCTTTGTGGCGGCTGACGGCCCGCGATGCATAGATGAAGGTCTGCGCCTCCACGATGATCGGCCTGGCACGCGATTCCGACTGCTTCAGCACGGCGCGGAATTCCAGGGCCCCTCCCGTCCTACCGGGATTCAGGACGACAACCTGCCCGTCATGGAGGAAGGGAGCCATGGCAGCGGCCAGGGAATAATGGGCCGTGGAAGGCGTGACGATCATTACGACGTCGGCACCCTCGACCGCGGCCTGGATGGATGAGGTGGCCAGACTGACTGGACCGAATCCCTCCACCGCGCCTTCGAGCTCTATGCCTCCATACCAGCGCACGGCGTTGAGGTGCTCGTCCGTCCTGTTGTAAAGACGGACCTGGAAGCCCATGAATCCCAGATGGCCGGCCATGGAAATTCCTCCGTTGCCGGCACCCACCACGCACCAGAGAGCTTTTTTCCCCTTAGCCTTCACATCCTTCAGGATATCGCAGACTTGCTGCCAGCTTTTGTCAGGCGCCATAACGATCTCCTCCGCCGCTGGTTTTTGCCAGATGGGTTCTCGCCATCTCGATCCTCGCTTCCACGGAAAGAGGCGATCCTTCCGCGTCGACGGCATGCATTCCCCCGTTCAAGAGTCGGGTTCCAATATTCGCGGCCGGGAATTCCTCGCGGCAGGAAGTCAGCCACGGAAGGGCGAAGAAACCTGAAGAAAGCATCGTGTAGAGCCCATAAGGAGAATAGGTGTCGGGAATGAGCCTTTCCGCGGCCCGTATCATCCGCAAGGCATCGTCCAGGAGGATCTTCTCTCGCGCGGCCACCTCGGCGCTCGACGCCATGTCGTCCACGCCGCCTTCGCGCCTGAGGCGCCGGTACTCCCGCAGCGCATGGCGCGTTATCCTGATGCTCTCCTCGATGACAGGCGGATCGGCCAGCTTATAGGCTTCGGAATAGCTCACCACATGGATGATCTGAGGGCTGGTCTCGTCGTAAGGCTCGATGTCGTCCATCATGGCGGTCACCGCGGCCAGCTGGGCCTTGGCCCGCTCGGGTTCGGGCGAGAAATAATCCAAGCCCCCTCGCGGCTGGAGGAAGACCCTGAAATTCCCGTCCTCGAGCCCCTTTACAAGCCTGAGAAGAACCCTGGCCTTGGCGAGGTCCTGGATGCCCCAGAGGTATTTAGGCGTATTGAACATTATCTGCAGCACGAGATTCTGTATGCCCTGAAGCTTGGCGGCCTTGGCCGCGATATAGCCCGATACGATATAGCCAAGGTCGTCGGTGCCCCTGAAAGCGAAGTGATGCGGCACGTTCATCTCGAGCGGTTTGCCCGTCGAGGCTATATAGCGCATGGCCTGAAAATGCTCGCCCAGGTTATCGAGCACCGAATTGGGGCCTCTTCCGTCCAGCTTGCAGAACCACCACAGGGAAAGCGCGTGCCAGGCAATATCGATCGTTTCCTCGTACATCCTGGCGAGGGCAGGCACATCCTTGGTGCCCGCGTAGGTACGCACCAGCATGGGGCGCGCCGCCTTCCATACGGCCGCGAACTCGGCGGCGCTGGCGATGGGAACGCCGCCGCCATTGATCTTGCCTTCCCAGTCTTCCCCGAAATTGGATTGGCTGAGCTGGGAAGTGCCTATCGAGAGAATATCCAGATAGCCGCCCGAGGCCAGCCGCTTCACCCACTCGGTAAAAAGCCTGACCGCTTCCTTCCTGTCGGGCAGGTAGGGGCCGGCATGGACGCGCATGAGGGGCGGAAGCTTTCGTGCCGTACCGTGGGCAATCCTCGCCGTCAGCCTGTCGCCCCATGAGCCGAATCCCGGAGAGTCTGATCTGTTGACGGGCTTCACCGCGTTGTAGCTGCCTTCCTTCACGAGAGACTCGCCGAAGGCCATCCTCGCGGCATCGTACTTAAGCCCTTCGGAGAGGGTTTGAGGCATCATGTCCTCATCGATGCCGAGAATACGCATGGTCTCGTGGGGCGCTTCATCGCCCCGGAAGACGCCCGTCAGATCGTGGTGCCTGGCGAGAACCGCCTCGCAGGCCTCCGGAAGCCCGGCGAAAAACAGCCCTCTGACAGGACCGCCGTCCGAAAGAAGCATCTTCTCGCGGTGGAGGAATTCATACAGGACTTCGAAAAGATGGAGGGCATCGGCAGGGTCCAGCCTGTAGCTGAAGCCGAGCACCGAAATCCTCCTGTTGCGAAGCCAGGCGCGAAGCACGGTGCCGCCCTCGTGTCTGGAAAGGGACTCGATATCGCCGCCTACGTCGGCGTCGGCGATGCAGGATTCTATGCCGCAGTCCTCCAGAACCTGGGAGAAGGAAAGCATCCCGAGGGTATGCACGTCTATGGAAGGATGAATGAGGCCGAAAACGTCATGGCTGGAAATTTTAAACATCGTATCGCCTCCTCAAAGGCTGATAAGCCCGGATCGAACGGCTGAGGGCAGCCTCGATGATAGCCAGGATATATTGCTTCTCCGAGAGATGAGCCTGCCGCGCGCAGGCTTCGAACCACGCGTCGGGAATCATGGGCTGGCCGTTTATTTCGATGGCCCAGAATTTCCCGCCGGCGAAAATCATGTCGCAGCGGGAATAATCCCTGATATCGCCCGCCGAAGAAAAAGCCGCGGCCGCGAAGGCTTGGGCCGCCTCGCGCAAGGAGCCGTCAGCTATCGGCCGGGCTTCCGTCCTGCTGCCGTCCTTGTCCTCTGTCGTGACCACATGAATGCCGGGGGGGTCGATAAAGACAATTTCCACAGGCAGGAGAAGCCTCTCCTCGCCGTTGCCTATGCAGGCGCAGGTGATTTCGCGGAAATCGGGGTAGAGCCCCAGGTAATGCTCAATGAGGATATGCCTGAAATCCCTGCCCAGGCTGGCGACGAGGGAGGCCAAGCCTTTCATGTCGAAAACGACAGAATCCTTCGTGATGCCGCGGGAATTGCCCGCGTCCGACGGCTTCACGATGCAGGGAAAGGGGGGAATCGAGGATCTGTCCACGGCGGAAAGATCGGAACCCGAATTCAAGGAAAGGAACTCGGGCGTGGAAATCCCGTTCTTTACCCACTTTTCCTTGAGCGCCGTCTTGGAAAGAGCGAGCTCGATGATATCGGGAGGAGAGCCCACATAGGGGATTCCCCTTCCCTCCAGCCATCCGTGCACGTTTATCCTGGCGTTCGCCGGGAAGGTGACGCCGGCGGGCATCGGGGAGGACTCGGGCAAATGATCGGGAGCGCTGAAAACAAGGTCGGGGCCGAATTCGGCGATGAGGGCGTCAAGCATAGCGATGGAGTCGGGGGATGCCAGCCTGGCGGTGAATCCGCCGTCGGCAAGGATCGAGGCGAACCGGCCGAAGCGCCGATCATCGGCCATGGCCACTGTGGGATTGGAAGAACGGGAATAAAGAATCAATACTCTTAAGGATCTAGCGTTTTTCGGCGCATCATCCAAAACGTGGTGCCTCCTGAAAAAAGAGATATATTGAGTTTAACACAGGAAAACCGAAAAAAATCCCCGCGCGAGCGAAAAAAACCAAATTTTCCAGCCCGGGGACGCGGCGCCTTTCGATACTTTACCTAAGCGTATCGCTGCTATATAGTTCATTCCATGCTTTTCATCGACAGACCAGACGGCAAAAAAGTCCGACAAGCCCATGCGCTCAACGCGCTTATGCCCTACATGATGCGCGGACGCAATCAATCGGCCGTGTACTATGAGAAGGACGTGGATGTCGAGAATATCCTGCGCTTCGTGAGGGCGAGAAACTCGGGACTGAAGAATCAGAGCGAGAATTCGGGCCAGGATCGATATTCATTGTTTTCCCTCGTCCTGGCTGCTATGGTGCGGACCGTGGCGATCAGGCCTGAACTAAACCGTTTCATACACGGCAAGGCCCTCTACGAGCACAACGACATAACCATGTCCTTCATCGTGAAGCAGAAAATGACGGAAGAAGCCCCGGAAGGAAGCGCCAAGGTTGTTTTCAAGCCCGAGGACGATCTCGACGAGGTGACGCTGAAGGTTAACAAGGCTATCAACTATGTGCGGGAGGTTGGGGAAGGCGGGGACGGCGAGAAGATAGCCAAGCTCGCCCACAGCATTCCCGGCGCCAAGGCTCTGCTTATCGGCCTCTACAGGATTCTCGACCGCATCAATCTTGCCCCGAAAGGCCTCATCGAGGTGGACCCCTTCTACGCCACCCTCTTCTTCGCGAATCTGGGTAGCATCGGACTCGATGCGCCCTTCCACCATCTCTACGAATGGGGCACCATCAGCTTCTTCGTGGTAATGGGCAAACTCACGCAGAAGGACAGCCACCACGGCCCCTTCGGCACGAAACACCACTTCATAAATTTCAAGGTAACGGTGGACGAAAGGATTTCCGACGGCCTCTACTTCGCGCGCTCGGCCTCGGTCTTCTACAGACTCATCGCCAATCCCGAACTGCTCGACATGCCCCTGGAAGAGGCCAAAACCCAGCTGGAGAAAGGCGTATAGGCTCTAGGCGCTCTCCTTCTTGGTAGTGCTCGCCGGACAGGTCTCGCAGCTCTTGGCGGCGCTCTTCGTGGACGCGCTGCCCGCCTTCTTGGAGTCGGTGATATAGAAACCACTGCCCTTGAAGATGACGCCGGTTCCGCCGCCGATCAGACGCCTGACGGCTCCGCCGCACTTGGGGCAGACCTTGACAGGATCCTCTGACATGGACTGGAACTTTTCGAAAGTAAGCTTGCACTCTCGGCATTCATACTCATACGTAGGCATTAGAATTAACCTCGGTCTTGCGAAATGATGAAATGTTGGTTCGAATAGAAAATATAGCGAAAACCTTCCGGAACGTAAAGTAGGCGCGGGAAAGTTCCCTCATGCCTTGATCACGCCCAGCCTTCTTCCCACCTTGGTAAACGCCTCCACGGCGAAGTCGATCTGCCCCGATTCATGGGCAGCGGAAATCTGCACCCTGATGCGGGCCTTGCCCCTTGGCACGACGGGGAATGAGAAGCCGATGACATAGATGCCTTCCTCGAGAAGGGCATCGGCCATGTCATGGGCCAGTTTTTCGTCGTAAAGCATAACGGGGCAGATGGGATGGACGCCGGGCCTGATGTCAAAGCCCGCCGCCGTCATCTTTTCCCTGAACCGCCTGGTATTCACCTCGAGCTTGTCCCTCAGGGCTGTCGACGCGCTGAGAAGTTCGAGAGCCTTCAGCGTGCCTCCCACGATGGAAGGCGCCACGGTGTTGGAGAAGAGATAAGGCCTGGCCTTCTGCCTCATGTACTCGACGATTTCCTTCCTGGCGGCGATCACGCCGCCTGAAGCCCCGCCCAGCGCCTTGCCGAAGGTGGTGGTGATGATGTCCACCCTTCCCTTCACGCCGCAATGCTCCCAGGTGCCTCGCCCCGTCGCCCCGGTGAATCCGGTGGCATGGGAATCGTCCACCATGACGAGGGCGTCATATTTCTCGGCGAGATCGCAGATGGATTTCAGGTTGGCGATGTCGCCGTCCATGGAGAAGACGCCGTCCGTGGCGATCATGCGGATCCTCGCGTCGGACGCCTCTTTCAGACAGCGCTCGAGACCCTTGGCTACCTTGCCGGTGTCGGGGTCGGTTTCTTCGATATCGCGCATGTCGGCATGCTTGAAAACAAAACGTTTGGCCTTGCAGAGTCTGACGCCGTCGATGATGGAGGCATGGTTGAGGCTGTCGGTTATGATAGCGCAGTTCTCGTCCAGCAGAGGCTCGAAGACGGCGCCATTGGAGTCGAAGCAGGATGAGAAGAGAATGGCGTCCTCGGTGCCGAGGAACTCCGCGACCCTGCGTTCGAGAAGCTTGTGGGGACTCTGGGTGCCGCAGATGAAGCGGACGGAAGCCATTCCGTAACCCCATTCCTCCATGGCCGCTTTGGCTGCCGCCCGGATTTCGGCGTTGTTCGCGAGGCCGAGATAGTTGTTGGCGCAGAAATTGAGGACTTCCTTGCCGCCTACGACCCTGATCGCCGCGTCCTGAGGCGTCGCTATGACGCGTTCATCCTTGTAGAGACCTTCCGTCCTGATGGCCGAAAGCTTCTGCTTAAGCTCTTCCTTGATCAAACCGTACATCGATTCCTCCCAAATTTCAGGACCGCGGCTTCGCGGCCTTCCTGGCCCGCCTTCTAGGGATTCGCCTTTCAGGACCGCGGCCGCGCGCGGAAAAAGCCCATGAGACTTCCCGCGAGCCCGCCCGCTATGTGGGCGAACTGCGAGATATTGTCCTGCTTCGCGAGAGCGTCCCATACCTGGCCGCCCAGGTAGACGATCATGACGAGAATGAAGGTGAGCGGTATTTCGCCCTTGTTGAAGTTCGTTATGGAGGCGAGGATGATCATCATGAAGACGATGCCCGAGGCGCCCAGAAGCACCGTGTTCGGGAAAATAAGCACGTTCAAGAGCCCCGTGGTCGCCGCCGCGACTATGATGCTGAGGAGGATGAATCCCGATCCATAGGCCATCTCCAGAATGGGACCCAGGAGGAGGATCATCGTGAAATTGCCCATGTAGTGCTGAACCGAACCGTGGCCGAAAATATAGGTAAAAAGCTTCAGATAGTCCGTGAAAACATTGGTCCTGAAGGGGGCCGGCGTGGAAAACCAATTGGACGTAAGCGAGGGCAATATGGTAATGGAAAGGATGAGGACGATGGCCGAAAGAAAGGTGAAGGTGAGCGTCACTGGCGCGTTGTAGCGAATCCTCATAGCGATCCTCCTCTCCGGAATTTCGATCCGGTTATCGTGGCGATGGAAGCGATGACCTCAAATATCGAGGGCAAGCGAAACGGGGCAGTGATCCGAACCCATGACCTCCGACTGGATGCCGGCGCCCGCGAGCGCCGGGAGGAATTCCGGATCGATGCAGTGGTAGTCCAGGCGCCAGCCCACGTTGTTGACCCTGGCCTGGGGAACCCTATAGGTCCACCAACTGTAATGCCTGGGCTCGGGACAGAGATGGCGGAACGTGTCTATATAGCCGGCGCTCGTGTATTTGTCCATCCAGGCCCGCTCTTCGGGCAAGTAGCCGGGATTGCCCACGTTCTGGTCGGGCCTCGCGAGATCGATGGGCCTGTGGGCTATGTTGTAGTCGCCCGCGACGACGACATGGCGTCCCTTGGCCCGCAGTCCATCGCAATAGGCGAGGATAGCGTCGCAGAAGCGCAGCTTGTAGTCGATCCTGGCTCCCGCATCCTGGCTGTTGGGAAAATAGGCGGAGACGAGGACGAAATCGTCGTAATCGGCGATGACGGCGCGGCCTTCGTCGTCGAATTCGGGGATGCCCAGGGTGGAGACGGAACTGGCTTCCCTCTTAGAGAAGATGGCGGTGCCGGAATAGCCTCTGCGTTTGGAGCTGGACCAGTAGACGGCATATGGTTTGCCGTCTCCCCTGAGGGGGTTCTGGAGTTCGAGGGTAAGCTGGTCGGGATGGGCTTTGGTCTCCTGAAGACAGACGAAATCGGCGTCCTCAGCCTTGAGCCAATCGAGAAAACCCTTGCCCGAGCAGGAGCGTATTCCGTTCACGTTCCACGATAAAAGCTTCTTCATGCGTTTTCCTTCGTTCAGGTTCCCAGAATTGAATCGATGAGTCCCTTCAAGGCTGGATCAATAGTGGAGGGAGCTCCTGCGTTGGTAACATCAATCTGGAATATTCCATCCTTGAAGACGATGGGGCTCTGTTCGTCGGGGAGGGGCAATTCTTCGTCTTCGGTCGACAGCTCGCGGATCGCGCGGGCGAAGCTCTCCCGGGGCGACTGCTTCGCGGCGCCGAAAAAGCCCGAAGCCTTCGTTTCCCTGAGCGCCGCCGCGGCATATCGCCGCGCGCCGGGGGAAAAAGCGCCCTGGATGGTTTCTGGTTCTGATTTCATGACTATGGGAGATAAGATACCGCGAATTCGTATCGAGCGCCATACCCCGGAGAGCTTCACAGAGCCGGCGCGGTTTCGAATTCGCCGTAAAAGTGGTACATTGAAATGGTGAAACATGACGCGATCATCAGACCATCCCGCCAATTCCGGGATTTTTTTATAAAAGCGGCTTTTTCCGCCCTGATCCTTTTCCTTTTCGCCCTGCCCGGCCGCGCGGAGGGCCAAGCCGTCCGATCTTTCTCCCTCGTGGAGCATATCCGCACGGATTCCTTCGACATATATTTTCCTCCTTCGCTCGAAGCCCAGGGGCAGAGACTCGCCGCTTTCGCGGACAATACTATGGCGGATCTCCTGGAATTCTTCGGCGCGACAACAGGGGGCAAAAATTCCGCCGCCTCCGGCATTTCCTTTCCCAGCGGCAGGATCGCTGTCCTTTTGAGCGATGTCGAACCCGACCTGAACGGCTACTCGACGGCCTATCCATCCAACAGGATCGTCCTCTACGTTTCGTCGGCCGGCCCCTCTGGCGAACTGGCCTCGCTGGAGGACGAACTGCGTTCGGTTTTCATCCACGAACTTACCCATACGATAACCGTCAATATGCGCTCTCCCTTCTGGGCGGCGCTGGCCGCGATCGGCGGCGATTTCGTGGCGCCGGTATCCTGGATCATGCCCGAGGCGCTCGTCGAGGGGACGGCCGTATGGGTAGAGAGCGGGTACGGGTCGTCGGAGTCGGCGCTGCCGCGGACGGGAAGGCTGCATGACCCCGCCGCCCTCGAGCCCGTTTACCTGGATATTCTGCAGGGCAGGCGGCGGGGCTTATGGGACGTGTCGGGCGTAGCCGACTATCCGGGCTCAGGAGGCATGCCCTACTATTACGGCGCCCTCTTCGCGAGTTTCATGGAAGAGCGCTATGGCGGCGAAAGCATCCGGGACCTCTGGCGCCTGGCCGCGCGGGGCAACCTTTTCACGGGCTTCGACGGCACTTTCGGCACGCGAGGCCTCCTGGGGAAGTACACCGGACGGCAGCCCGCCGCGCTCTGGAACGAGTTCCTGGATTGGCTCGGGAGCCGGGCAGAGGAAACGGCAGGCCCGCAGGACACCGCGATCGCCGCGGCGGGCAGGCGCATAGGCGCCTTCCAAGCCGACGAAAAACGCCTCTATTACCTCGACCAGGAAAGACGGAACGTCTTCGCGCTGGACCTGGAATCCGGGCAGGCTAAACCGCTCAAGCTATTTCCGGGCGACGGCTACATCGAGGATTTGTGGATTTCGGCCGACGGCGGCTCGCTAGGCATAGATTGGATAAGGATAGGATCGGGCGGCCGAATAGAGCCCGCCAGGTATTTCTATGACCTGAACAGCAAAACCATGAGCCGGCCCCAGGAGCGCGAAGTCGAAAAATCCGGCGCCGCCATGACCAACCTGGAGCCGGGAGCCCCGCTTCCCTTCCTGCACAAGCCAAGACTCGATTCATCGACGGGCTATCGATACGGACTCGTCAGGATGGGCACCCGCGTAATGCCCGCGCGCCAATCAGCCGACGGCGCCATGGAAATCCTGGACAGCCCCCTCCTTTTCGTCCGCTCCCTGGCTTTGGCGGGCAGCCCTTCTCTGGGACAAAGCGACGGCTTCGGGCAGCTCATCGCCATGAGCGCGGCTTCCGAAGGCGGGCTTTCCCGAATCGCTGTCCTCGCGGAAACGGCCGAGGGATGGAAGCTTTATCTGCAGAAAACGGCGCCCGAAGGCGGCGCTTTTTCCCCGGTTTTCGCGGGCAGGAAGCGGCTGATATACAAAGCCGCGCTCGGGGACGGCGAACAGGAATTGCGCGTCGCGCGATTCGACGAATCGACCATCGCTTCATACGCCGGGCCCTCCGACGTCGCCTGGAAGCCGCTCGAGACAACAAGAGCCTCGCTCTCGGCGCGATCGGCCCCGGCTTCCGCTTCCACGGAGACGACAGAGAAGATCCATGAGCGGCTCAAGCCCACCCTCTTTCCCCGCCTCCTTTCAGCGAGCCTCTACCCCTTCGTGGACAGCGAATCGGCCGGCCTGACCTTCATAGGCTCCGACCTCACCGAAAGGCTGTCCTGGGAAGCCTCGGCGGGATGGGATTATGTAGCGAACGTGCCCGAAACATCATTCACGATGGGACTTGCCGTCGATGAACATTACCTGGCCATCGCGGCGATCGATTCCACCGACTCCAGCTCGGCGGGCATCATCACCCCAACCCGCATGATAGGCGCCGCCATGGGCTACCGCTACAATCACTACCTTTTGCCCGTCAACCGAAGGTTCTGGACAAGCGCCACCGCGAGCTTCGCCGGCCTCGACGAAGGCTACACCATCGCCGATTATATCTTCCCCGATTTTGACTACCGTTCGGCGGGCGGCTCCGTCGCGGCCGGATACTCCTCGATGCGCTCCCTTCCTTTCGCCCCCTTCGACCGCCAGGGCATCGCCCTCTCAGGCAGCGGCGATTACGAAGTCCTTCCGGGCACGGTTTCCGCCTTTTCCTTCTCGGGCGCCCTGTCCTTCGCCATCCCCCGGCCCGCCGCCAAGCTCTCGCTCTACGGCGCCTGGACACCCTCGAACGAACTGCTCTTCCATCCCATGGGACGCTACTACGCGGTCGGCGGGGCCTACTATTCGTCGGCGCTCTCGGCTCCCTACCCCGACTATAAGGAATATGCCCTCATGGGCGCAGGCTCGTCCTGGTACGGCTTCGGCGAGCTCGCCGCGCGCATTGCCACCATCGAGCTATGGGAAGCCATAGGCCCCATTCCAATGCCCTTCCTCCCCTCCTGGGCCATCCGCCGCGTTTCCTTCTGGGGCGGACTGCGCGCGGCTCTCCTCGAACAGGCCGGCCTCCCTGCCCTGCCCTATTCAGCCTTCGCGCGCATGGAAACCGACCTAGCGGTCTTGGCGGGACTTGCGGCGGAAGCGCACATTGCGCTAAATATTGAAGCTTCCTGGGCTTTCTCCTCCGCGCTGTCGGGCGGGCAAGCCCTGCACCTGGATTTTGGCATGGGAGTGACCTACTGATGTCCACGCAGCACAGCGCCCTCGTCGAGGCCGGCCAAAGACTGACGCCGCAAATCTGCAAAGAACTCGTGGAAGCCATCGAGTCGGCCGGCGGCATCGAAGTATTCGCCATCGGCAGCCTCGACGAGGCCGGCCTCGTCCGCGAGGTGGAAATCGTCGCCCGGGGAACCATCGATACCGTTCCCGCCCTCGGCCCCTACTTCGAGAAAGGCTCCGTCCTCATCCACAACCATCCTTCGGGCTACCTCCAGCCTTCCGAAGCCGACGTAGCCATCGCGGCCGACGCGGGCACCTACGGAGTCGGCAGCTATATCGTCAACAACGCGGTCACGGAACTCTACATCGTGGCCGAGCCGGCGCGCAGGAAATCCTACCGAATGCTGGACGAGGAAGGCCTCTCCGGCGCCCTCGACCAGGGCGGCAAACTTTCCCAGAAAATGCCCGCCTTCGAACCCCGCGCCTCGCAGATCGCCATGACCTCAGACGTGGCCTCCCTCTTCAACCAGGGGGGCATCCTCGCCGCCGAAGCCGGCACCGGCGTCGGAAAATCCTTCGCCTACCTCGTGCCGGCCATGGCCTGGGCTCAGGGCAACGAGGAAAGAGTCGTCATCTCCACCGCCACGATAAACCTCCAGGACCAGCTCTTCTCCAAGGACATACCCCTCGTCGCCTCCATTTTCAAGAAGAAGCTGAAGGCCGTCCTCGTCAAGGGCAGGTCCAACTATGTCTGCAAGCGAAGACTGGGCGAAGCCATCGAGGAGGAAGGCCTTCTCCTGGACGACGAAAGCCCTCTAAAGCGAATTCTCGCCTGGGACGAATCGGGCGGCTCCGGCGACAGGGCAGACCTGCCCTTCCGCGTCGAGGACCAGGTGTGGAACAAGGTCTGTTCCGAGGCGGACGCCTGCATTTCGATACGCTGTCCGAGCAGGGAGCGCTGCCACGTGATCTCGGTCAGGAAAAACGCGGCTGACGCCCAGATCATCGTCGTCAACCACCACCTGCTTTTCGCCGACCTGGCCTCCCGCCAGCGGGGTTCCGGCCTCGAGCAGACCTCCATCCTCCCGGCCTATTCATCCTTGATCCTGGACGAAGCCCACTCGATAGAAGCGAGCGCGACAAGTCTCTTCACCGAGAGTTTTACGCGCTTTTCCGTCGTCAAGAAACTCTCCCGGCTCTGGCGCAAGAACAGGACGGGACAGTTCGGCGCCCTCGCGAAGCTCTCCGTCATCCCCGCGATCGGTAAATCCCTCCTCAAGTCCTTCGAGCCGGCCGTGAAGGAAATCCAGGCCTCGATGTCGGACCTGGAAGCCGCCGCCATCCGCCTTTTATCGACCGAGACGACCCTGCGGCTCATGGAGAAAAACCAGGAGATCGTCTCCTCGGTCTGCGAACCGGCGGGCAGGCTCCAGCGCTCCATTCTCGCCCTCACGAAGATCATCGCCGACATTCTGGAAGCCTTGCCTGAGTCGCGCGCCCAGGACCCTTCCGCCTTCGAGGCGCGGATCATAGCCAGGGGCCTCAACGAGTTGGCCGATCTCATCGCGAGGCTCAAGGATTTCGACGCGAATCCGGACACGATCTTCTGGCTCGAAAAATCGCGCACCTCGCAGAAGGACATCTTCATATCGTTCAACGCCACGCCCCTCGAGGTGGCGGCCATCCTCGAGCGCTCGGTATTCGAGAAGGTGAGGACGGTCGTCTGCACCTCGGCCACCTTGTCGGTGGGCGGCAGCTTCGATTTCTGGATGAAGCGGATCGGCATTTCCAAGCAGCGCGAGGATGTGGAGACGAAGCACTACCCCTCGCCCTTCCCCTTTTCCTCGAACGCCATCCTGGCCGTGGACGCCCAAGCGCCGAGTCCGCAGAAGGCCAAGGAGGCTTTCAAAAGCTACGTGGGCGACGCCGTCGTCCGCCTCCTCACGGCCTCCAGAGGGCGTGCCCTGGTCCTCTTCACGAGCTACGACATTCTTTCGGCCACCTTCGAGAAGGCGAAGCCCGTCATGGAGAAGGCCGGCATAACCTGCTTCAGGCAGGGCATGGACGACCGCTCTCGGCTCCTCACCATGTTCAGGAACGACATCTCGTCGGTCCTCTTCGCGACCGATTCCTTCTGGGAAGGCGTCGACGCGCCAGGGGAGACGCTTTCGATGGTCGTCATCACCAAGCTGCCCTTCAAGGTTCCCAACGACCCCATCCAGCAGGCCCGCGCGGAGGCCATCGAGAAGCGCGGCGGCAATTCCTTCATGGAAATCAGCGTTCCCGAGGCCATCATCAAGTTCAAGCAGGGTTTCGGCAGGCTCATCCGCCACTCCGACGACAGGGGCGTGGCGGTCGTTCTCGACCAACGTCTCGCCACGGCCCGATACGGCCAGCTTTTCATAGAAAGTCTCCCGAAATGCAAGCTGATCACCGAGGGCATCGAGACGATAGCCCTGGAAGTGGAGCGATTCCTGGACGCTTGACGCTTTTTCCTTGCCCCATCTCGACAGCGCTGGTACAATGCGAGGCGATGCAAGGAAAATCGACATCATGAAAGATACCTCGGCCCCCGTTTTCAAGCTCGAAAACACGATACGCAACTACGCGTGGGGGAGCTATAACGGACTTTCCCTCTACGCCGGCGTCGTCACCGACTCAGGGAAGCCTTCGGCCGAATGCTGGATGGGCTCGCATCCGGACGCTCCCTCCTCTCTACTGCTACCCGACGGCAAGGCTCTCCCCTTGCCGAAGTATATCCACGACAATCCCATGAAGAGTCTCGGCGAGGAGGTTTTCGCCGAGTTCGACGACCTGCCCTTCCTTTTCAAGGCGCTTTCCGCCTCGATGCCCCTCTCCATTCAGGTGCATCCTGACAAGGCGCGCGCCGCGATCGGTTTCGAGCGCGAGGAAAAACGCGGCCTGCCGCGATCGGCGCCCGAGCGCGACTACAAGGACAGGAACCACAAGCCCGAGCTGGCGGTCGCCCTCTCGCCCTTTTCGGCGCTCTGCGGTTTTAGGAGCGCGGGCGAGGCCGCGGAAATGCTGGGTCCCGAGCTTTGCGGGTATTTCGGTTTTTCTGCCCTCGACTCTGAGGCCTCGCTGCGCGGGCTTCTGGGGAAGGCCCTCGCCCTGCGCGATAAGGAAAGGACGTTGCTCGAAATCAAAGCGACTTCCCGCGCGCGGGATCTCGCGAAGAGCGAGGACGAGGGCGCGAGAATCGCCGGGCAAACCGTCCTCATGTGCTTTCAGCACTATCCCCACGATCCGGGCGCGATTTCCCCGCTTTTCATGAATGTGCTTTTCCTCGAACCCGGGCAGGGCATCTATATTCCCGCGGGCGTCATGCACGCGTATCTGAAGGGCACGATTCTCGAGATTATGGCCACTTCAGACAACGTGATCCGGGGCGGGCTCACACACAAGCATGTCGATGTCGACGATCTCCTCGGCACCCTCGATTTCAAGGCCGAGCCTACGCTCATCGAGCCCGTCGCCGGTATTTCCGGCGCGCGCGAGGTTTTCTGGCCTACGCCGGCTCGCGAATTCGCCCTCTCTCGTTTCGATCTTTCCGACCAGAAACACGCCGACGTGAAGCCTTCTGGTCCCGAAATTCTTCTTTGCACGGCGGGCCAGGCCACCATCGACTGCGCTTCCGGCGCCAATCCATCCATCGCCCTCAAGCGAGGCGAATCCGTCTTCGTAGGCGCGGCCTGCAAATCCTATTCCCTGCGCGGTCCGTGCACGGTCTATCGCGCTCGCGTAGGCTCCCTCGCTTCCTCTCATTTAGATCCCGAGGCGGCGCCATGACGATCTGGGTGGATGGGGACAGCGCCCCGCGCGACATCCGCCCTATCCTCGTGCGCCGCGGCGCAAACATCCCCGTGCGCTTCGTCTCTGCCCGCAAGCTTCCCGACGTGCCCCCCGCCCTCGCGACGCTCGTGCCCGCCGGCCCTGATGCCGCTGACCATTTCATCGAGGAGAACGCCGCGTTGGGCGACCTTGTCGTCACCCGCGACATCCCTTTCGCCGAGCGCCTCGCCGAAGCGGGCATTGCCGCAATCAACGACCGCGGCGAACTCTACACCAAAGAAAACGCCTCTGAACGGCGATCGCTACGAGATGTAGCTGAAGAGCTTCGGTTTTTAGGCATTGCGCCATCTTCGCCGAAAGGGTCGCATAGGACGGCCAAGGAAACTAAGCAGTTCGCCGATGGGATTGATAGGGCGTTAGTGGCATTACGAAAAGTTGATCAGTGATATAATGGAAAGAATTATAACAGAGAACTATATAACAATTGTTAGAAGGGTTGCGGGCATAATCGCCCGCAACCGGAATAGCATACGAGAAAGAAAATATTAAGTTACAATATATTTGAGTTTAAATAATTTGCATCATAGTAAAGATTCTAAATAGTCTTAAATGTATAATTTGTGCAATAGAGTTTTTAAGTTGTTAACAGTAAATAGAAATATGTTATACAGTATTAAATTAATTTGTAGTTTCAGACAAAGCACGTCGTATATTCAAGCAAATAGTTCTAACAAAAGCTTCGACTGACGTTGTACAGCGTGTGGTATAATACAGTAAGCAATAAAGCAGCTTAATATATTATACTGACAACAAATAACTAAAAACGGACTATACAAAAAGCATGATGCAAATGCGGTATAAGATAT
>Ga0074195_1002368_pt1 | contig 21384 bp, 20 predicted proteins | sample EPASupsiteHSE623_FD_64525 | JGI IMG/M metagenome (GOLD analysis project Ga0074195, IMG submission 64525) | Bioremediated contaminated groundwater from EPA Superfund site, New Mexico - Sample HSE6-23 | ecosystem: Environmental > Aquatic > Deep subsurface > Groundwater > Contaminated ...
GGCTTCCAGCAAACTTTCATCTCCAGCCATATGAGCCAAAATGCGCAGTTCAATCTGCGAATAGTCGGCTGACATAATATACTGATAGCCCTCACCAGGAACGAATAGTTCCCTGATTTTTCGTCCTATTTCTGTCCGCACAGGAATATTCTGTAGATTAGGCTCCGAACTGCTTAAGCGGCCAGTAGCGGTAACCATCTGGTTAAAGCTGGTATGAATGCGGCCTGTTGCAGGAATAATTAATACTTCCATCCCATCAAGATAAGTCGATTTGAGTTTTGTCAGCATCCGGTATTCAAGCAATTTGTCAATAAGCGGATGCTGCCCTGACAGCTTTTCCAAAACCTCTGCGTCAGTAGAGTAACCTGTTTTTGTTTTTTTAATAATAGGCAGTTGTAATTTTTCAAAAAGAATGACGCCAAGCTGTTTCGTTGAATTTATATTAAAATTTTCATCGGCTAAGAGATAAATTTCACTGACAAGTAGATCGATTTTAGCAGCAATACTTACGGCCATTTCCTTTAGATAGTCTCTATCAATCCGGATTCCGGTAACTTCCATAGCTGATAAGGTCTTGACAAGCGGCAACTCTACTTCTTCAAACAACTTATTTAGCTCATCTTGCACCAAGACTTCAGCAAGAGCGGTCTGTAATTGACCCACAAGCTTGCAGGCCCAAACGGCAAATTCAGGCTTGTGGAGCAATTCCTTATCGCCTGTTGGCAAAGCAATTGCCTGATTCAGATACTTTTCCGCCAACACGTCAATCGGGTAAGCTGCCGCCGTAGGATCAAGCAGGTAAGCGGCAACTAAAACGTCAAATAGCTTAGCTGTGAGTGCGACCTGGCGCAGTTGGCAGATATGATACAATTTTTTAGAATCATAAGTATCTATAATTATATGGCCGTCTGCCAAAATCTCAAAAATACCGTCCCAACCTTCAGACTCGGCAGCAATATAAACAGTTTTATTAGCATAAGTAATGGCTAGGCCGCGCAAGCCTCCCAGCGGCGAATTTCCTATTGAGAGTGGGTAACAGCTGATACGCCCTAGTTTTTTTGCTGCTTCATAAATCTCCTGCACTTCAGAGAGGCTGGCGACCATAACTGCCGGCGAAAGAACAACGGTTGTCATTGGCGCAAGCGCAGCTTCCGGCTCCTGAGTACCCGAAAATATGCTATCCACCTTATTTACCAGACTTTTAAATTCAAATTTGATAAACAATGCTTTGACAGCCTGGTTTTCCGGTGTAACAGTAAAAGCCTCTGGCGTAAAATCAAGCTCCATATCACAAACAATGGTGGCTAATTGTTTAGACAACACTGCCTGATCAGAATATTGCCGGAGATTTTCCTGCAGTTTTTTCCCTGATATGTTATCAACATTGGACAATACATTTTCCATGGTGCCGAACTCAGCTAGCAGCTTAAGTGCTGTTTTTTCACCGACACCGGGAACTCCAGGTATATTATCTGAAGAATCGCCCATTAACCCTTTCATATCAATCATCTGGCCGGGAGTCAGCCCATATTTCTCTTTGAGTGCAGGCACATCGACAATTTCCATATCAGAAATGCCTTTTCGGGTAAGCAACACTTTGGTTGATGCTCCAATTAATTGAAACGCATCACGATCACCTGTAACAATAAATACTTCATGCCCCATCTTGGCCGCTTTTGTTGACAATGTACCAATAATATCATCGGCCTCATAGCCTTGCTCTTCCAATGTGGTTATCCCCATTGCCTGGAGCAATTCCCTAACCAGCGGAAACTGTTCGGATAATTCTCCAGGGGTAGCTTGCCGATGCCCTTTATATTGTTGGTAGGCTTCTGTTCGAAAAGTAATTCGGCTTTTATCAAAGGCTACTGCTACTAGATCAGGTTTATACTCTGTTAACAACTTAACAAGCATCGTAGTAAATCCATACACTGCGTTAGTATATAATCCCCCAGCTGTACGCAACAGAGGCAACGCATGGAATGCACGGTGAATCAAACTACTGCCATCTATAATAATAAACTTTTTAGCCATATGCCCACCACCTTAGGTTTCAGTATTGTGTCCAATCTATTTTTATTAGCTATAAATATTAAAATCCCTTCTCTATTTTCTAAAATATTGTATAACCTTATGTATTTAAGAAAAAGAAAAAACGAGATACAAAGTATCTCGTCACAATTATTCACTCAAGGATACGTTAATTCTATTGTATTTGCTTGTTCATTCCAATATACATAAGCATCAAAATACTCATTGATATTTGTAATCTTAATATAAGGAATTCCGCCTACCATTGTAACCGGTACAATAGCATTTTTCGGTTTATCAGTTATCTTTAAAATTTGACTTGCTTGATTCCAGCTGATCTTACGTCCCAAAACCTCTGCTAGTTGCAACACCGGTACCGCTACCATTCCTTGTAGATTCTTGATTTCAAGACTTACGGGTTTTTCATTAACATAAACACCCTGACTTTCGAGAATCAACGTATTTGTATCAGCTTTCCAAACTGGTTTACTGGCAAACACGGCAGCCAGATTATCCGTAGATATATATACTGTTTTATCCACTATAATACCTGGTATAGTAACAGTTCCATAGTTAACGGTCTTATTTTTTTCATTCCATAGCATTTGGGTATTGTTCCTTCCTACAATTGCATTAATAGGAACATACCTTACATTTTGCAAATCTAATCCCCGTTCATTAATCAACTTACCCGCCATTTGTATCTTAAACCTTTTAGCGATAGGCACCTGTTGGTCGCTAGCTTCAGCTAGCATTTTTTGCACCAGCTCGTCACTTACCAATTCGTTGATATGATACTCATTTAATTTTTTTCTAATACCCTGCAGTGTTACACTCCCATAACCATAGATATCGGGGTATACGCTTAATAATATCTGACCGTTGGCATCATTTCGAACCTTGACTTGCTCATATGTTATTTTTACGGGTGTCCCATAACTAACCAAATCAAAAAGTTCTTCCGCGTCTTCTTCATACATGCGAATACAGCCATTTGATACTGCGTTGCTAATTGACGACGGTGCATTAGTACCATGAATTCCATAGTTTTTCCATATTCCCATCCATCGATATCCAAGTGGGTTATCTGGGCCTGACGGAATAAAATTCCCGGGTTGCTCAGGTATATACCAAGTAGGGTTAACTTCTTTAAGAATAATTGAATACTCACCAAGAGGTGTCGGAGTAGCCGGTTTTCCTATGGCTACTGGAAATTCCTTTATCAATTTATTGTCTGTAAACAATTCAATTGTTCTGCTAGGTAAATTTACGATAATACTGGGTCCAGCCAAAACACTTATTGGGAAACAAAAAAGAAAAAGCCAAAATACATTTATCCAAAAACATACCCGAAGTAACACCTGCATCCCTTCTTCACATTATTTTTTATAGCCCTAACATAATATGAAGAATACCAGGCCGGTTATTACCCCTACTTGCAATATTCCCAGTAATTTTCACAGACTCATTATTGCAAGTTGAGTACCTGCTGATGTACAACATGCAAATGGCGATGACGGTCATCAATTATGGGAAGATACATGTGAATATGCGTTCCTGCTTTCAAGGGATTAACCGGACTGATGTTTATAAACCCGCCATGTTCGCCGATAATCCGGTGAGCTACAGGCAGCCCAAGTCCCATATGATCGAGCTTGGTAGTATGAAATGGTTCAAAAACACGTGGCAGAATCTCGGGGCAGATCCCCGGCCCGGTATCACCAATAGCAATAACCAACATATTAAGTTCAGAATTAATCCAGGATTTTACCGACAACACACCTTGTCCCGGCATAGCTTCCATGGCATTTTCCATGACATTAACAAGGGCTTGTTTAATAAGATTACTGTCAATATTAAGCATAGGAAGATGCGAAGCTAACTGCTTATCAATTTCAATATTTTCGCCGCCTAGCTGTTTAAAAGTCAATAGCAAAGCTTCTTCAATAGTACGATTTATATCAACATTATCTTCTTTATGAACAGGTGGTTTAGCAAATAAAATCAATTCTTTTACAACACGGTTGATGGAAGATACCTCATCCAGCATCGTCTCTAGCACTTCTCGTCCGACTGTATAGCGGTCATCTTCCAATCGAGTCAACATTACCTGGAGATAACCACTAATGGTAGTAAGCGGTGTTCTAACATGATGAGCTACACCGGCCGCTAATTCTCCCAATGACATTAACATTTGCGTTACTTGAATTTGCTTAATGGCAGCACGAACTGCAGATAAATCCTGAATAATTACGATTAACCCTGTAACTTGTCCGGAATTCCCCCGCAGTTTAAGGGTATCAATGTGGGCAAAAATAAACTGATCTTGTACTTTGAGTTTTAAATTAATCGTATTTAGTTCTTCATATTCTTCTAAATGAAAAGCTTGTAAAAATTTATCTCCATGCTGCTTAAAAACATCATCTGCTTTTCTTCCAATTGACCTGCTTCGCTCAATACCACAGATTTTTTCAGCTTCACGATTAAGATTTTTCACCCTAAGCTCGTTGTCCAAAAAAATAATACCTGTAGTAGTGTCAATAGAGTTTTTATAGTCATCTTCTCCGCGCAAATATACTATTTTGTTATCAAGCGCTTCTGCTAAAGACATGTCGACCGCCTCCTACTGACTTTTCCTTTTTATGACAATTACTTTCTTGTAAATTTTCGCTTTTCCTGCAAAATACGAAGAATTACTTTTCGTAAAAAACCGACATTATTTAAAAAACGACATGTCGAATAAAGCGCAAACAAAGGACGCACCCTTTTTCAACCCACTATTTTCAATGCCTGCCCAATTCGACATAATGTCGTTTAAGCCTAGCCTAACCGTCGAATTTCATTTTTCAGATTTAGCTATAAAACTATTTTATTTTCCATTATTTGTAAATTATGTTTAATATAAAAAGCGATGACCAAGCAATCAACACCTGGTCACCGCTCCATAGGGTTGTCCAATTCAACATAACAAATTAAGCAAATAAACGCTGCCAAAATGACTTAGGCTTTCTGATTTCTCTCTCTTCCATAATCTTTCGCAATCGAATGTCTACTAATTGAAAATGATCGGTTAACTCATTTTCCAAACGCTCTTCAAGTTTTATTACCTCTAATTTCAAATTTTTTAGTTCTTCCTGCTGCTCATTAACCGTACTAATTGTTGCAGCAATTTGCTGCAATGCCTGATTTTGCGAAGCGACAACCGCCATTATCGCAGAACCATCAAGCTGCGTTAGTGGTGATAATGCCTGAATCTGGTTAATTTCCTGAGGTTGCGATTGTGTTGCGCTGCTTTGCTGCGATTCCTCGTCAGCTTCATTCACCTCAATAAATCGGGTAAACTTCTGATTAAGATCCTGCATGATGTCTTCATAACTTTTGTTTTTATGCATACTTTTGGAGATAGTCTGGAACACTTCAACAGCCTCGGGATAAAACCGCTTCTTTTTTCCTTCTCCGGTAGACGGCAAATAATCCATGAACAAATCACGATAATACCGCAAGGTGCTTTGGGGAATGCCAAGTTCCTGAGAAATGTCTTTAATGCTCAGTAATTCTGTCATAAAACCACCTCTATGATTTTGTTGTTGCGATACTATTCGCGAAACTAAGAGGTTTCTCCTGCTATATTTATGAAATAATGTAAATATTTTACATTATTTCATTTTTTAATGAACATTAGATCGTCTCCTAGGAGTGTTATTGGCATCGCAATGGTGCAGTAGTCCGCGAAATGTTGTCTGCTAACCTTCGATTATATTGCATGTTATAGTCTTTTTACCCTTACTTTTGCATAGTCTTAATGCTAACTAACTCCTTACATATAGCAGTACAAGGTAGATAAGCAGTATACGCATAACGCCTGTTCATTACCGTACTTTCGTTCTACATAACATTCTCTCTCCTCACCGCAGCAATCACAAATTCTGTACTCACTTTTACTGCTAGCAGTAAGCATAATAACCCTCCTCTTATTTGATGATTAATACAATTAACTCATTCAAACTTTAAATAGTTTTTGAACATTAGCAATTATTTTGTCCAACATGCGATAAATTCATGTTCTATCTACTATTAAAACCCTTACTTATTAAATACAAAATTATAAAAAAGCGCACAAAAAAAGCAAGGCTCATAACTTCTCGAGCCTTGCTTTCATTGTATAGCAACTTCTTAACTACGTGTCAGAAAGAATAAGTTAGATTTTAGGTGCCTACACTAGCTTAGAAATTTCCAGAGCAGACTCCACATGTGGCATTATGATCCACCATCATTTTTATATTACAGGTACATTGCTCCGTTGAAAACATCAATTTATTATCTTTTATATTATTCGGCATTTCCACTTTAGTTGTTACTTGATGCTGGGAACATGCATAACAGACTGCGTTATGATCTGCCATCATTAAAACATTACAAGTACACTTTTTTTCCTGCACAACATATCACCTCTTTTATGAGAGATTATTGTATAAGCTAACTACCGTAAATGTTCTATTTGACCATCAAATATTTGGGATCCTATATTATATTAACATATTTTTCTATAAAAATAAATAATTTCCTCCAAATTAAACCTAGCTTGGAAGGAATCATTTATTTTTAGTCAACATAAATACATTTTTAGCCGCTTGAAAATCCACTAAATACACGCTCTCAGCCGTGTGTTGAAAATAATCTTCTACGTTTCAAGAAATAAAAAAAGCCTATGTGATGTAAAATCTCATAGGCTTTTCAGCTCTTAAAATCAACGGATTTACGGCTTTTAGCGCTTTAAGTGGTGCCCGGGAAGGGACTTGAACCCCCACGTTGTTACCAACAAAAGATTTTGAGTCTTCCGCGTCTGCCATTCCGCCACCCGGGCATTTATTTTGTTGATGTCCTGCATCGGACATTAGTTATGATACCATTTGGCCATATTATTGTCAAGTAAGTTTTATATAGATTTTTTTTGTTTTGTTTAAAGGAGAATATTGGCTGACAACAAAATATATATCCTTATTGCAAACGCACCTTAGCTTCTCTGTATCATTAGGAAGGATTGAACTATATGCCAACAATTGAACTTAACGGACAAACTATTACGTATGAAATTCTGCTGGATAAGCGCCGCAGAACCATTCAGTTAAAGATCCTCCCCTCTGCTGTCGTTGAAATTGTCACGCCAGGCAACTTAACTGCACTTGATGTTGAACATATTATTACCTCTAAAAGCAAATGGATTAAAAAACGTTTGAGCAGACTGGCTGCACTATCAGAAAACCCGGTCAATCAGCAGGTAGCCTGCGGTTCCCAGTTACTTTATCTTGGCGAACCACACACTTTAGTACTTTTACCCGGCAGCCCCAAAATCGAAGTGTTCGCAAGACCCGGCGAACTGCAAGTGACATTACCACAAAGTTTACTTGAGCAAGTGCAATCAGGCGTAATACTTGAAAAAATAATAAAGGCCTGGTATGTTGAGCAAGCTGGTAAACTTCTTCGCAATAAAACCAAGGAGTGGTCAGCCATTATCGGCGTCAATCCAAAAAAGATAACCATTCGAGACCAAAAAAGTCGCTGGGGAAGCTGTTCCAGCCTCGGCAACATTAATTATAATTGGCGGGTTATTATGGCGCCCATCTGGGTAACCGATTATCTGGTTATCCATGAACTTTGCCACATGCTTGTTCCCAATCATTCTGCTTCCTTTTGGGAACAAGTCAGCCGTTTTTGTCCAAACTATGTTGCCTGCCGCAAATGGTTAACTGATAATGGCAAACTTTTATCCCGCTTATTTTGAAACAACTTGTTTGTCCGATGACTAACCCGTTCTAATACTCCCATCCTTAGTAGGTGGGGAGTAATACCCCTGCGGGCACAGGCGAACGGTTAAGTCACTGGATAATTCGACTAAAATTCAGATGGGATTAAACTCCATCTGAATCAAGTCTCATTTATCACTAAGATAGTTTAACAATAACTCAGCGGTAGTACCAGTAATTTTTAGACAAGTACGCCGTTGTTCCTGACTGCCAAATTCATGCGGGTTAAGTACCCGGCAGCAGGCAGCACCAAACTCTTCGGTAAAAATGCCATGAAACTCCTGAGCACTAGCGTAAACAGGGTCCTTGCTTTGTTCTTTATTTGCTCGTCCTTGCAGCATCCCAATGACCATAGTAGCACCGGAAAGCGCTCCGCACATGCAACCAGCATGCCCAAGACCACCACCAAAACCGGATGCCATTTTTAGCGCTTCATCAGAGATATCTAGTTTGTAAAAATCCCGAAAAGTTCTGACCACGGATTCGGCACAATTGTACCCTGCCTTAAAGTTTTGTCCTGCGAAATCCATAATAGTGCTTTGTGCTTGCTTTTGTTCATTCATAAAATGCAAATCCTCCATTTGTATGCTATCTATATTGCCACTTACATACTAACTTCTTGCGTAGCAAATTGATAAGGCAAAGAAATTTTTACCGTTGTGCCCCTATCCTGTTCTCCGCTTATGGAAAGCCCGCATTGTGGTCCAAAATAGTGCTGAATTCGTTTATGCACATTAATAATTCCCAACCCGGTAGTTTGTCCTTTGCCGGACACCCGCTTTTCATTCCGGAAAATTCGCTCAATTTGGTTATTGGTAACCCCAACGCCTGTATCGGCTATACTTAGTTCATACTGTTCTCCATGAATGCCGCCTGAAATATGAATATTTCCCCCGCCACGTTTAGGCTCAAGTCCATGAATAATGGCATTTTCCACTAACGGCTGCAATGTCATAACTGGTATTTTTTGTTCCAGTAACTGCTCCGGAATTTTAATGGTGGCTTGAATCCGGTCACCAAATCGCATTTTTTGGATAAGCAAATAGTTTTTAATATATTGAACTTCTTCATCAACTGTAACCATTTCATCAATGTTGCGTAGGTTATTACGCAATAAATCAGACAAAGCATAGACGACTTCCTGGGTACGAGGTGCTTCTTCCAGTAATGCCAGCCGCGCAATAGTATTTAACGTATTAAACAAAAAATGAGGATTTACTTGCGATTGCAATGCTTTTAATTCAGTTTCCCGCAATACCTTTTCCAAATCAGCCTTGGCCTTGAGCTCGTCCATTAACTGTTTTTGCGTAATATTCGCCATGGCTATTTCTACTATATAGTTCGTCATAATATAAAGCAAGTCAGCTGCCGCTTTTATACGTTCTTCCGGCACCACCCGAATCTCAGACAACATATCAAGTACAACTTCTTGTTGAAGACTTAAATCAGCAATTCCATTTAGTACACCATTTGCAATATTCCCGCCATCCTCCGGCAAAATTACTTGTCCTGCCAAAAAACCGCCTAAATGCTGCTTGTGTATACTAATGGGTGCTCCTAAATCGATAAGACCGGCATGACATCGATATACCGAGGGGCATAATTGACTGGCCGCCATCCTGCCTCCACAATCATCAGAGCCCATACATCGGGATAATCCCTGTGGTGTTGATCGAATTAAATTGCACAACTGGGTAAAGTTACTTGGTTTTGTAACAGGCTGCCCGGCACTATCTACAATTACAGCGGCTAAACCAGTAGCGTCAGAAAACTTGTCCTGAATTTCTTGCAACACTTTAACATTTACAATATCTGCTAAGGTTAGACCTTGATAAACAGGCATGCTGAATCCTCCCTTGCAACAATTCAAAATACAAGAAGAATCTATGACGTATCATTGCTTGCTTATGAGTATTTTGCTATATTTCAGAAAACTCCTGCTAAAATTCAAGTAAGATTTCAAGTGAAAAAAAGAACACTCCTTACGGAATGTTACTGAATACGTTTTACTATGATAGATGCTAATAAGCCGCCTACAACACCGGTGACAACTTGCGGCCAACTCATTGCCAGCATGATACCTGCTGCTGCTTTTGCAGGAATTGCAATGAAAGTTAACAGCCAGGAAAATGCAGCATACAACAACCCAGCTTTTCCCATTGTTGCAAAGCTAATCCCCGGAAGCCGCCCCCACTTACCGGCAAAGAGAAACAGGCATATATAGGCTGCATTTCCTAAGGCTACAGGGATAATAAAAACTGGAATTGGCAATAGCATTTGGAAGTAGGCTACTATTGGTGCAATTACAGCAATAATAAGACCTGACCATATGCCAACTTTTTCAGCAGCAACAAGCAAAGAAGCATTAACCAAACTCCCAATGATAAAACTAGATACAAACGGCGGTATTGGAATAAACAAGCGCAATGATTGAAAAAGCAGGGTGAGAGCTAATAATAAAGCAGTTCTCGTGATAATCCGATTGTTTGACATACTTGTCTCCTATTATCTGCGCCGACGGTAATTATAGTCACGCCCAAACATCATATAGGCTAACAAGCCTAATAAAATAAGATTCCCGAGCATTCCGCCGATTATCCCTACATCCACCAATATATTAACAGCCGTTAACCCACCAATAAACACCATAGAATGCTTCATGTCTGTAAAAGGATCACGCTTTAAAAGTAAATAAGCTACCCCCAATACAGCCAAATCAATAACTACCCAAGCTACTACACTAAAAACAAGATACTTAAGCATACTTCCAACAATCATCGCCGCAAGTATTTTAAACCATGTCTGATTCATGATAATCTCCTCTCTGTTTTACGAACTAGGTTTGTTAATGCATATTGCGGTAAATAAAACCTACTAACATAAATTATGCCCAACTTCACAAAAATCCTGCTGCATCTGATTTTCTAATCTGTTTTTACGAATGAAATCACAATTATTAGCTTGATCGCATATTTTTTTAAATAATGTTTATAGTTTTATTATTTTGAGCATACTTTGTACTACATACTTATTATCCAAGGAGTGATTGTCATGAGTGAAGAAAACAATTTTACTTTTACTCTGTTTGAACCGCATCGAACACGTTTGCCTAAAAACGACCAACCAACAATAGAGGTACGGCCTAATGGCCGCATTGTCTTCAACAAAAACGCTACCCAGCTTTTATGCGACAACCGTTTTTGCATGCTGGGTTACGATTTTGAAAAACGAGCTCTTGGTATTTTACCAACACAAGATTTGCAGCCCAATACATTTCCTGTACGCTATGCAGCGAAAGGAGCCTATATCGGCGCAAAGAAATTTTTTAAACACTTTGATATTTTACCAAGCCAGTTAGTTGAAAATACCCCCTTCACAAGCGGCGCATTTATCGGCATTAACTTATAGCCTATATTTATTATGATAGATAAAAGTTACTCACCAGAGTAACTTTTACTTTTTTTTTAGCTAGTCATGTTTGTAACTCCGCTTGTTATATCCTAATTCGAGGATGAAATAAATAACTTTCTATATTTACTAAAAAAGAACCATTTTCCCTTGTCAATTATTATCAATGTGCTGTAAAATTAAAGCAACAACTTTCTAGGAAATGGGAGTATATATTATGGATGATCAATTGCAACAACTCACATCGGATGAGTTAAAAGCCGCTTTTGAGGCACAAGGTTATATTAGTGATAAAGAACTATTAACAACCATCTATTTGGCTATAAAACTGCAAAAGCCACTTTTAATCGAGGGCGCACCAGGTGTTGGTAAAACAGAAATTGCCAAAGTCTTAAGCAATATATTCCAGACCGAACTTATCCGCTTGCAGTGCTATGAGGGCTTAGATGAAAATAAAGCCTTATATGAATGGAATTATCAGCGGCAATTAATCAAAATTCAGATGAGCCGTGAAACTGCCTCGCAAACCCTTACTGAACATGATGTTTTTTCTCCGGAATATTTATTAGAGCGTCCACTCTTAAAAGCCATTCGAGCCGAAAAACGCGCGGTATTACTGATTGATGAAATTGACAAAACTGATGAAGAGTTTGAAGCCTTCCTTTTTGAAATCTTATCGGATTTTCAGATTTCTATCCCAGAGCTGGGCACGGTAACCGCCAACCATATTCCAATTGTAATTTTAACAAGCAACCATGACCGTGAACTATCCGAAGGCTTGCGCCGTCGTTGTGTATATTTATATATTGATTATCCTTCTATTGAGAAAGAAATCAATATTATCCGCACCAAAATTCCCGAAGCCACCGAAAAGCTTGCCGTCCAGATTGCCACTGCCGTCAATCATCTGCGTCATAACCTGACACTTAACAAACAGCCTTCTATTGCCGAAACGCTGGATTGGACACGCGCACTGATTGCCATGCATGCCGACCATCTTGACCCCACATTAATACAACAAACTATGGGCTTATTGCTGAAAAACCGTGATGATCTGCTGGCATTTCAAAAAGATTTAGGCGCAGACAAACTTTGTTCAACAGTTAAACAAACCGCTAAGTCTAACCATCATCACGCTTGTAACTGCCCCGGCGCAGCAAGCGATAAGGGCTGATTTGTTTGAACTCACTCGCTGATAATATTGTTGGGTTTATCCAGATCTTGCGCCAGCTTGGAGTACGGATAAGCACAGCAGAAACCATTGATGCTGTTGATAGCTTAACAATTATTGATAACTTTAATCAAGCTGAATTCAAGGCTGCTTTAAAAAGCACATTAATAAAACACGCGGAAGACCAGGCTGCCTTCAATCATGCCTTTAACCTCTTTTTTGTGCCGCCAGAAGCCAAACAACAACAGCAATCCGCCTGGGACTCTAAACAACAGCTTGACCTCGAACAATCCAAACAAGCTGATGAAGAACTAGTTTTTCAAGGTCGTCCCCTGGAAATATCTGAGGATCTTAAAGATGTTTATAAGATGCTGCCTGAAAAGGAAAAACAGCGGTTGCAAGAATTCTTGGAAAAAACCTCTACAGGTAAAAATGTCAAAGAGTCTTTTCAACCGGTAGTCGAAAATCTCCTTAAAAGTTCACTTTCTTTCTGGCAGCGACAGTTATCTACCGAAGATCTGGCACAGCTGGCAGCTGCCCGTCGGCAGTTGCTCGGCCATGATGAGCTTGACCATGTTGTAGATTCGGCTGCCGGGCTTGGCGGCACAGGCGGCAACCCGCTGCTTTATAAAAACATGCAGGAAATCGCCGAACAGGAAATCCCGCAAGTTACGGCATTAATCAAACGGTTAGCCAGCCGCCTGACAACACGCATTTCCCGGCGCTTTCGTATGACCGGCCGCCGTAAGTTGATTGATATTCGCAAAAGCATCCGCCGTAATATGCGTTATGGTGGTATCATGATTTCCTTAAAGTATAAAACAAAAAAAATCCATAAACCTAATATTGTTATAGTTTGTGATGTATCAGCCTCTATGACAAAATATGTCCGGTTTACTCTACCTCTTCTTTTTGGATTATCCAGTGTGGTAAAGAATATTGAAAGTTTTATTTTTGCGACTGATTTAGAGCGAGTAACAGACTATTTTCGTCATAGCAATGACTTTGCGCAGGTTACCGAAGAGTTGATAACTAATTCTGCACAAATGGGCCAAGGCACAAATCTATTTATTGCCTTATCCAGTTTGGAAGAACATCACCGCAACTTATTGACCCCTTCCACTTTACTCTTTATTATCAGTGATGCCAACACACTGGCCCCGCAGGAAACAGCAAGCCAATTAGCGCTAATTAGCCAAAAGGTCAAACGGGTGCTGTGGCTCAACACTCAGCCCCAAGAACGTTGGCCGCAAAATAGTGCTATTTCCTTATTTAGTAAATATTGCGCTATGTTTGAGTGTTATTCACTGGCTCACTTGACCAAAATATTATCACTCAACCTCACTCGCCAGTCTTAACCTATTATTTATTTTGTTATGAAAATAATCACCAAATAAAAGGATGTGTTACTACATGTATTTTGACGGCCCTTCTTTGCTTGCCCATTATCAACGCTGGCTTACTACTTATCGCGAACCGATTGAGGAAAAACTAACCACTGCCCTTAACCACCGCGATCAAAAACAAGCTATGCACAATGCTATGGAAGTACTATTGACCGAAATTATGCCAATGGCATTAGCTGAAATGATTCTTTTTAACAACAGCCGTTTGGAAGAGGCAATCCAGGAACAAGGTGGCGGTTGCTCAAGCTGCGCAAGCAACATAGTCGAATAAAAAAATGCTGGAAGCCCAAAAGCTTCCAGCATTTTTTTGCGATTCTGTTAAAACAACTTTAACAGGATGTACAATTAGCACAGGTTTGCGCGGGAAGCGGCAAACCATACATAGCTAGTCTATGACCAAATAATGTAGTCTCGATATCGATAAGTAAAGGGGTCTTTTCATTATAGTTGACAACCGAACTGTGAGCATATACTTGTACTCCTGTAATATCGACTGACTCAAAATTAGCCTTTTCGTGGTCTTCCGGTTTCCCCAGCCGCACAGTCGGAGCATCGGCAGTCTGCATAGCTCCACAACCTGGTATCAGGCGTTTTTCGATTTTTACCGAAATTACGCCGCCTTGCTGGCTGATAAACTCCTGTGCCCGCGTTGCAATTGTCAAATTCATAATTTTCCCTCCCTCTTTATCTTGGCTGCTCAATTTAACACTATTCGTATAAACGAAATTAAGTAACGTTATTTGCGCTTACATTCTTCGTCAATTAATGCCCAGTATGCTTCACGAATTTTGCTGGTGATAGGACCAACACTGCCGGTGCCGACAGGCTGCCTGCTTAATGCCAAGATTGGTGTAATCTCACTGTTGGTTCCTGAAATAAAGGCTTCCTGTGCTGATTTGGCAAATGCCTCGTCAAACTTTTTCTCAACAAGCACTAGTCCCAGATCAGGCAAAATTTTATCGATAAGTATTGTCCGGGTAATACCGGTCAATATAAGATTGCAGCGTGGATGGGTCCAGACAACATCATCTTTAACAACAAAGAAGTTGCTGCTGGTACCTTCAGTGATAATCCCGTCACGAATCTGGATACCTTCCACACAACCGGCATCTTTAGCCTTTTGTTTTCCTAATACATTACCAAGCAGATTAAGGGATTTAATATCACACCTAAGCCATCTTTCATCCGGGATTAATAGCCCTTTACCACCCTCCAGTATATTTTTACTTGGCGTGGCACTACCGGGGCGAATTGACATGGTTAAACGCGGCACAACGATTTCGGGAAAACCATGTGCTCTAGGGGCTACACCGCGAGTAATTTGCAGGTAGATGGCACCGTCATTAATGCCGCTTTCTTTTATTAAGACCTCATGGAATTCGACCAGTTCTTCGTACGTATATACTGCCGGAATTGTGAGTTCCCGCAAGGACCGGTACAATCTATCTATATGCGGTTTTAATGCGAAGCAATGACCATTATAAACCTTAGTTACTTCATAGACACCATCTCCAAATTGATGCCCCCGATCCTCCATAGGCACAACATTTTCATTTAAATCTATTATTTTACCATCCAATAATCCAATTGGTTTCATAGGCAACCTCCTTGCATGTAATATTATTCAAATTACGTCAACATCTTATTAAATTCCTGCTAAATCAAGAAAACTTGTTAGTGTTTTTGCTACATACCCTGGTAACCCATCCATACCTACTAGAAGATTAACCTAAGCACCCCTGCCAAAAAGTTTATTGCAGCAAATCCGGTAACGTCTTATAATGAATGAAGGTATCTTGCTTTATCATCAGTTTTTATGTATATGCATTACAAGCTGGCTGGCACATCCTTCTGTTCAGCTAATCCTAAGGAGAATCGTATGTCGAAACCACGCATAGTTGCCCTTGACTATATCCGGGCTATATCCATGTTAGGCGTACTCGGTATTCATACTGGTGCTTACTCGCTTTCCTATCCGGCGGCAAATCCACATCTATTCGCGTTATATGAAATAGTTTCTCGCTTTAGTGTACCGATATTTTTCTTTGTGTCGGCTTTCGGCTTATTTCTCAGCCAGCCGCTCAGTAGGGAATTCCACTACCCAACCTTCATGTACAGACGCTTTCGCGCTGTATTATTGCCTTATTTAACTTGGTCTATCCTATATATGCTTCACTATACCTGGATAAGCGGTGATATATCCATATGGCAACGCCCGTTAGTCTATAAGTACTTTATATTTGCTTTAGCTTCTTATCAATTATACTTTTTAGTAATTTTAATTTGGTTTTATGCCCTGATGCCTTTATGGCGTTATCTAACTGCCTGGATTGTAAATAATATCACCGTAGGATTAATTAGTCTGTTAATAGGGCAAATTGCTTTTAATTATTATTCAAGTTATATACTTAGAGCAAATTTTGAAAATCATTACCTTAATCTTGCTATTGAACACCGTATGAGTTACTTGGTATTTCACTACATATTTATCTTTCTGCTTGGTGCAGTATGCGCAGAACGCTTTTCACAGTTTTCGGCTTATCTTGAGCAAAAAAGCCGACAAATCACGGCCTGTTTTCTGCTTACCTTAGCCGGAATGCTAGTTCACTATTACTATCTCATATATTATGATCACTACACGCTGGAATCAGCAGTTAATACTGTTCATCAGCTTAGCCCTTTGGGTGTGCTGTATACGGCAAGTGCCGCTTTGTTCTGGTTTAAAGTTTTCACGCGCCCTATGCCTGACAAACTATCTGCCGCATTAACGCATCTAGGCAAGCATTCCTACATAATTTATCTTGTACATCCATTTGTCATGTATTACCTCCTGGTTACTCTTGATAAAATATCCCAGTCAATAACACCGCTAACCACTATTGTTTTCTATCTTGCAACACTTGCAACAAGCCTTGGATTAGCCTGGATTATTGATAAACTCAGCAGGCGGATTCCGCTGCTTGGTTTACTGCTTTCGGGGTCATCTCCCATCAAAAATAAATTTGCTGCAAAAGATCCCGGATGATATAAGGCGGACAATAGCTGTCCGCCTTTTTGTTTAGTATAAATATCCCAGTTTTTCCAAGTGTTCGCGATCTTTTATAGAAATTACATTTTCTGCATTAAAACCGTCTTCATCTGTTATCATACTATTTTTCTGACGGCGCTTGATACGAGTGCAGTATTGAAACAACAATTGACAAAAGCGTTTTATGGATTTGTGTAAACCCGCATTAGGTTCATACTTAATCCATTCCTGATAAATCTGTTCAATAATATCTGCGATTGTAGTTGTAAAGTTTTGCCGCGCCACAAAGTCTACCAGTTGCAAACACTCACGTATCAATATAAATAGTGCTTCCTGACGAAATGTGTCCTGCCTGGGAGACGCAGTAAGTTCGGCAGCCAATAAACGGCGTCCCATTTCAAATAAGGGATATATGACCGTAAAACATTCCACCAAACTTCGCTGATTCACAGCACCTCGTGCAGCTTGCAAAACTCCGCCAACTGATTGTCGCCAGATAGCAATATTTCTGATTTTAAGTGCTAATTCCATGCTGAACATAGCAGTTTGCCCACTTAAGGTGCTAAATGGGTTGAGACTGTCCATACTGGATAAATGAGCACACTCAACAATAATGCCTGCTAATGCCTGCTCCGACAGCAGTTCTTTTTCAGCTAATTGATCACTATATCCGGTAATTAACTCAAATATTGCAATGTCTCCGGCTTTGACCGCCCGATGCAGCCACGCTGCCAACACCCATGCAATTTGTTCATGTAATACATTATCTGTTGGCTCATCGACCAGCCAACCTGTCATATTTGCCTGCAGCTCGCGTATTAGTCCAATATCTTTCCGACGCAAAGCAATCAAGCCTGTTAGGCGCAGCGCCCTGGTAATGGCTGAACGAACAAGCGGTTCCCGGTTACCAATACAGTAAAAAAGAATATCCACCGCCCTTGCAGCCAAAAAGTTTTGCCGTTGCTTCAGGCAAATAACAGCAATAAGACCCAGTTGCTCAATAGCTGCCGGCAGTTCAGATATCTTGGAATTTTTGAGTAGCGGGCGAAAAGCGTCAATACTATGGCCGGCGGCATCCAATTGGTTTGTGCGCAAGGCAAGATAAATGATTGCAGTTAACCGTGATGCTTCACCTGCTCTTCCCATACCATGACCTAAAGCCAGTTTCAACAGATCAAGTACCCGATACGCCTCAGCTTCTTTACCAGCCTTCAAATTGGATTGCAGCATTTTATAAAGCTTACGCATAATGGCTTTATCGGCTTTGCCATCCACTTGTCGTTCATTATTCATTTTTTTCAGTTGAGACTCAATATGCGTAAACTGCCAAGTAAGCCGCCTAGTGTAAAACCACCAGGCGGCTATACATATTCCGGCCAACGCAATAACCCATACTACCATAAGGACTTCTCCTTATCTTGCGTTAATTTCTCCTTGGTACACAATGCCCCGGGAAGCATCCACGGTAACAATGTTTCCATCTTGCAGGCGTTCAGTTGCGCCTTCTACACCGACAAGCACCGGCATACCAAAGCTTACCCCTACAATAGCAGCATGAGATGTTAAACCACCTTCTTCGGCAATAATGGCAGAAGCTTTCGCCGCATAAGGTGCAATTTCTTCGTCAACACTGTTTACCACCAAAATGTCACCTGGCTTAAATTTAGTGGTAATATCTTTTAGAGAAGTAGCCACTACAACTTGGCCGGTAACAGCTAGTTGTCCAATTCCAGTGCCACGCAACAAAATATTTCCGACAACATGCACTCTAATCATGTTGGTAGTGCCAGACAAGCCTGCAGGTACACCAGCGGTAACAACAACTAAATCACCGTCTTTAACAACCCCTTCTTTCAATGAGGTTGCAACTGCACTTTGCACCATTTCATCTGTATTGTTAAAGCTAGGTCCCAGAATCGGATACACACCCCATAAAAGCAACATCCTGCGCACGGTTTTTTCACAAGGTGTAACTGCTACAATAGTAGACTGCGGGCGATATTTTGATACCATTTTGGCTGTGTAACCAGATTGGGTAGACGTTACGATCGCCGCCGCCCCAAGTTCATGCGATATCTGAGCAGTAGCATGGCTGATTGCATCAGTGGTAGTCCGTTGCAGTTGGATACCTTTACCCATTAAAATATCGCTATGTTGCAGGGAAGTCTCTGTCCGCACCGCAATGCGCGCCATAGTTTGCACAGCTTCCAGCGGATATTGGCCTGATGCAGTTTCACCGCTAAGCATGATAGCATCTGAACCGTCAAAAATAGCATTGGCAATATCACTTGCTTCTGCTCTCGTAGGCCGCGGATTGGTTACCATGGACTCCAGCATTTGCGTTGCTGTAATAACAGGCTTACCTGCCTTATTACATTTTTGTATTAACATTTTTTGTACAAGAGGCACTTCTTCAGCAGGGATCTCAACGCCAAGGTCGCCACGAGCTACCATAAGTCCGTCTGCCACCTTAATAATTTCATCAATATTGTTGACACCCTCGGCATTTTCAATCTTTGGAATAATATCCATGGCATAATTGCCGACCTCAAGTATCTTGCGAATTGCCAACACGTCGGCAGCTCGTTGAATAAATGATGCCGCAACAAAATCCATTTTATTGGCTATTCCAAATTGAATGTCAGCTACATCTTGCTCTGATAATGGCGGTAAATTTACAGCAACTCCCGGTGCGGCAACACGCTTGCGGTCACCGATTTGGCCGCTGTTATTTACGGTAGTAATAATGTCATCGCCTTCAATTGCATCTACATGCAGGCTTACCAGACCATCTGCTATAAGGATAATATTCCCCGGTGCAACCTCCTGCGGCAAATGTTTATGATTAACAGAGGCGATTTCCTTTGTACCCTGTACATCACGACCTGTTATTACAAACTTCTGGCCTTTTTCCAGTAAAACCTTTCCTTCATTGAAGAGGCCTAACCGCATTTCCGGTCCTTTAGTATCAAGCATCAAAGCAATCGGTTTTTTTACATTATTCGCAGCTTCTCTCACCCGGGCAATTCTTTTGGCATGTTCTTCGTGAGAACCATGAGAAAAATTAAACCGGGCAACATTCATACCTGCTTCCATCATTGATTCTAAAACACCAGGTTTATCGGTGCTAGGACCTACTGTACAAACAATCTTAGTTTTCTTCAGCAAATTGACCCCTCCTAAAATGGCTTTAATTAGCGTATTGCGTGCTGACATAAAACGGCATGTGCTTCATCGGCTTCTGATTCCAAAACCAAAATTTCATACAAGCCATCGCCTGTAGCTGAAACAAGTCCAGCAGGACGTATATTGGCAAGCACCCCTTCATTACAGAGCACATTTTTAAACATTTCAGCTTGCGCTCGATTAGAAGCTATGTACACTACGGTCCACATATATATCCTCCTACTAGCCTCTCACTAAAGATAATCAAAAAAATACAAAAACTACTAATTATTAAATCTTGTTCTCCAAAAACTACTTGTATTCCTGCTTTAAAAATGGTTTTTCCAAATTGCGGCATAATCTGCCGGCGACTTGAAAAAGCTCGTCTAGGTATATTCACCTATTCTTATGAATTTTCCTGTTTTTATCTGTCGTATATAAAAAATAATTATCAGACACTGCCAACTGGGGTCTGCAATAACATTAGGGCTGAAACTGTCATAATTTCAATTCCATAACTAAGTGCATCTTCATCCATATCAAACTTAGGGTGATGGTGGGGATAAATAATATCCTTGTCCTTATTACCAACACCGATAAACATAAAACAGCCTGGCACTTTTTGCTGATAATAAGAAAAATCTTCACCTACCATGGATGGCTTCAACTCAAGAACTGCCTGTTCACCCACTATAGTTTCTCCAGCCTGGGCAACAATTTTTGCGATGGCAGGATCATTAATAACTGGTGGAAAACCATAATAGATTTCCAGGTTATTTGTAGCACCTGCGGCGGCACAGATTCCGTCACAGATTCGCTGAGCAGCGTCAAAAATTGTTTCACGAATAGCTTGAGAAAATGTTCGTACCGTTCCCTTCAGAACTGCAGAATCAGGTATTACATTAAAAATATCACCCGCTTTAAACATTCCCAATGATAACACCGCTAACTCATTGGCACTGACATTATTGCCGGTAATGGTTTTTAATGCCAGCACAATTTGTGCTCCAACATACAAAGGATCCACTGTCTGATGAGGCATAGAACCATGGCCGCCGAAACCTTTGATTGTAATCGTAAATTCGTCAGGAGATGCCATCATAGGCCCATACGTCAATCCCATTGTCCCCACTTCCAGTGGCTGCCATAAGTGTGCCCCAATTACAGCATCTACTTCCTCTAACGCTCCATCTGCAATCATTGCCAGTGCACCGCCGGGATATCTCTCCTCACTAGGCTGAAACAGGAGCCTGATTGTCCCCGCCAAATCGGGTCTGATTGCCGTAAATATCTTGCCAATTCCTAAAAGCATAGCGGTATGTCCGTCATGTCCGCAGGCATGGCAGCATCCGGCATTTTTCGAGCAGTAAG
>Ga0074195_1002370_pt1 | contig 21364 bp, 19 predicted proteins | sample EPASupsiteHSE623_FD_64525 | JGI IMG/M metagenome (GOLD analysis project Ga0074195, IMG submission 64525) | Bioremediated contaminated groundwater from EPA Superfund site, New Mexico - Sample HSE6-23 | ecosystem: Environmental > Aquatic > Deep subsurface > Groundwater > Contaminated ...
CACGCGGAGGATGCACCACCGGAAGAAGTACTGCCTTGACGGGGCGGAAGTGGAAGTGGTCCGGCCGCTCCACAACACCGAGTTCTGTGCGTTCTGCAACCGGCTGAGGGTGACTTCGGACGGGAAACTCAAACCCTGCCTCCTGCGCATGGATAACCATATCGACATCCGCGGGAAGAGCGGCAAGGAACTCGAAGATCTCTTTGAAAAAGCGGTATCATTGCGCGAACCGTTCTACAAATAATTTTTTTAAAAATCGCCTTTGTCCCGTACCAGGAAGCGATTTCATCCTGTTCAGATGCTGAACATTGCCTCCCGGATGAATCGCGATAACATTTTACCCACCAGTCACCGTACCAGTCGCTGCACGGGAGAGAAGGGGAGAGAAGAGGAGGGCTGTTGGAACTGCAAAGACAGACATGGATCAGAAAAATTATGGGCTGTACCTGGGTACAGGACAAAAAGGGCTGCTGCATTAAGATAATTCGCCGGCATCCGGCATGACCGGCTGCCCGGCCCCTGCCAGATCTTTTTCACAGAGCAGGGCATCGCGTTCATCCTTGATCTTGCGCTCCTTCTGGAGATTTTCCACCATGAAGCAGAAGACGTACATGCCCGCGGCATTGGCCACAATCATCGGGATGTACACCCGCATGACTATCGCAAGAGCCTCATCGAACGGGCGGGCGATGAGGAGCGTGAGTACCATATGGAACACTTCCATGAGGATGGCAAAAACCACGGCAATGGTGGTGCCGGCAAACTTCCGTTTCTGATGCAGCCAGATAAGCCCGCCAAAGAGCCCGGCAAAGATCGCGGTAACCGAACAGGAATAGACAGTGATGCCCCCAATAGTCAGCCGGTATGCTGCCCCAATCAGTCCCGCGCCAACGCCAACCCAGGGTCCGGCAAGCAGGCCGGCCAGCATGGGCCCGAGGTCGCGGACATTCACGACTGAGCCTAAAAAATCGATACCACTGATCGTGCCATACACGGAGAGGGCGCCAAAGAATACAACAAGGATGATCCGGGTCTTAAATGTCGGTTGCCCGTCAAGGATCTCGGTAAACATCCGGCTCCGGCTCAGGAGATATGCGGCTACGATGATGACGCACATGAGCTGCACGAGAACATTGAGCTGGGTGAGGATTGAAAAGTCCATAATAGGTTTCCTTTGTGCACTAGAAATGGTACATAATTTGTCATAAAGGAGCGAGGTCCGGGTTTTTTCATGTGCGGGTTCCGGGCCGGTTGTTCCGTAATTTTCTTATGGATTTTTTTTGCCTCGCTCTGGACAAATGATCACCGCAGATTACTTTTGTCCCTCACTGACCCCCCTCATCTTATTATAATTGAATGAAGTCTCGTTCACTCCGTAAAATAAAGAAAATTTTACCCAAAAATCAAAACGGGGTGAGGGGGTCAGTGAAGGACAATAAAATATTGCGGCCCGGGTCCAGCATGAAATTCTAAAAAATTATAACGATATCTTTTCAGATCTCACTGCTCACCAAAAAAACATAATACCCCCACTGACCCCCCCTATCCCCATCCGGAAATCCCTCGACACTCTTATCCGGTTGACACGGACAATCGTTTCTCATGCCACCGCGGATGCGCCCCGTTGGGATAGGTGGAATAGATCTAAGGGGATAAGGGGGCATCAACCCCCATCGAAATTCCTAAAAAACGAATAAAACCTGTTCACTCGATAACGATCTAACACTCACGGCAATATATTTACAATGCCGTAACGAACCTGTTGCTATGCAGGATGATAACGAATTCCTGGCGGTGCTCAACCACCTGTATGAGAAGTCGCTCATGCTCCATGACACCGGCAGTTTCAATAAGACGCTTTACTTTTACTTCATCGATGCCCTTGCCCACATCGACTATACGGCAAGTCTCTATGCCTACCATTACGAGTCCCCGAAAAATATCATGGGAGCCGAATACCTCCGCTGGCGCATTGATGAAGAAAAGAAAGGAGACCGGGTAAAATTCAAAGGTTTCATTAACTGGCTGCGGGAAGAACACCCGGCAAAATTCGAGTCCCTGCCATCCTTATGGCAGATGATCTATGATACGGAAGATCCGGCCAGCTACCGGAGTTTCCGGATCGTGCTCGATCCCGACAGCAAATCCCCCCTTCCGGTGGATTTCTTCTATGCCATCATCGACGAATTTTTCGATCAGGAATTCTTAAAGAGCCTGTACGAGGATGCTTCCCTCGCGAAATTATTTATCACGTATTCCGCAAATCATTGATCTTCAGGTAATCCCATGAGAGACGTCAGCCGCATCTGTGCCGATCTGGTAGCAATCCGTAGTGAAAACCCTCCCGGGCGCACGGACGAGGTTATTGAATATATCCGGGCATTTCTCCAGGAAATCGGTATCAGTTCATCCGTCTCGGGAAATCCGGACGGCATGTGCAATCTGGTCACGACCGGCACAGGCCGGCCCGGAAATCTCCTCTTCTGCGGTCATGTGGATGTGGTACCGGCACTCGATACCGGATGGACCTATCCTCCGTTCTCCGGCATCATCCGGGACGGTTTTATTCATGGGCGCGGTTCTACCGATATGAAAGGAGGCTGTGCATCCATCCTTGCCGCATGCCAGGCTCGGGTGGAAAGGAGCGAAGAAATCCCTGCAACGCTTGCCTTTGTCTGCGATGAAGAGACCGGGGGAGAGAACGGGATCCGCCGCCTTCTTTCTAATCGCGCTCTCACCCCCGGAGACTGTGTGATCGCCGAACCTACACCATCAAGGCATCCCTGCATTGGCCAGAAAGGACTCTGCCGGCTCGACATGGCATTCTCCGGCACACCTGCCCACGGGTCGCTGTATCCGGCAGTGGGGACTAGTGCGATCATGGAAACCATGACCCTGCTCAACCATGTCAAAGCATTGAATAAAAAAGAATATCCTGTTGATCCCTCGCTCAACGCAATCATTGCACAGTCATCTGCGGTGCTTGGACGGGAATTCGGCATTGACGGGGTTGGCGATATCTTAAAACGGCTCACGTTCAACCCGGGCGTGATCAAGGGCGGCGAGAAATCCAACGTGGTTGCCCAGCACTGCACCCTCGAACTCGAACTCAGGGTCCCGTGGGGCTGCTCTCTTGAAAAGCTCATCTCATCGATACAGGCCCATGCAATTCACGGGAAGATCCTATCGCAGGAGACGCACAATCCCTCGATTACCGATCCGGCATCCCCGCTGGTGGAAATTACCTGTGAAGCGGTAAAACACGTATATGAAGGAGAGGTATTTCCTATCGTCCAGTGGGCGGCAAGCGATGCACGCCATCTCCGGGCTGCCGGCTTCAAGGTAATCGAGTACGGTCCCGGCGAGATCCCGACCCTGCATGCGGTAAACGAGCGGACTCCGGTCAACTCGCTCGAAAATGCGTCACTGGTGTACCAGGACATTATGGCAAAATATGCAGAAACCGGGTAAAATAAAAAAAAAAAAGATCAATAAATTATTTTTTCTGTCGGTTCAGGGCAAACATAATCCCACTCACAACGATGACTGCACAAAATGCGGACAGCGGGGATACCGGCGAATAGGTTGTTTTCTTCTGCACGGGCGTTGTCCCGGTCGGAACAATCTCCGTGATTTCCGGGGTCACTTCAGGAGCAGCAGTCGTAATTACAGTTGGCAGCGGCACAGGGGTTGCCGTGGTATAAAATGTACCGATCCGGCTGATGGTGGGGACCGGCGTAACCGTGCCGGAGATATTGACTACCTGGAGTTTTCCCAACAGGCTCTCCCGGTTCTTCAGGGCATCGGCAAAATTGGGATCAATACCTAAGGCTTTCTTGAAACACTCGGATGCATCCTGGGGTTTTCCCAGCTGGACATACGCAAGCCCTTTGTTGTTCCAGACCGTGGCATTTTTGATCGTAATACCGGTGGCACGATCAAACGAAGTGACTGCCTGGTCATACTTGCTGCTGCCCATATAAGCCAGGCCCTGATAATTGTAAGCCATGAAGTTCAGGGGATCGATGGCAGTACAACGACTATAGGAAACAACGGATGCATCGAATTTTTCCAGCTGGAGATAAGCATAACCCTGGTTGCAGTAAGCATCCGGGCGGTTTGTCTGGACCGTGAAGAGCTTGTCATATGCAGCAACGGATTCTTCATATCTCCCGAGCTTGAAAAGGCCGTATGCCCGGGCATTCAATGCCTGCGTATCTGCTGCCCGCAGGGCTAGTGCCTGTTCCGACAGGTTGACCGCCGATGCATAGTCTCCGAGGCCGTTTAAGGCGGCAGCCTTACCGGCAATTGCCGGAGCGAAATTCTTGTCGAGAGCAAGTGCATTATTGTAATAGGTAAGAGCATCGGCATAATGGCCGACGGTTACCGCATTCTCCCCCTTTGTATACCAGTCCAGGGAATCCTCTGCGTGCACAGCAGGAATTGCAAGGAGAGCAACAAGAAGTCCCAGAATAATTATTTTTGATCTCATAATCCCATGACGAAATTTCCCTTAATCGCAGATGAATCTATTCATTTTAACGGATTTTTTCAGGATGCCGGCTTTCCGCAGGCGCACAGACCAATAGTAAGAGCCACGGTAAGTGCACAAAAAGCTGCTGCACAAAATGCCAGGAAAAATCCCCCGGAATCCGCGATCAGACCTGCAAGGAACGGAAGCACTGCCATGCCAAGGTAACTCGTGGTTGAAAAAAGTCCCATGGCAAAACCCTGCGGTGCTTTAACACTGGCAAGGAACGCCATCTGGGCGATCATGACCATGCCGGCCAATGCCCCTATCACGATAAAACCTGACGGAGAATAAAAAGCGATTATGACCCCAAAAACCATTAGGACGGCAGACCAGCGGATGGTGGGGACCGGTGGCAGCGACAGGCGGGAGGCGATAAGAACGGCAATAATCGTAGAGACGCTCATCAGGGCAATCCAGATGCCGGCACTATCGGAAGACAAACCGGAAAATTCCGGGTAGAGCGAAATTACCACACCGGTAATGCCGACCATGACAACCGAAGAATACCAGAGCCAGCGGTAACCGCTGACCAGGGGCAGGAGGAGGCGGGTATCATGAGCGGGTGAAAGCTGCGGGGCTTCGCGGATGAAAAAAGCAGCACATGCAGGAATGACAGCACACCCGGTAAACAGCATTACGCCAATAACCGGAAGGTGGAAGTACGCGCTGAGCCAGCCGGCAGCCACCAGCCCGGTCACGAGCCCGGCATTGAGCATCGCCATGAAGTACCCACTCATCTGCTCATGTGCCGGTACGGAGTTGACAAACGACATGGCTGCCGCAATAAAGCACCCTGCACCGATACCCTCGATGAAACGGATCGCTATAACAGGATATGGCAATGAAACAACGGAGAGTAGGATGCCGCTGATGATTGTAATCACCAGGCCAAGGCGGATAAGCGGAACGCGTCCCAGCCGGTCCGAGAGTATCCCGGCAGGAAGCGTGCTGAAGACCGCACCCAGGAAATAAGCAGCATAGATTGCTCCCTGCAATGATGAACTATCGGCAAATGACGGCAGGACGGGAACGATGGCATTGGAAAGAGCCATCACGGCAAAGACACCGAAAAAAAGAGTGAGCCGGATCCTCATGGTAACCTGATGATCAGACCATGCGGTAGGTCTCAAGGTTCATGGGCGAATGCGTCTCGATATGGTATCGCTTGTAGATCGAACTTGCCAGATCGATCGTGTTGTTCTCATCGCCATGGATGCAGAAGATCTTCTCGGGACGGGGCTGGATCTGGCCGATATAATTCATCAGCTGCCTGCGGTCCGAGTGACCCGAGAAACCGTCGACCGTGACGATCTCTAAGTTGATGGTAATGGTCCCTTTTCTTCCCATCGGCACCTCGCGCCAGCCTTTCTGGATGCGCCGCCCGTAGGTCCCGTCTGCCTGGTACCCGACAAAGATGAGGGCATTTTTCTCATCCTGTGCAAGATTTAAGAGATATTCCATAACCGGGCCGCCGTTGAGCATACCGCTGGTGGTGATGATCACGCAGGGATCGCCGTTAATGACTTTCTCGCGGAGATCCTGCGAGTCCACCTGCTGGAAGCATTCGGCAAGGAACGGGTTCATGCCTTCACGGAAGATCAGGTTCCGCAGATCCGTGTTAAGGTACTCCGGGTAACAGGTGTGAATCGCTGTTGCCTCGCGGATCATACCATCGAGATAGATCTTCACCTTGGGGATCTTGTCAAGGCGCATACCTTCCTCGAGCGCAAGCATCACTTCCTGGGAACGCCCGACCGAAAACGCCGGGATGATGACTTTGCCACCCCGCAAGAGGACGGCATTGATCGTTTCATAGAGTTTTGCCTCAGCTTCTATCCTTGGCTGCTGGAAGTCGTTGCTGCCGCCGTACGTGCTCTCCATGAAGAGTGCTTCGAGGCGGGGGAACTGGTTGACCGCCGGGTTGAAGAGACGGCTCTTGGCATAATTGAAGTCGCCGGTAAAGGCGATGTTGTACATGCCGTCGCCGACATGGAAATGTGCAATGGCTGAACCGAGGATATGGCCTGCATTGTGGAACGTGAGCTTGATATCCGGTGCAATATCGGTGACACTGCCATAGTTGAGAGTGATAGAGTGCCGGATATAGGTCTTGACTTCATTGGAGGAATAGGGGATCTTCCGGTCTTCCTTATGGATCACATCGAGGTAGTCCAGCTGGAGCATGGCCGAAAGGTCGCGTGTCGGGGGCGTGGAATAGACCGGGCCTTCGTACCCGTACTTGTAGAGCAGGGGGATGAGAGCGCAGTGGTCGAGATGCGCATGCGTGAGCACGACCGCATCGAGCTGGGCTAACGGGTGAATCTCCGGCACATAGAGGTACGGCGTGCCGCCCTGGTTATCCGGCTTTTCACCGCAGTCGATCAGGATCCGGCTGTTGGGCGTGGTGAGCAGGAATGCAGCCCGGCCGACTTCCCGGCAGCAGCCGAGCGTGGTCACGCGTGCCCAGTGATCGCGTTTGAGGGCTTCCTTGCTGGTATCGTCTTTACCGGGAATGTCCCGGTGGATGCGGCGGCCGATCGTCCGCAGGAAAGCTTTTCGTTCTTCGTTGGTGGAGCGGAGATACTGGCGGATCTGTTTGACGGTGGAACTTTCGATGGGGGGGGTCCGTACTACCTTTGGGGTCCAGCCGATATGACGGGTGATATCGCGGAGGGTGGTGCCGTTCTTGCCGATCACAACCCCGGGTTTCTCGGCTTCGATCAGCACTTCACCGGTATCGGGATCAAAAAAGATATCGGTGATGCCGGCAGTCTCCGGGACAACAGCCTTGATCTCAGTGTATGCCTTTTCGGGATCTTCTAATATCGTGGGTCTTACCACAATGCGCTTGCGTAAATCCCGGGCTAGGATCTTGATTAAGTCTGCCTCATCGGCAAAGCGTTTCGGGTCGTCGGTGTAGATGACCAGTTCGGGGCCTTCGAATTCTACCTGCGTCACCGTGATGCCGTGGGGCACCTTTTCATTGATCTTGTCTTTTAGCTCTTTGAGCCGTTCTTCAATTAACATAATAATTAACGTCCTAAAAAAAAGTTTTTTATGCGTTGGTTTTTGAAAGATATTTTTGAAGTGCGTCTTCACCCAGGATCTCGTATTTGTCTTTGGTAATTACGACGACTTGGATGCCTTCTCCGGAACCGGCATCGCGTTTCATCGCGGATTTCAGCGCTCGTATGGCGATATCAATCGCTTCATCCTCGTTCATATCCTTGTGGAACCGGTCTTCAAGCACGCCATATGCCATGGGTGAGCCGGAGCCGGTTGCAACGATCTCTTCTTCCTTGGTTGCGCCACCCATTGCATCCACCGAGTAGACACTGGGGCCGTTCTCGTCAATGCCCCCGACAAGAAGCTGGACGTAAAACGGGAAGTGCCGGTTCTGGTTTAAATAATTCGAGAGCAGCGTGGCTGACGCCCCGACCGTGATGGGACGTGACCTGCGGATCTGGTAGAGATTGCATTCAACAGTAAGGATGCGGGCAAGTTGCTGGGCATCCCCGACACCGCCGGCCGTGGTCATACCAATACGGTCTCCCACCTTGTACACTTTTTTTGCTTTCTTGCTTGCGATCATGTAGCCCATGGTCGCCCGCTTTTCGGTTGCAAGGATAACGCCATCTTTAAAAACGATACCGATGGTTGTTGTTCCCTTCATGGACTCCTGTAACTGTTCAGGCATAGTAACTCCCCAAAAAACAAATTAACGCCTAAAATCTTTAAAAGCGCTATAAGGTATTAGATGATATTAAGAAATTTAAAGGTTTTTATTCTGACCCTTCTGTACAGAGGGCCCGGATGAGTTCCCGGTCAAACAGCATGGCCACGAGGCGCTTGTCACCATTGATGACCGGCAGCTGGTCAACCCGTGCCCGGCGCATCTTTAGGGCACATTCGCTGACTTCCGCATTATGCGGAACGGCGACAACGTTCTTGACCATGGCCAGCTTGACCGGGCGGTTGGGCAGCTGGACTTTTGAGATGCCGAAACTGATCGTGTGGTTGTCCCGGATGCTCTCCCAGGTCCATTCATCATCATCGGTACCATTCGAGAAATCACTGACGCCAACAGAATCCTCGATACTGGAATTCCTGATAAGATCCCGCTCGGAAATTATTCCCTGCAGTATATTTTCATCATCAAGGATGGGAATTGCATCGACACCGGAGATCTCCATGATCCTGCCGACAACCGGCAGAGGCGTCTCTTCCCAAAGGGCAAAAGTCTTGCTCGTGTAGCTTGTCTTGATCTCTTCTTTAATCTTCATCTGGGCCATAGCGTGAATCAGGTCAGATACCGAAAGAAGACCGAGCAGGTGACCGTCCTCGACAACCGGCAGTCGCCGGATATGATGCTTGACAAGAAGACGGGCAGCATTACGGATATCAGCATCCGGTTCGATACTGATGGGTTTTGACGTCATGAGAAGTCCCAGCTGGGTCTCTTCGGGTTTTCTCAGCAGGTCTTTTCTGGTGATGATGCCGACAATCTTTTTATTCTTGATGACCGGTACGCCAGAAATACCGGTTCGCTTTAAGATCTTCAATACATCATCGCGGTTGCCGGGAATCTCAACATGGACAACGTCAGAAGTCATGTAGTCTTTGACAAGCATTTCCGTTATGATCTCACCACCAGAGTTGCGATTGTGCTATGGGCGACAACAAACGAGCTGACACTCCCGATAAGCAACTTATCGGTATTGCTCTTGCCATGGGAACCGACAACAATAAGGTCGCATTTTTCCCGTTCTGCAAGGGCAACGATCTCGCTGCCGGCATGACCCTGTTTCATGTGCGTGGAAAGGGTGACTCCCTGGGTGGCAGCAAATGACTTTGCCTGGGCAAGCTTCTCCTGTCCCTCTTTTTCCAGGACACGGTACATTATCTCCACGGTATTATCATTGGGAAGGGAAGAAAAAAGCCCCGTCTCTACTACATAAATCGCATGAATCTTTGCATTCCAGATCCGTGCCTCATCAACAGCCCGGGCCAATGCCCGGTCGCTCACTTCAGAGCCATCAATTGCAACGAGTAAATTAGTAAACACAGGAATCACCCAAAAACATTCCTTTTTTATTTGAATTTACGAATTAAAAACGTTGTGGACAATCTGGCACCCGGTAACCCTTTTTGTGAGAGATACAACCGGATCGCGGCTGAAATGAAGCGCAGAGCGCGTGGGGTCGATCTGCAGGAGATTTGCCCGTGCCCCTTTGCGGATAAAAAATGATGACCCTGTCAGAGTCGAACCCCCGACTGCCGCACGAAGCAGGTTTCGGGGTTCCAGACCATAAATCGCTGAGACAAATGCCATTTCCGAGAACAGATCCGGCGGGACGAACATGACATTGTCCGTACCAAGGTAAAGCGTGCAGCCGAGTTCCTGCATAAGCCGTAAGGGAGGTTTTTGTGCAGTTGCCGTTACTCCCAGGATCCAGTTGGATCGCGGGCAGACTGCGATCGGGATCTCCCGGTCCGCACACTGGCGGAGCTGTCGCTTTGTCGCGTGGGTGGCATGGATGATCAGGTCCGGTTCAAAGGCGAGCGCTGCATCAACATCGGCTGCATCCCGTTCGCCGGCATGGAATGCGATCTTCTTTCCCTTCTGCCGAGCCTCTTTTACCTGGCGTTCTGCATCAGGCACATCACGGACACTGCTGATACCCAGTCCTCCTGCTGTATGCTCTCCGCCATCGCGACCGAAAATTACCGGAAAGAACGAGAGCCCGTTGGACGCTTCTTTAAGAGCGGCAACACCTTCCGGCCCACCCTCACGGAAATCGGCACAGCCTGCAACTCCCCCATTGATCATTTCCTGCATACTTGCCCGCATACCACTGACGAGTTCCTCCCGGGATGCTGTGGCAAGCAGTTTATGTTTAAGCCCATGAGGGGGAGTGACAAGAGTAGTGAGATCCCCGGTTATGCCACAATCCATAGCAATGGTGTCACCAAGGTGAGTATGCGCATTGAACAATGCCGGGCAGATCCAGCACCCGGGCGCCCGGGAGTTTTCTTCAATGGCAGTAATAATTCCGTCTTCTATGATGATGTCGACGGGTGCCAGCGTAAGCTCGTCGCCAACGAGTGCTTGTCCGGAGATCTTCTGCAGGTTTTTTTTCATACGCCGTGACTCTTCTTTATATATCCAAAAATGAAATATATTTGCATGGCAAAGAAGCAAGGTGGAAGATTATTATCATCAGCAGGTCTCGTCAATTATTATGACAGCGAAGACCGGCGGGCTATTCATATCGATCCCATTACCGTTATGGCAGTAGCGGCCGCAGTTGGTATCATTATCATGGTACTGAACTTTCTCTACTGAGAAAATTCCTTTTTCAACACTTTTTTGGTGATATCCTCGTTGTTCCGGAAATACAGGTCGTCATGACCGGTCCATTTCGGGCAATTGCGGAAGACAACAGCCGGAATACCGTTGTTGCTCTCGCCCATCACGAAGTTGGCAAAGCCGGCGATCTCATCAACTACTGCCTCTTCCGTGATCTTGAGCTCATGGCCAAAAAGGTCCGTATCGCCCCGGAAATCCCGGATAGCGGTAAAACCGCTCCAGCCAATTGCATTGCCGGTCTGTCCGCGACGGAAAGATCGCCCGCAGGTGTCGGTGATAATGATACCGATATCTTTCCCACAGCATGCCTTTATTTCATCCCGGATTTCACGCGCAGATTGCATCGGGTCCGGGGGCAGGAATATGACCATGCCGTCTTCGATATTGCTCTGGTCAACGCCAGCCCTGACCCCGATATGACCGAACGCGAGTTCTGAGAGGATGAACGGGTGCTCCATGATAATATCGGTAGATGCATCCAGCACGGCCTGGACAAACCGGGGATCTTCCCCGTTCAGTTTTCCCAGTCGCCCGGCCCGTTCCGTGGGTATGATCGCGGAGAGTTTTTTGGTATATCCTTTAGCCTTTGAATAGATGGTCGATGCAATGCACAGGATATCGCCATCCTGCAGGGGCATGCGTTCGCAGATCATCTCAGATACATTATCACCGGCATGGATGAGGGGAAGTCCCTGCACGCCCATAACCTGAATATTTTCCATAGTACCAGCTATGGGATGAACTGACGATATAGGAGTTTCGTTTTGTGTACCGGGATTTTTTCTGGATAGTATTTAGTGAGCTATTTTTGTTGTCTGGTAAAAACACAAAAAAATCAAATCACTAACCATTAAAAAAGGGATTTTTTTCTATGTTATACTGCTTCCCATCACAACCGCCAACTCCGGTACATCGAACTCCTGACCGGAACCGGTGATGCGGTACCTGCCTGTTGCTTTCACACCATAAGGATTGCCGGTTGTAGAGAAGGGCACGACAAATTCCCCATTGATACTTTCCTGCCGGTACGTGAAGTTCCGCCCGGTATTGGAGACAAGGTCCAGTTCTATTACGCCGGTCCCTTTGATATGCGCACCTTTGACGTACTCAAAGACTTTCACGTATTTCAGGTCCGGGGTCTTTGCGTTGAACACATTTGTCGGGGACTCATGAATAAGCCGGTAGTGGTGCAATGCCGGGACCTCATCCACAGGATCAATCAGCGATGTGCCAAGAGCTATTGCATGGTAACCGTTCTGGGCCTTCAGGTTATATTGTTCGACACGCTGTATGGCATCAGTTGCATTCGTGAACGCTGCATCGGTTATGACCGGAAGCGAGACATGAGAGATTTCCGGATCAACATATTCAAAATAATACACCCCGGTTGCCGGTGTCATCGAGCCATCGAAATTGTGGAGCCGTGAAATCATGGTCAGGTAATACTCCTGCGTGTTGAAAAGCCGGGATTCCAACAGGTCCGGATCATCCCGGGAGGGAATAAACATGGTCTTCATGTAAGGATCCCCCGCAAGTTCCGGATTATCCCACGTTGCCATAGCGGGGAATTTACCGGAGTCCATCTCGATATCCGTGATCACGTAATGCGTACCGAGGTTGTCCAGTATCGCATTGGCCTTGTCTTCCGATATTGAAACGAAATATGCAGCAGCACCGTTATCACCAGCCACACCCTGCTGGAACGGGTTTGCGTTCGGGATCCGTTTTGCGATATAGGTGATCATATGCCCGTAGTCCCACCAGGACATGACACCATATGCCTTTTCAGGGTACCTGAACATCTTGGAATCATAAATAGTAAAATAATCCAGGCCCGTATCCGGGGAATTATTCCCGAGCCATTCCAGGGATTCCCGCCAGTCCGCATTCATGTTGAAGGGATTATTCATCGCGATGGTGTAACTGTAGGATGCGGAAGTATAGGCAAAGAGAATTCCCATGCCAGCGGTGAAGACGGCAAGGATAACGATAAGGTACGCAAAGGCAGGAATCTTTCCGGCTTTTCCCGGGTTTTTCTTCGGGTGCTTTCCCTTTGGTGTTTTATCTTTCGGTTGTTCCTTTGTTTCCGGCAGGAAAATGTCCTTTCCCCTGCCTGTTATCCACGGATACATTTCCGACCAGGCCCTGCTGAAAACAAAACCCGAGCAGACTGCCGACATGAGTGCAATATTTATCGCAAGATAATACTCGTACCGGACATGCTGCCATGTCGAGATGAATATAACCAGCGACCAGACCAAAGCAAAGACCTGGGCGGGATGCTCATCTCTCCCGTTGTTGTAGAGCATGACCAATATCCCGCCGGCAAACAGGATGAGCCCGTAATTGAACGCCGTCCACGCGCGATCGAGCGACCATCCGCGTGCTTCCAGTACGGTTTCGGTCACCGGCTGCTGGCCGAAAAAGGCGAAGAGGGATGATATGAGCAGGTTATAGATCTGGGGTGCGGCAAGATACAGGATTCCGGAAAAACAGAGTGCTCCGGCAAGAAGTACTGCGGGATACCAGATTTTTTCCCTGCCTTTGAGATAATGTGCCAGGCCATACAACAGGAGCGTTCCCCCGATAAGTCCCAGATAGGCATAGACATGGCCAATTGAATAGGTGGACAGGCCAATGCCCGGGTCTTTGAGGCCAAACAGGAGCAACCCGACGATAGCCACGACAAAAACGGTTACGTTTACGATCAGGAGGTATTCGCTGGTCCGGTTGCGGTACACATCGACGATACACTGGACGACAGTAAATATTCCCACGATCAGGGCAAACAGGATCATCGTGGGCATGACAAAGAGGCCGAGGAGATAACCGGCACCGGCAAGGAAAGAGAGAAAAAGGATCTTCCTGCAGCTTGCAAAATTCCTGAGATCGATCTTCGTGTCTTTCTCAGACACAATCGCGTAGCTGTACAGCAGGCAGAACAAGGTTGAGAAGAGCACTTCTGCGATGTGGTGATCGATGTAGCCGTACCACGAGACCGCAAAAAACTGGCCGGATATGACTGCCGTTAATCCTGATGCCAGCAGCCCGGTCTTCCAGTCACCAAAGGCCCTGCCGATAAAATACATGAGTACAACGATAGCCGCAGCCATGAACGGGGGAACCAGGAGACCCATGCCGATGATCTCCGGGCGGGTGGCGGCACCGGTGATGAGGCAGCAGACAGCAATAATTGTCGGGAAGAGTGGCCCCCAGTAGATATTTGTCCCCGTGGGGTAGTGGGTCATGGCCTCGAACCAGCCATAACCCGGGAAGTTTGCGATGATCAGTTCGACCTGGCGGAGATTATAGAGCGGGTCATCCATGGCGACCATGTCGAGAATATCCGTATTTCCCATGTTAAACATCGGAATGAGGCGGAGCCAGAGCGCAAAGAGCGAGACAAATACAACGAGCCCGGTTATCAGATAGTTCCGGGGATTTCTAAAATCCAGGTTTACCATGAGATCATCCGTTTTTACATGTGATGAGCAGGTGAATATAATTATTTCAGCATGCCAGTATTTTGGTCAGATCCGTTTTATAATAAAATGATACCCTGTTTTTTTCCATGATGGGATCTGATGCCCCCATACTCCTAGGCAGGGTGTTCCGCCGCCTCAACAGGACGCTCCCGCGGCGGTTCAATCGGGTTTCACCTGAGGGAAAATTGTTCGATTCATACGCATCACCGAGATAATCTATGTACCAGAGCGAATAGGATCAACCGTACTCCCAACGGTGACCCGACAAAGCGTTGCCGTGACCCCTTCAAGGGCAGGAATCATCGTAAATTCAAGGAAGGCGGATTATCAAGTTGCTTTTAAAAATATTTTTTTGTCCCTGAAAACATTCACTCGACTATGTTTAAGAAACGTGTGATGACCGGATCCGGATAAAAAACGCCGATATATTTTTAAGAGGATAAAGCACATGACGTCATTACCATGTACCTCGTCATCCGCTGCCCGTCCTGCAGTACCTTTACGTACGTGGACCATTTCCAGAAATGGAAACTCTGCCCCCAGTGCGGACATGCGCATGAAGTAGTAAAGACTCCGGCGTACCTCGAGGTACACGATTTCCATGAGGCCGAACATATTGTAAAACAGATGCAAAAGCACCTGCATGCAACAAAGAAAAAAGATTTTTCAACGGAAGAAACCGACGAACTCCGCCACCATTACACAGAAGCGCTGCGCAAGCGGGTCAAAAACCATCACGCACACTAGCAGATAACTCTTTTTTTAACCAGCTTAAAACCGTATTTTATGGGATTGCCGGGGTAATCACTCGTGGATCGTTCCCCGTACATAAGATGTGCCCACACCAATAACGCACAAACCGGTAAAGACAAGGAATGAGATTGTTACACTCGTCATGAGCGCCGGGTATACTTCCGGTGTGATCGCGACGGTGCCGATAAATACAGAAAAACTGAACATGGCAATCGCCATCGAGAGCACCTGCCCGAGTGAACGCATGGTGGCGTTCATGCCGGATGCAATACCAAGATGGCGCTTGTCAACCGAGCTCATGATCGCGTTCGTATTGGGCGAGGAGAAGAGTGCGTACCCGAGCCCGAGCACCATCAGGGCAACCACAATGGCAAAGAGAGGCGTTGCCGGTGTCAGGAAGATAAAGAACGAGAGCCCGAGAGTCGTGATCGCCATACCGGTCGTGGCAACGATGCGGGGCTCGATGCGATCGGATAATCTTCCGGCAACGGGAGATAAGAGGGTCTGGACCACCGGCTGGGCCACAAGGATAAAACCGGCATATTCTGCGGAAAAACCCTGGATATACTGGAGGTATAATGAGAGGAGAACAGCAACGGCAAAGGTTGCCCCGTAGTTGATCATGGCAGCGATATTGGAAAAGACAAAGGTCCGGTTCCCGGAGAAGATCGCGAGGTTGAAGAGGGGAGTAGAGCACCGCCGCTCCCACCAGACAAAGATTCCTGCTGCGCATACCGCGGCAACCAGCCATGCAAGCCCTCCCGTATCAGGCAGCAGGAGCATCCCGAATATTCCGGAAAAGAGCATAATACCATACACCACTGCCCCCGCGAGATCAAACCGCTCGCCAGACGCATCAGCCCACTCGTGCTTCACGCCGTGCAGGGTTAGGGCAATGGTGATTAGGCCGACAGGTATGTTTATGAGAAAAATTGCTGGCCATCCGAAGTTGTCGGTAAGGATACCGCCAAGGAACGGGCCGATGGAGAGTCCGGCATAGACTGTTGCGATGGTGATGCCCAGCGCCCAGCCCCGCTCGCCCGGGCCATAGACCTGTGTCACGATGGCAACCGATGTGGCAAAGAGCATGGCTCCCCCGATTCCCTGGATGAACCGGGCCGCGATCAGGACGCCGGCCGTGGGTGCAAGCGCTGATGCAAGCGAGGCAATAGAAAAGATCAGGACGCCGGCCAGGAAGATCTTCTTGCGGCCGTAAATATCGGCAAGCCGGCCGAACGGGACGATGAAGAGTGCCGCCGAGACAATATATGCCGAGGTGATCCACCCGAGAGTGACGGCATCGGCTGTGAACTGGGAGGCCATTGCCGGGAGCGCAACGGTGATGGACGATCCGGTATAAGGGACCAGGAACGAGGCCATCGATGCAACAAGAAGAATAATCTTCTTTTCCCGTTCATCAACCATGGGTATCAGATTTTTGTGCTTAAAGGGGTTAAGGATATTTGAAAAACGCAGCAATATACTGACGTTTGAATTTCTCCCGGGTTATTATGGCTGCAATACTTCAAGAAGTCTGGACGTGGCACTATTATGGAGGATGAGTAGGATGGAGCAGTATGATACTATCGTTATCGGTGCGGGACCTGCGGGACTTTCCTGCGCAATTCACGCAGCAGTACCCGGTATCCGGGTTCTTGTTCTGGAAAAGATGGATGAGCCGGGAAAAAAACTCCTGCTCGCAGGAACCGGCCAATGCAATATCACTCATACCGGAGAGATGCGGGATTTTCTCTCTCACTATGGCGACCATGGCAAATGGTTAAAACCTGCACTTTTTTCCTATACGAACAAAGATCTCCTCGCATTTTTTGAAGAACGCGGGCTTCCCATGATAGCAGAAGAAAATGGCAAGATATTCCCCGGGACCCGGCAGTCAGCTGATGTACTGGCAATTCTTCTTGGGGAATGCAAAACCCGGGGTGTTGAAATACGGTGCGGGGAACTGGTTACCGGTATCGCCCGTGATACAGATGGTTTTCAAATCAGCACTGCTCTCGCTACGTACCGCTCCACCACTCTCGTGATCACGACCGGGGGTTCCTCCTACCCGAAGACCGGCTCAACCGGGGACGGATTCAAATTCGCTGCATCGCTGGGACAAACCGTCACGGAGACTGCACCTGCACTCACCCCGCTCCTGATCCGGAATTTCCCGTTTGCCGCACTTGCCGGCATCTCTTTTGAGCAGATGCCGTTTACGGTCTGGCGGGACGGGAAAAAAATCGGGGACTACAAGGGAGACGTCCTCTTTACGCATCTTGGTGTATCCGGCCCGGGTATTCTCGATGCATCGCGGGATATCCGTCCGGATGATCTCATCCGGCTTTCGTTTGTGGGGACGATGAAGCGCGAGGAATTTACTGCTGATCTCTCCCGGCGAGTGCAGGAGAACCGGACCTGGAATGTCAGCACGATCCTTGCCGCGTACCCGATCCCGGAGCGACTCAACCGGAAACTCCTGAAACTTTCGGATATCCCGGACGATCTCAAGTGCAACCATTTCTCCGCGGAACAGCGAACGCGACTGGTCACGAACTGCACGGAGTTCCCGTTAACCGTTACCGCACCGGGAGGTTATGCGGTTGCCATGGTCACGCGGGGCGGCGTGGCACTCGACGGGGTGGATATGAAAAGCATGGAATCGAAAATTATTCCCCATCTGTATTTTGCCGGAGAAGTGCTGGATATCGATGGCGATACCGGGGGTTACAACCTGCAGGCCGCCTTCTCGATCGGTTATCTTGCGGCACAGGGAATCAGGAAGCAACGGGAAGAGAAGAACCGGCTGCTGTTATAATGATCCCAATCCTAAAAAAAAGATTTTTTACATCAACAGGGTCAGTACCAAAGCAGGAATTACAAGGGTGGCGGAGAACAGTCCTCACTTTTTTCCAGCATAGCGACCAGGTGCTGGGTGGCCAGAATAATGAATATCCCGATTGCGATGATGGCATATCCCTGCGGTTCATCACCATAGGGGGGAAATGAGAGTACATACAGCCCGTTAACCGTTACAAAAAGTCCGATGATATAACCTTCAATGGCAAGAGCTCGCATCAGCAGCACCGTTCCCTACCAGAGTGTACGCCAGATGATAAGAAAGGTGTTTCTGGTATCACGATTTTTACCGGTCGCGGATTTACCGGCCATATCCTACAGGATTATATGTGAAAAACCGCGAAAAATGAGCAAAGGTACGGGATAAATGATGAGCGAAAAAAAGTATCTGAAAAAATTATTCCTGCTTCTTGGTTACCGGATAACTCAGTGAACCTGCTTTCTTAATCAGGTAATATCCTGCACCAAGACCGACCACAATCACACCGATTCCCATCAGCTCGAACCCGAATGCAAAGGAATCTCCCGGTGCCGGATTCAGGAGAATCACTTTTCTCGCCATAGCGATGATGGCCAGCAGGATGATAATCTCAACGTGGATAGTATTTTCGATGAAATATGCCTTGATGGTATCCAGCAGTTCGACACCAATCAGCACCAGCAGGAACCCCCCGAGCACCAGGATCATTTCGGTGGGATCAATAAGATAAGGAGTCTGCAAGTCAGTGAGAACTCCAAACAATTTGACCGCAAGCTCAACAAGAGCCGCTATAAGCACAACCATCAGCATGACCATGAGCAGCGCATAAACACTTTTTTCGAATTTATTGACAATTTCAATCATTGACGATCACTCATCCACAGGTATCAGATCCGGGTTTGCCGGATTATATAGCTTCACTACATCGCCAATCACTATCACCGCAGGAGGCCTGACTCCCGCCATCTTTGCGGTCTCGGCAACCGTTGCAAGCGTGCCGGTAGTCACCCGCCGGTCCTTCCGCAGTCCGCGTTCAATGATTGCAACGAGCGTATCTTTCGACTTGCCGTTTAGCATGAGCACGGCAGCAATCTTGCCAAGGTTTGCCACTCCCATCAGGATCACGATCGTGCCCCGGCTCTGCGCAAGGAGTTTCCAGTCAAGGGCCGGCTCGGACTTGGTCGGGTCCTCGTTGCCGGTCAGGATGGTTACCTGCGACGCATACTTACGATGCGTGAGCGGGATTCCCACGGAGGCGGGAACCGCAAGGGCACTGGAGATCCCCGGGACCATTTCGACAGCGATTCCTGCCGAGCGGACGGTTTCGAGTTCCTCGCCACCCCGGCCAAACAGGAACGGGTCGCCGCCCTTGAGCCGGACAACGGTCTTTCCCGCTTTTGCCCGGTCCACGACAAGGGCCTCGATCTCGTCCTGTTCCAGCGTATGTTTTCCACCATACTTCCCGCAGTCGATCTTCTCGGCCCGGGCTGGCAGGGAGGAAAGGATCTCCTCGCCCGGAAGCTGGTCGAAGAGCACGACATCCGCTGAATCGATCACTGCCCGGCCCCGCTGAGTGAGCAGGCCATCGCCACCGGGGCCTGAGCCCACCAGATACACTTTACCGTTCATGGATACACCTCGTTGCTGATCCCCAGTTCCCTGCATGCATCATCGATCAGGTCCTGTGCTTTACCTTTGAGCAGCCTGCCCTGTTCCCGTGCCTGCTCGATGGAGGTCACATCCGTCTCGATCCGTTCCGTCCGCTTCCCGTCCAGCGAGAGCACTTCTGCGATCAAGTGACCGGCCCGGCAATAAATCCCGAGCGGCGTGTAGCATCCCCCGCCCAGCTGTTCCATCACGGCCCGTTCGATCAGCACGTCGGTCCGGGTCTGCGGGTGATCGAGTGCTGACAGCACTTCCATGAGCGAGGGATCGGCCCGGCTCACGACCGCAATCGTGCCCTGGTTCGGTGACGGTACAAATTTTTCCGGCGGGAACCGCTCGCCGGGTAACCAGATACCGAGACGGGTCAGTCCCGCTTCGGCAAGGATGATCGCATCGTATTCTCCATCATTGAGCTTCCGGATGCGGGTATCGACATTGCCCCGGAGATCTTTGACGGTGAGGTCGGGATCATGCCGGAGCAGCTGGGCACGCCTTCGGGTACTGGACGTCCCGATAATTTTTACGTTTCCGAGCGGGCCGTTGTGGGCAATATAATCGGCCGGGGAATCGCGCTTGAGCACGGCGGCAGTAAAAAGCCCGTGGGGACGGTATGCGGGAATATCTTTCATGCTGTGCACTGCACAATCAATTTCATTGGCCAGGATTGCATCGTCCAGTGCCCGGACAAAGACGCCCTGCCCGCCGATCGCGTGCAGCGGGACCTGCGTTGTGGTATCTCCCTGCGTATTGATGATGATCTTCTCGGACGGAATGCCGAGTGCATCGAGTTTTTTCATGACCGTTTCGGTCTGGGCAAGGGCCAGCTTGCTGCCCCGGGTCCCGATTCTTATCGACATTGTGTGTACGCCTGTGAGAGAGTGGTGAGATCCTGTTCGCTGTGCGCTGTTGAAATGAAGTTGGTCTCAAACTGGGAGGGCGGGAGGAAGATGCCGGCATCCAGCATCCGTTTCCAGAACCTGCCGAACGCATCGGTATTGCATTCCTTGACCTCGCGGTAATTTTTCGGGGGTGTGGTGCGGAAGAAATACTTGAACATCGAGCCGAGCCGGACAAACGACCCATTTTTGTCACTGCCGAGCGACTCTTCGAGCGCACGCGTCTTTGCATCCAGCTCGTCATAGAGCAGGCGATTATCATGGAGATAATTGAGCGTGGCAATGCCGGCCGCAAGCGAGAGCGGGTTTCCGGAGAAGGTGCCAGCCTGGTACACCGGGCCCTGCGGGGCAACGAGCTGCATGATCTCCCGTCGTCCGCCAAATGCCCCGATGGGGAGCCCCCCGCCAATAATCTTGCCCAGCGTGGTGAGATCCGGCCTGACACCGTACATCACCTGCGCCCCGCCAATGCCGAGACGGTAGCCGGTGATCACTTCATCGAAGATCAACAGCACATCGTGCGCTCTGGTGATCTCCCGGACATCCCTGAGATAGTTGTTATCCGGCAGGATTGGCCCGATGTTGCCGAGCACCGGTTCGATGATGAGGGCTGCGATATCGGTATGGGCGGTGAGCAGGGTTTCGAGTGCCTCGGGATCATTGTACGGCACCTGCCGGGTGTGAGCCACGAGATCGGCGAGCACCCCCGCGGAATCCGGAACGCCCATGGTGGTTGCGCCCGACCCGGCCTTGACCAGCACCGCGTCATGGGCACCGTGGAACCCGCCCTCAATCTTTACGATATCTTTCTTGCCGGTGAAC